>Ga0209188_1000395_pt1 | contig 43145 bp, 35 predicted proteins | sample C_130625_EF_Meta_FD_187307 | JGI IMG/M metagenome (GOLD analysis project Ga0209188, IMG submission 187307) | Freshwater microbial communities from Lake Croche, Canada to study carbon cycling - C_130625_EF_MetaG (SPAdes) (version 2) | ecosystem: Environmental > Aquatic > Freshwater > Lake...
GGTCGATAATCTTGTCGGGCTCAAGGAAAACGTCATCCTCGGCCACCTCATCCCGGCGGGAACCGGCTTCAACACGTTCCAAAATTCGGAGGTCCGGGTTCGCCCCGAGGCCCTTGATTCGATGCGTCACGACCCAGTCAGGAAAACGCTCGCCCAGCAGTTCCCTCTCCTCGAGGATTCGGCTCCGGGGATTGACCCGCGGCTCGGTGTTGACTCCGACGTGGCCACCCTCCCCGAGACCGACCAGGCACGTGACCAACTCTGATCCGCGGGCTTGGGTCCGGTCGCACGGATGTCGTGCCGATCGGGCCACCATACCTGTCGATCGGGGCCCGAAACGGGTCGGCCGGGAACCGCCCGGCCGGTAGTGACGATCGGACCGTCAGTGCCGTGGGGAAGTGTCGGTGTGCGGTCGGATGCACCCCAGCGCCGAAGGACCATGGAACGGCCTTCTCCCCGGAGCCACTCCATGCGTTCTTCCAAAGCCCCCCGCCGCAACCGGCTTGTCGGCGATCCGTCGACGGGACCGAGGGCGATCCTTGTGGGCCTGATACTCGTCGTGGCTGGAAATGGCGACCTCCCGGTCGTTCGTGGACAGGTTGTCCCCTACAACCCCTACGCCGACAGCCAAGACCCCACGCCGCCAGTGCTCCCCGACGGAACCCTCCACTGGGGAACGTTCTTCAAGTCGGCGGCGATTCAAAAAGCCTACGAGCGACTCTGGAACCTCGGTGCCTGTCGCAACACGAACAAGGCGATCACGATCCCCGTCGAGAACAACAAACTGTCGATCGACAGTCTCCCCGAGGACGAGTTCCGCGGGGTGGTGCAGGCGGTCACCGGCACCAACGCCGGCGGCGCCGTGGCCTTTCTCCAAACGCCCAAGGACGGAGCCGCAGGGGTGGAGAGGGTCGCCCTCCTCCATCCGGCAGGGGTTTCGCGCGTCGATGTTGCGGGGACTGCCGGAGTTTCCCTACTCGTCCCCGGCATGGTCGTACGCTTCCAGGCAAACGTCGACAGCAAGGGGAAGGGCACGGCACCGATCCATGTCCTCCATGTGGCCACTCCCTCGGCAGAGGCGAAACCAACCGCTGTCACGCCCGGACTTGACGAGATGGTGATCGGGAAAGTCGTCCAGATGAAGCGGGGAATCCTCTCCGTCCGAGTCGATGCGGGGAAGATCCGCCGCCTGACGCTACCCTTGGCCGACGACGCCGTCGTCGAGGTGGCGACGTCCCAGATCGCCCTGATCAGGCCCGGCGACGCCATCGAAATCAAGGGAAGGCTTTGGACGGGGGAAGGGGCGCTCGGTGACGGCACCGTTTTCGCCGACCAGGTCACCGTCACCAAGAAGGCCTCCGCGGCAGGAGGTTCCGCCGGGGAACATGCCGACGCCGCCGACCTTGGGGCACGCTGACCGGAAGGCGGCGGGACCAGGAGCGCTTCCCGAGAACGGGCCGGTTTGACAGACTTCACGGGACCGAGTGTTTGGGCGCTATCCGAGGCACTTCACCCCGTTGATTCCCCGGAGTTCCGTCCGATGGCGGTACGTCTACCCGTCCCGCGTGGTATCCCCGCGCCGATCATCCTCGGCCTGGGAGCAGCAGTTGCCCTCGCCTGTGTCGTGCTCCTCGCCACCCGAGATGGCAACGATCAGGGCGGTCGATTGTCCGCGAGGGGATTCGAAGCGACGCGGCCCACCACCGCGGCCCCGCCAACGGCGTCCCCCGAGGGGATGGTGTGGATTCCGGGCGGGGAGTTCTCCATGGGATGTGACGACCCACGCGGCAAACCGTTCGGCGGCAAAGAGCCGATGCCGGATGCCAGGCCCGTACACCGCGTCCATATCGACGGTTTCTGGATCGATTCCACGGAGGTGACCAACGACCAGTTCGCGGCGTTCGTGGCCGCCACCGGATACGTGACGGTGGCCGAAACGCCCCCCCGCGCCGAGGACTTTCCCGGTGCACCTTCTGAAAACCTCGTAGCCGGCTCGATCGTCTTCTCCCCTCCAGACGGGCGCGTATCTCTCGACAATCATTACCAATGGTGGGCGTACATCCCCGGCGCCAGCTGGCGCCATCCCACCGGCCCCGACAGTTCCATCGAAGGTCTCGGCACTCACCCGGTGGTGCAGATCGCCCACGACGACGCAGTGGCCTACGCAGCATGGGCTGGCAAGCGACTGCCGACCGAGGCCGAATGGGAGTTCGCCGCCCGCGGTGGATTGACCGGCGCGCTGTATCCCTGGGGAGACGAGTTTCGACCGAAAGGCAGGGAGATGGCCAACACTTGGCAGGGGCCGTTTCCGATCCCCAATACTGCCGAGGATGGCTTCGTGTTCGCGGCTCCCGTCGCGACGTTCCCTGCCAACGGCTACGGCCTCTACGACATGTCGGGCAACGTCTGGGAGTGGTGTGCCGACTGGTACCGCCCCGACACCTACGCCCGCGATGCCCGCAGACCGGGCCAGCCCTTGCGAAACCCACAGGGGCCGGACACGAGCCATGACCCGCAGGAACCTGGGCAGGCGAAACGGGTGCTTCGCGGCGGTTCGTTCCTCTGCACCGAACAGTACTGCTCCCGATACATCGTCGGCACCCGAGGAAAGGGTGAGATATCGAGCGGCGCCAACCACATCGGCTTCCGTTGCGTGCGGTCGCCGGATTGATCAGGTCGATCGTGGCCCCAGCAGGTTGCGGAAATCGCTCCAGCCGAGGGTGTTGACGACGTCGACGCTCGTCAACCCGGCACGGCGCGCCTGGAGCACACCACACCGCATCACGCTGAGCCCTCGGACCGAATGAGCATCGGTGGAAATAACCATCCGTACCCCGGCCCGCCGCGCCACAGCCGCGTGGTGGTCGTCGAGATCGAGCCGGCTGGGATGGGCGTTGATCTCCAGGAAGGTTCCCGAAAACGCGGCGGCCGCGATCACCGCCTCCATGTCGACGTCATACGCGGGCCGACGGTTGATGAGCCGGCCGGTGGGGTGCCCGATGACCCTCACGGCCGGGTGACGGATCGCCTCGAGAATCCGCTCCGTGATCCTCTCCCGGGGCTGGGATTGCCCGTAGTGGAGACTGGCCACGACCCAGTCCGCCCTCGCAAGGACTTGATCAGAGAGATCGAGCCCACCACGCTCGAGCATGTCGACCTCGATCCCCTTGAGGACTACGATTGGCGCCGGCCCTTCGGCGGCGAGCGTCTCATTGAGACGGTCGATGCAATCCCATTGCCGCAGGAGCCGCGTCTCATCCAAGCCGCGAGCCATCGAGACCCGCTGGCTATGATCCGTGATCGCGATGTACTCGAGGCCACGCTCCCGGGCGCCCCGCACCATGTCGGTGAGCGTGTCCTCGCCGTCGGTGTCGGTGGTGTGCATGTGGAGATCACCGCGGATATCGCGCTCCTCGACGAGGCGAGGGAGCCTCCCCTCCGCGGCAAGCACCAGTTCGTCACGGCCCTCGCGGAGTTCTGGGGAGATCCAGGCGAGGCCGAGGGCATCGTAAACCTCGGCCTCGGTCTTGGCTGTCGGCGGTTGTGCTGGAGCCGAGGGATCGGCCGGCTGGAAGCCGTATTCGTTGAGCGACCAGCCGTGTTCGCGGGCCCTCGAGCGGACGCGGATGTTGTGTTCCTTGGAGCCGGTGAAGTAGAGCCAGGCCGCCCCGAAGGCTGCGGAGACGACAACCCGGAGATCGATCTGCATGCCACGCGGCCCGCGAATGCTCGACTTCGTCCCCCCGGAGGCGATCACGTCCGTCGTGTGATCCCAGCGGCGGAAGTGCTCCATGACCGCGGCCGCATCGGTCGCCACCGCGACCAGGTCGATGTCGCCGACCGTCTCGCACCCCCGTCGCCAACTCCCGGCGGCCTCGATCCTTTCCACCGCAGGGCATCCCCGCATCCAGACAAGGACATCTGCCACGACCTGATCGGCATCGTCCCAGAGCTGTCGCTGCACGGCAGTGCCGCGAACGAAGGCGAGGTTCTTGAGGATCAAGGCCTCCGTCTTCTCGCCGAAGCCCTTCACGCTCCGAACGCGTTCCCCGCGGCAGGCTTCCTCGAGTGAGTCGAGCGAATCGATGCCCAGCCCATCGACGAGTTGCCGGACCTTCTTCGGACCGAGGCCCGGAATCCGCAGCAAATCGAAGACGTCCGCCGGGACCCTCCCCGACAATTCATCCAGGAGCGGGAGCCGCCCGGTGTCGAGGATCGTCCCGATCTTGGCGGCAAGATCCCGACCGATGCCCTCGAGATCGATGAGGGACCTCGTGTCGTCGGCCCTGATCGAATCGAGCGACTCGATCTGGTCGGCGATGGTTCGGGCGGCAGCGCGGTACGCGCGGACCCTGAACGCGTTCTCCCCTTCATATTCGAGGAGATCGGCGAGACGATCGAAGAGGGCAGCGACGTCGGCGTTTTTCACGGACGATCCCGGGGGCGGCTCAGTGCTGCGAACGCGAGGGCAGGGCCGCCGTAGGATAGGCGGTCGCATGGGGGGCGACCGGCTGCCACGACGTGGTGTGGGCCGTCGGAGCGAGCAGTCGGGGAAAGGCCCCGGTGGTCGTGCCTGGCCCGGGGCCCGGCACCGTGGGCATACCGGGAGCCACGGTACGGGGAGCCGGGGAGGCCGGTGCGGCAGGAATCGGCACCAACCTCTGGGCACCGGCCTGGGGCGCCTCTCCGGTGACCGGTGGAGCGGCAGGAGCTTGGCCGGTGGCAGGCGCGTTCCCTGTCGCCGCCGGTGCCGTGGCACCGCTCCCGGCCGCGGCCGGAGCTGCGGTCGCTGCTGCCGCCGGGACCGCCCCGGCCTGACCGGCAGCGGGTGACTTCGGCAATTCCGGGATCGGTCGCAGCGACGGGGCAGGCGTCAGCACCGGAGGACTGATGGGCTGGAGCCCAGGCCCCTGCTGAAGCGGCGGTGCAAAGGAGCCACTCTGGGGCACGATCTGCGGTTGGTAGGTCGGCTGGGAAACAGCCCCTCCCTGCTGGAGGGCCGGAGCCGAGATGCTCGTCTGCCCAGGCACGATCTGCTGCGAGATGTCGGCACCGGCGGCACCCCAAGCCTGCGGAGCGGTCTGCACCGGCGCGGCGAACGGACTGGTCGCCGCGCCAGCCGGCCCAGGAGCGACGTTGGTCCCCGGGACCCACGCCGATGGGGAGGCAGCGGCTGGTGCCATCACGGGAGCCCCGACGGCGGGTTGTGCGTAAGCGGGCTGAGCGTAAGCGGGCTGGGTGTACGCCGGCTGGGCATAGCCCTGCTGGGGTTGCATCTGCACGTACTTTGTCGAGTAGACCGCCCGGTATTGGGTGACCGGCACGTTGACGGGCTGCTGGACGTAGTTCGTCACCTGCTCCATGCAATCGCGTGGGCAACCGGTGCAGGGATCGATCTCGCACGAAGGCTTGTAACTCGTCACCGGCACCGAGCGGTATTCAGTCCGGTACGTCGTCTCGGGAACGTAGCTCACCTGCTGGACGGGAACGGTGACAGGGGGGGGCGGCGCGACAGGCACCGGCGCCATCATCGGTGCCATGGCCGGCGCCGCCACCGGGGCCACGATCGGCGCGACGGCGTAGGCCTGCGGGGCCTTGTTGAAGCACGAGTGGAAGCCGGCGAACAGATCATTGAGACAGCACTGCGCCATGCCGACGCGCGGTCCTGCCACCATGAGCGCTCCTGCCAGATTCAGCGTTACGACCATTCGCCGCACGTTCATGACTCACTCCTCGGAATCGATCCGACCCACACTTCCGGCCAACCGCTCGCCGCGGAGCGCGGCCTTCACGGCCACCATCTCCTCCTCAATCTTGTCTAGCGTAGGTTGCCGGCAGGGGGGATTAGGGAAAGTATTTCGTCCTCGGAATCATGAATTCCCGTGGCGGGCCCGGCAGGACCGTCACGACTCGCACAGCCGGAACTTTCCGGCCGCCGCAGGAAGGTTTCGGCGTCGTGCTGATCGCCGCCTTCGCTCGCCATGACGGCGAAACCGCGTCAACGTGGCGATCCCGCACGGGATCGCTCGAAGCGGTCGTAGAGCAGGTCGAACGCCTTTCGCAGATCTTCCCCGGCTTCGACGATCGCTGCGTCCAGATCGGCCGGAATGATCGTCGTTCCGAACCACTCCCCATGCCCGGGGAGCTGGCCGACCAGCGACTCGAGCAACGCCCTGCTTCCACGACAGGAAACGAGCGTGGGCAAATCCGTAGGACCGTGGGAAGTCACCATCAATCCGATTCCGAGCCCTCGGGCCATGCACCGCACCAGGGACCGGCCCAAAGGTCCGAGGAGTTCCCAGCTATCGACACAGGCCAGCCCGCCCCGGGGCGCTTGCCGCATCGCGAGGAGGACGCCGAGTGCGTCGCCCCGACTCCGCATCCTGATCCTCACCACGGGCCTTGATTCCGCAGCGATGACTTCCGACAGATGAAACAGCAGGGTCGACTTCCCCGTTCCGTGGGGACCTTCGATCGCGCCCGACCCACCAATGGCTCCGAGCCGGTCGACGATCGCCGGCAAATCGAGGACTCTCCCACGACTGTCGCGCGGTACGAGACGGGCCGACGCAACGTAACGCGTCGCGAACGGATTCCGACGATGTTGGAAGTGTTCGATAAGCATGACGCGGCGTCGAGTCGATGACTCACGGCAGGATCGACGGGGGAACACGACCGACGCTGAACACATGCTCCGAGACGTGATCGCGTCCCGACTCGAAAAAAACCCGCAGCCGGATGCACCAGCGGATCTTCACGATCACCCCTTCGTAGGAGAGCGGACTCGTCGGCAGTTGGATCGCGAACGTACCTTCCGGCACGACACGGTCGATGGTCTCGGCCGTGGCAAATCGCTCGAAGGAATGCACCCCGATGTCCTCTTCCCCCTTTCCTTCCGTGTACCACAGGGCCGACCGCTCCAGCGCCCGGGGCCGTTCGCCGTTGAGACCTTCGATGCAATACTCGACCGTGACCCACTCCCCCGGGTCGTATCGCCGGCCCGGATGACCGAAACGGAGTTCGATCCGAGGAAAAGGCTGGGGCGTATTGGCGGGAATGTGGTCGTCACCGTGCTGAGCGTCCGCGGCATTCATTCCAGCGCCTCCACGGCTTCGGAGGGAGACGTCGTGAGCACGGCCTTCACCGGCAGCACGACCACCGGAAACACGCGGGTGAACTCGGGCCAGCGATCGGGCAGGGCCCGAATCACGATCCGCCACTGCACCGCATTGTTCTCACTCGAGAAGGAGTGCATGGCATCGGCCGGAATCGTCACGGCCACGCGGGCCTCGAAACTCCCCCCAGGCACCGGCTGCACACGCTGCCAGCAAGACACGGGAACCCTCCGTACGACGAGTCGCTGGGTTCTGGTGTCGGTGCCCTGCCGGAAGGTCGCCGTCTCCTCCAATTCGAGCCCGAGATCGATCGACCTAAAAAGATGCGCACCTCCCTGCCCGAGCCGGACGTCATAGGACATGCCCGGGACGAGCGGATGGTCGCAGATCTCGACATGCGTTGGCCCCACGGAGGTGGAGAGGATGGCGGCCCTGACGAACAACACCACCCCTCCGACACCGACCGCGACGAACGGCACGAGCAAGCCGATCAGCAACCAATCGGTCGTCCCGCCGATGAGATCGGCCCCCACCCCGACGGCGAGCACCACGACGACGGCATTCCACAGCAGGGCGAACAACCCGAACCCCACCAACGTCCAATTCTCGGGGCTCTCGAGGGGAAGCCGGTACCTGAGCACGATGCCGGGAGAGTTCTCGAGGTTGTCGCACGAGGGCACTCCCGGATGCCCGGCCACCGCCGGGGAGGCGCCGGCAAAGCCCTCGAGAATCACCGTTCTCGACGCCGCTGCTCGATGTTCTTGCGACTTTCCCCAGGTTCGCACCACCCGAACGAGCCCGGAGCCACCGAAGGCCAACAGCGCCAACGGAATGAGGAGCGTCAGCAGCCACATCCACCATTCGTAGCCACGCTGGAGCACGACCGAGTCTGGATTAGCCGGCGCGTAGGACACGGCTCCAGTCACCAAGAGAAGTCCGAACACGACCCCTGCACCGACCAGCAGCGCATAAAAGAGCCCCTCGGCGAGCGATCCCCAGGCATGGGAGTCGGTTCGCCGGTGGCCCCGCTTCTTGGTGAAGAACCGCGGAAATCTCATGGCCGGTCAACCCGCTCGGGCGCCGGCCGGCGGTTCGCTCCGTCCTGCCGGATAACCCGGCCCTTTCGTCGGGAGTTCAGTTGGGATCTTCGCTGGCAGACACGGACAGTCCGCTCGTTCCCTGCAACGTCGCCTGGGGGGAGGATGACTGCGCCGAGCGGTAGAAGCCGATCTTCTCGAGAGCCCGATAAACCTCTTCGAGCGTCTTCTCACCGAAATTGGAAATGCCGAGGAGATCGGCTCGCTTGCACTTGAGGAGATCGTGGACGGTGAAGATGCCCTTCTCTTCGAGGCAGTTCGTCGTCCTCACCGAGAGACCGATCTCGGCGGTGCTCATGTCGAGCTTCTCCGCCATTTCGTCCGATTGCGTCAGATTTCTGTACGGAACGCGTGGCATGGGTTCCCTCCCGTGCGGGGGACCGGCTTCCCGGTCCATGGGCGTCGTGTCCCGGGAATGTCCCGGGAATCGGAACCGTTTGTGACGGGGCACCATCGGGCATCCCTGCTCCGCCCTGGTGGGGCGACTCTTCATCGATCGACCAGCCCGCGTGGTGGCGGACAGGGGTTAACCCAGCCCGCAACGGCGATGACCGCGATCCATGAACCGATGGCACCGTCTTCCGACAGGGAGGAAATATACTCGGGACCAAGGGATTCCGACTACCTCCCGGTCGGCATCCACCGCTCTCCACCCAAACCACGCATCCCACCGGGATTCACCGCTGCGGCGGGATCGACCAGGAACGCATGCAACTCGAAAGCCTCAATGAGTCGCAGCGTCTGGCGGCCACGCATATGGAAGGCCCGCTTCTGGTCCTCGCGGGGCCCGGTAGCGGCAAGACCCGTGTCGTCACCCACCGGATCGCCCACCTCATCTCGCAGGGCGTTCCGGCCAGGAACATCGTCGCTCTCTCCTTCACCAACAAAGCTGCCGACGAGATGCGCCGCCGAGTGACGGCACTCGTGGGGCCCCAGGCGGTGGAAATGGGAACGTTTCACCGGTTCGCGGCCCGGTTGCTCCGGACCCACGCAAGGATGGTCGGACTGACGAGCGATTATTCGATCCTCGACACCGATGACTCCGGATCGGTGATGAAGCGGGCGGCGAAGCGCCTCGGACTGAACCTCACGCACACCCCAGTCGACCGTCTCGCGGGAATCATCAGCCGTGCCAAGAATGACCTCCGGACACCGGAGACCTTCGAGCCCGGTTGGGGGCGGCCGGCCGACGAGGTCGCCGTGCGATTGTGGCCGGTCTATCAACAGATGATGCTCGAGTGCAACGCCGTCGACTTCGACGACCTCCTCGTCCATGTGGCACGGTTGATCATCGACAATCCGGAACTCCGCAGCCAACTCGACGCCCGCCACCGCTGGATTCTCGTCGACGAATACCAGGACACCAACGCCGCTCAGTATGCGATCCTCCGCGGCCTGTCGATTGACCACCCGAATCTCTCGGTGACGGGCGATCCCGACCAGGCGATCTATGGGTGGCGCGGGGCGAGCATCCGCAACATCCTGGAGTTCGAGCGCGATTACCCCTCCGCAAGCGTTGTGAAACTCGAGCACAACTACCGCAGCACGGCCAACATCCTCGCGACGGCCGACCGCCTCATCGCGCACAACACCCGGCGGAAGCCGAAACGCCTCCTCACCGATGCGCCTGACGGATCTCCGGTCCGCATCGTGCTCGATGCGTCAGGACACGAAGAGGCTGAACGGATCGCCGACGAAATCGCCATGTCGATCACGACTTCGGCGCGCTCCCCTCGCGATTTCGCGATCCTCTTCCGGACCAATGCGCTCTCCCGTTCCCTCGAGGTCGCGCTTCGTTCCCGGGGCGTCCCCTATCAGCTTCTCCGTGGTGTCGAGTTCTTCAAACGACGGGAAATCCGCGACGTCGTCGCCTGGCTGCGGCTCCTGCGGAATCCGCGCGACGACGAGGCGCTCCTCCGGGTCGTCAACGTCCCCGCTCGCGGCATCGGTCGGCAGTCACTCGACCTCCTCTCGGCGTGGGCCGCCGACCACACCATGCCACTCCTCACCGCCTGTGGACGGGCGAAGTCGGTCCCTGGTCTGTCAGCACGGGCAGCGACGTCGATCGGTCGATTTGCCGCACTCCAGGCCTCGCTCGCCAGGATCGCAGCGAGCGAACCGTCGGTGGCGGCGCTCCTCGAAGCGGTGCTCGAGCAGACGGGCTACCGCGCCATGCTGGCCGACGACGAGGACGAAGAGGGGGACGACCGTCTGGCCAACGTCGAGGAATTGATCACGGCGGCCAGGCAGGCCGATGCCGCGTACGCATCCGACCCGCAGGGACGCGAGGAGGACGAATCGCCCCTCGGCTCCTTCCTTGACACGACAGCCCTGGTGGCAGACACCGACGTCTGGGACCCTGCCGCCGACCGCGTGTCGCTGATGACGTTCCATGCCGCCAAAGGGCTCGAGTTCCCGGTCGTCTTTCTCGTGGCGATGGAGGACGGCATCCTTCCCCACCAGCGGAGCCTCGATCACCCCGATCAACTCGAGGAGGAACGGCGACTGGTGTTCGTGGGAATTACCCGCGGCATGGAACAGGTTCACGCCAGTTGTGCCCGAATGCGTGACTACCGGGGAACCCGACGGATCGGCTGCCCAAGCCTGTTTCTCGCCGAGATCTCGGGCGCCGGGACAGAGGTGACCGGCACCGAGGCGCCGGCAGGGAACGCACTCGGCGGACGGCGACCGGGCGCCGATGACGAATCCCAACTGCCCCCCGACTCCTGGGACGAAGATCAGGGCTGGGCAGCGCCGAAGGCCAACAAACGCCCACCTGCGGTGAGGGATGACGGTCTCGTCATCGACCTCGATGACGAGGCCTCGCCACCGGTGCCTTCCAGGACGGCCTCACGACCTGCCCGCCCAGCACCAACGCTCGAGACAGCCGCCGATCTCGCGCGGAGGACGACAGGACGGCAGCCCCCCACCCCCGTGGTCCAAGGGCAGCGCGTGCGGCATGCCGAATACGGCGAGGGAACTGTCGCCGGTGTGAGCGGCACCGGAGTGCGGTCAGTCGCGACGGTGATCTTCGATGGGCCAGCCGGAACTCGACGCTTCATCCTCTCCCACGGCGCCCTCGAACCCCTCGCGGACTGATCGTCCCGAGCCCCGTTCATCCGCTCCGCTCGCGCCACCACTGAATTGTCTCCGCGAGCCCCTGATCAAAATCGCGGATCGGTTGCCAATCGAGCAGCGTCCGGGCGCGGGAGATGTCGAGGCCGCGACGGGGTTGACCATCCGGCTTCGATCGATCCCAGACAATCTGCCCTCGATAGCCGCAGCCATTCACCACCTTCGCCACGAGGTCACGGATCGAGATCTCCTCCCCGCCACCGAGATTGATCGGAACCGGATCCTCGATCCGCTCAGCCGCCCTCACCACCGCCTCCGCGGCGTCCTCGACGTGGAGGAACTCCCTGGTGGCCATCCCCGATCCCCAGCAGACCATCTCGGGCATGCCGGCCCGGCGTGCCTCCTCGCACCTCCGGATCAACGCCGGGATGACATGGCTCGTGGCCGGATCGAAATCGTCGCCGGGCCCGTAGAGATTCACCGGCACCACCACCGCCGAGCGTAGTCCGTACTGCCGCCGGTAGGCGTCGAGCATCACGAACAGTGCCTTTTTGGCGATCCCGTAGGGGGCATTGGTGACCTCTGGGTAGCCGTTCCAGAGGTCATCCTCCCGAAACGGAACAGCGCAGTCACGCGGATACGCGCAGACCGTGCCGGTGTGGACGAACTTCTCCACGCCGGCTCGTCGGGCGTGCTCGACGAGGTGCAACCCCATCGCCATGTTGGCGTAAAAGAAACGCCCCGGCGCCGCCCGATTCGCGCCGATACCGCCGACCTCTGCGGCCAGGTGAATCACGACATTGGGCCGAACTGTGTCGTAGAGGCGTGCGACGGCCGATTCGTCGGTGAGGTCGCAGGAGTCGCGCCGCGGCACGATCACCTGATCATCGGAAACACCACGGGCGCGGAGCACCCGACAGACTGCCGTTCCCAGGAATCCGGCACCACCGGTGAGAACGATCCGCTTCCTCGAAAGGTCCATGCCTAAGCCTTCGGGCGCCTCGACCATCGCTTCCCACGCTCTGCATGCCGCCGGAAAGACGACCGCCCCGATGGCTCCGGGATCAATTCAAGATGCCCCGCTCGGGGCGCGGCCTGAGGAACGGTTTCCCCCCTCACCGGCAGTGGCCCCGGCGGGCGCTTCGTCAACGAAGATCACTCGATCAAACTCGGGAATCAGATCGGAGAGGAACTGGAGTCCGGTCCGACTCCCCTCGCCACGCGGCATGGCCGTCTCGTCGATGATCGCGTAGATCTTGAACACCGACGGATTGTTGGCAAGCTCGATGCGGGCGATCTGGGGCGCGATCCACTTCCCGGTGACGGCGTAGGTCCAGAAAATCCGCAGGCTTTCCCCAGGCTTTTTGAAGGAGCCCGAGAAGGCCTCAGCCGTGTCGCCATCCTCGAGCGTGATCGTCTCCCGGTGTTCCTGTTCGGCGATCTCGAAGCCAGCGCTCGGATAACAGCGGTCCGGCGTGTGGCCGGAGGCATCGCTCGGAGTGGCACAGACCACGAACACACCAACCCGGGCTCCGCTGTCGACGTTTTGATACTCCCGAGAAATGTGCCCCACGGCGCCGGCGACCTTGAGTTGGGCAGGATCGGCCTCAGTCTCGCCCACCATCCTCCACGGGCCGAATTCCTTCGGGAAAGACGCCTCCAGCCGCGTGGCATTTTGCTGGAGTTCCTCACTGACGTTTTTTCCGGTCCAGCGCCCCGTCAGCACACCTTGGGCAGCCGTCACCCCAACCACGGCCATCAAGCCGAGGATCACCGGCACCCACGTGGAGACGGCGGAGGCAGTGGAGACAGCGGAGGCAGTGGTCGATTTCATCTGTTTTCTAATCCTGCTGGGTCAACCGATCGGCGGACGATCACGCCGGAAACCGCTTCGCATTTCCAGTCCCTGAATCACTCACCCCGCTGAGCACGCAACCAGCGACACGGACACCGGCCGAGCGGAGCCGATCGACCGCCGCGAGTGTCGCGGGGACACTGCTGAGGTCACGCATGGTGGCGATGATGGCCATGTCGCTCTGCCGCCCCATGATGAGTGTGTCGGCGTAGGCCAGCACCGGACCGGCATCAATGACGACATGATCGAAGGAATCACGGAATCCCTGGATGATCCGTGGGAAATCCTGTCGTGAGAGCGCGGTGATCGCGTCGTAGTCGACCGCGCCCGACGTGACCGCAAACAACCCGTCGATCGCCGTCGGCTGGACAACCTCGTTGTTGGTGGTCTCGCCGCGGAGGAGCTCCGCCATCCCGGGCGTCGAAGCGTCGAGTTGGAGCGCTGCATGGACAGACGGATTCCGCAAACTCCCCTCGACCAGCAGGGTGCGGTGATCGGATCTGGCAATACTGGCGGCGAGATTGGCCGCCAAGGACGACTTGCCTTCCCGATCCCCGGCGCTGGTCACGAGAATAACCCGTGCTGATTCGCGGTTTCCCTGGAGGATGAGGGTGCGGATGCTGTCGACGCTCTCTGCCAGACGGTACTCGTTGGCACGGCCACGCCTCGACTTACCGACCCAAGGAATCGTTCCAATCACTCTCACGCCGATCCTCGACGGGATCTCCTCGGCATCGCCGAGCCTGTTCCGCAGGTACTCGAGGGCCACGACCAGCCCACCACCGAACGTCACCCCGGCAAGCCCCGCGATCGCAGCGAGCATCAGTCGCTTCAGGGTGTCGTTGCCACCGGGCACCACGGCTTCCTCGAGGAGCGTGACCCGGGGGGGGGCCGTGAGATCGAGCGACGTCGCTTCGAGTTGGAGGCCGATCTGGTCGGTGACGCGGGCGAGTTGGTCGATTTCCCCCTTGCGATTCTCGAGATCGGCATTCGCATTGCCGAGATCGACGACCTGCTTCGAGATGTCCTCATACGTCGCTCGCGCCTTCGCAATTGCCTTGACGAGCGTTTGCCGACGGAGAGCAAGTTCACGGGGACTGACGGCCCCACCGGTGACTGCCCCCCCTGAGCCGATCACGCCGAGGATCTGAGGCCGGAGTTTCGTCTTCGTCGTCTCGATCTGACGGAGGATCTGCTGCCGCCGGCCGACCATCCGCCGCACCGCCGGCTCATTCATCCCGCGGGCGCTCCGTTCGGCCTGGCTGAGAATCGCGTCGGTCAGGCTGGCGATCTGGGATTCGAGCGCCCGGATCTCCGGTTCGCGGGAGAGCGCCGCTTCGATCATGTCATCCGACGCGAGCGCCTCGTCCGCGCTCTCCCCCTCGGCGGCTCCAGCCTCGCCATCGCCGGCAACCTCTGCCGCCTCCCCCTTCCGGAGGTCGTAGACGGCGATCTCGGCCTCGAGTTTCTCCAGATCATTCTCGGCCTGCACCATACGGTTTCTGGCGGTACCGAGTTGATCCATGAGGAGACCGCGCTGCGTCGCCACCTCTTGACTGTCGCGGGTGCCGAGGGTTCGGGCGAGATCGTTGAAGGTTTCGCGTCGACTGCGCAATTCCGTCTGATTTTCCTTGAACTTCTTCTCGAGTTGATCGCGGCGACCGAGCCGATCCTGACGATCCTTATTGACGATGTCGTCGAGATAGCAAGAGGTGATCGCATTCAGGATCTTCGCGGTTTCCTCGGCGACCGCGCCGCGGAACTTCAACTGCATCACCTCCGAGTCGCCCTGCACCACCGGTTCGATCGTCCTGGCCAACCACGCCTGAGGATCGTCCTGTTCGGTGATCATCCGCAGCGACGAGATGCCCGGCTTCCGCAGGGCTGCATTGAGCACAACGGGGCTGCGGAGCAACTGAAGTTGCGTCTTGCGATAGGCGTCGTACTCGGCGGTCCGCCCCTCATTCAGGAGGGTCCCGCTGGCGCGAATCCGCAACCACACCACCGCCTCGTAGCCGCGGGGCAGGAAGAGCCAGACGGGAACCGCCACGGCGATCCCCGTCACAAGCCCGAGCGCCAGGGCCGGCAGCCAGCGTCTCCGCAGGGCGTGGAGCAGGCGCTTGGTGTCGAGACCGCCTTCAGCGGCCGCATCAGCCGGCGCCACAGGAAAGGCCATGCCGGGGGAACTGGGCAGCGCCAGCGCCGTATCACGGACGGCGAGGGCCCCCACCGACGGCAGCGGTGCCTTCGGCTCGGTCGCGACGGCAACAGCAGAAGTTTCGCTCATGGAGGCGACACCTGGGATCAGAAACGGGATTTACAAACAAGAATCGCGCCACCAACCGACCCGGCCGCCGCGTCAGCCTTTCCTCGGCGGAAACCCGACCACGGGCCCCGCGTTGCCAGCGCTCTTGCCGGCGGCACTCCCGTTGGACCTGGCACCCATCGGGCCGAGGCCAAGAACAGCAGGGGCGGCCGTCTTGGCCCTGCGTCCAGCAGACTCCGGAGCCGCCGCGGACGAGTGGCCGAGAACAGCAGGCCCTTCGATCTCCGCCAGGAAAACATTCGAAAGGATGTACTGTTCGGCCCACAGCATGCCCATGGCCATCGGCATCATCACCAGACCCGCCCAGTCGTGGAACACACGCTCCGCGAACTCGGTGTCGGCCACCTGATAAAGGACTCCCGTGACCGTGATCCGGATCGAGTTGACCGCCAGAGCGATCGGAATGGCACTGGAAAGGATGATGGCGTTCTCCCACCACGAGCGGCGACCCACCATCACCAGCCCAACGGACAACGCGCAGAAAATCGTCAACATTCGCAGCCCGCTGCAGGCATCGACGACACCGAGGTGCATCTCGCCGATCACGATCTGATTACCCTCGCGGTAAGCCTCGAGCCCGAGGGTCTGGAGGGCGAACGTACTGACCATCGTGGCCGTTGTCTGGAGAGGCCCGAGGAGGTAACGCGTCGCTTCGTCGGGGAGCGGATACATGAAGATGAGAAACATCAGCGGGGCCCACGCCCACCGGAACACGCTCCAACCCCCGAGGAGAATGAAAACCCCACAGATGGCAGGAACAAACGTGTACATATCGATCGTCACGATCCGGTAACTGGCCGCGAAAAGCCGCAATCCCAACGCGGCTGCGAGGAGGAGCAACCCCGCCAACCGAGCCGAGAACGCTACCGGTGCTGCGATCGGCTGCCGCCACCAGAAGAGCAGGGCCGCTGAAAACAGCGGCACGATCCATCCGTGGGCGTACTGGGGGTTGGCCCACGCGATGTACGCATTGGTGAGACCAGGCAGATAGCTGTAGACGAGCAGGCCGGTGAAGACCGCGATCATGATCATGGTCGTGCGCTGGAACGGATCGCGCATGTCGACGCGGAACTCAGACCACTTCCGTTTCAGCTGACTGAAGAACTCTTCGTCGTCGTCGGTCACGGCGGCCCTCGGCTGGGCAGAAAACTGCGGCAGGGCCACGCCGACGGCGGGCACGGCGCCCCCTGCGGGAGGTGATGCCTTCACCGCCAGAGTTTCTTCGCCACCGATGGCAGCAGTCTCTTCTCCGCCAGCCACAACGGGATCCTGATCAGTCACCGCGACGTCGCCCCCCGCCACCGAGGGCTGGACCGCGGGAGGCTTGGCCCTGCTCGCGACGGAAGCCGGGCCGAGGGGAGTTTTTGGCCCAAGGCCGACAATGAGTGGATTCATGCAACACCCTACTGAGTCAGAACTCCTGAGACTCTCCTGGAAGTATACACGATCGGGGAGGCCGATCTCACCCGTCCATGCCGCCGGCCAAACAGTCCAAAAACCGCCTTGGACGCTTTCCTGGAATCATTCCGCGACCAGCTGCCACAGCCATCGCCAGGCCAGCAGAAAAGCCGCCGTTGCCACCATCAGATCCTCCCCCGGGAGTTCCCGTCGCTTCAAATTCCAAGCAATCGGCTCAATCAGGCGGGAAAGAAACGGCCCCCGATCGCCGGCCGTCTCCGGCTTGGAAACAGCCCCTGGCCCGGGCTCGGAGAGCGGGGATGATCCGGGATCGATCGATGAGGGCGGTTCTCCTTCTGGTGACGCGAAAACGGATCGGATCGATTCCGAAAACTCTCCCGTCGTCAGATCGGTGCTGTCGCCATCCCTGCTGGGGGCGTCGGGAGGAACAAGCGACGCAAACAACCCCCGGAGCCAGCCGACGACTGGTCGCAACAGCGCGATGCACGCTGCGGCCTGCCACCCCAGGATCGCTCCAACGAGCATCAACCCCTGACGCCCAGCCGGCGTGGAAGGGACCCCAAGCAAGGCGCCACAGGCCAATCCGCAAGCGGCGATTCCGAGTCCACGCCCCGGCCCTCGGCCCATCCAAGCCGGTCCGTCGATGCCGATCCCGACCGGGAGCAGCGGATCGCAACCGACGACGATCGCCAGCGTGATACCGAGGGCCATGCGACACCAGCGGGCCGGCACGACGCGCCCGTCGGTTTCCACCGCTGCCCCGAGAAGAAGATTGAAGAGGAGCCAGGCGTGGAGGGCCGCGACGGCGATCAGGAGCGGTTCGGGACGGAGGAGCAGGTTGTCGGCGCCGGGGCGAACGACACCGAAGGCCGCGCCAGGGAGCGTGCGGCCCCCCGAAAGGAGTTCCGCGGCGGCAACCCCGCCGATGACAATCGCCCCGACCGCCTCCACGAGCGGATACCTGGCGGCAATCATCGCGCCGCAGTCGCGACAACGGCCACCGAGCAGCAGCCACCCCAGCACCGGGACGTTGTCATGCCAGCGGATGGCCGATCCGCACGACGGGCAGTGGGATCCCCCATGCACGACCGACTCGCCACGCGGCAGACGATGGACCACGACGTTGAGGAAACTGCCGAGATTGCCCCCGATCACGAGGAGCAATCCGATCACCACAAGGTCTGTCAGAGGAACGATCCACTCGACCATCACGATCCCCGTCCTGTCGTCATGCTCACCGATCTGACACGGGCCGTGATCCAACTTGTCCGCCGCTCGATGCGGCGACAGTTCCCCGGAAAAACCCGATTTTTTCGGAATTGCCCACGGGCGAACGATGCCCTCGGATGGCTTTGTCCAACGTTTGTCCAACGAAACAGAATAGATTACTCACTCGGCAGCCTGAATGACTTCGAACTCCCCACCGGCCGCTTTGCTCCAGGGAAGAGACTGATGCCAGAACTTCCGGGACGCTCCGCTCCCTCCGCTCCCGAGCCGGGTCACGGGAGCCCCGGCCGGACACGGCGGGCCGTCGGGATGCTTCTCCGGATTGCGGGCACCGTTGCGCTCATGGCGCTGACGCTCCGCAACGTCGATTGGCCCCGGCTCCTTGAGCTGCTGGAGACCGTCGATTGGCGGTGGTGGGGAGCCGGTTTGGGGCTCGGGATGGTGGTGCAGTGCCTCGCCGCCATCCGCTGGGCGGTGCTGGCCCGCCCGATCGGATTCCGGGAGCCGGTGACGGTGTTCATCCGCCGATTCTTCGAGGGGCAATTCTTCAGCCTCTGCCTGCCGACATCGATCGGCGGCGATGTGGTCAAGGCCTACCGTCTCTCCGCGACGACCCGCGGTCGGGTCCTGGCCGGCTGCACGGTCCTCGCCGACCGGCTCGCCGGTCTCTCGGCCCTGGGGGTGATCGCCATCACGGCCCTGATCAGCAACCAGGCCACCCTCTCCATCCTCCCCACCCTCCTGGTCGGCGCCGGGCTCCTCGCCGCCGTGCTGTTGCCGGCGCGCCTGATCGTCGGGAACCTCGATGCCCTGGCGAAGTTCCTTCCGTCCAACCCCGCCGTGCAGGGCGTCGTGGCCGGCCTGTTCCCCTATCAACAGAGGCCGGAGTTGATCCTCTCGGCGATCACCTGGAGCCTGCTTGTGCAGATGGGCGGGGCACTGGTGGTCGATGCGATCGGAAAGTCGATCGGAACCGATCTCCCCGTCTCTTTCTGGTTCGCGGCCGTGCCGCTGGTGGCCTTGGCGATGGTCCTTCCCATCAGCATCAGTGGTGTCGGCATCCGCGAGGGAGGTCTGGCCGTTCTTCTCGCCCCCTACGGCGTCCCTCCCGAGAAGGCCGTGGCGATCGGACTGCTCTGGTTTCTCGTCACGATCGTCTGCGGCCTCGTCGGGGGAGTGATGTTCCTGGCCGACCGCCACCCCAACCCCGCTTTCGATGCCGGCAGAAGTGGTCTCTCCCCCTCACCGCAAGCGGACGCCCCCACCACCGGCGGCCGCTGATCGGCGGCCGAGCGCATCGACCAGCAACAAGCCGGCCACCGTCTTCGCGTCGTCGATTGCTCCGTCCAGACACATCCCGATCGCCTCCTCCCAACGCACAATCCGGACCCGGATCTGCTCCCCTGGTTCGAGATCCTGTTCACCGGGCTCGAGCCCCTCTGCGATGAACAGGTGCATCCGTTCGCGAAGGATCCCCGGCGACATCCAGAACGCACCGGCCGCCGTGAGCCGGCCCGATCGGTAGCCGGTCTCCTCAGCCAGTTCCCGGGCGGCAGCAGACTCAAGCGACTCGACCCGATCGAGGGTGCCGGCTGGCAACTCCAAGAGCGTCCGGCCGACCGCCACCCGGACGACCTCGACGAGACAGACTTCGACAGGCGAAAGGAGCGGCACGACAACCACGCTGCCCGGATGTTCGATGACGTCGCGCACCCGTCCCGCCCCGCCCGGACCCGGTTCGCGGCGACGGACGACGCGGAATCGCGTCGCCTCCAACAGCACTTCGCCGGGACCGCAGGGCTCCATTCCGGCACTCGCATCGCTCATGCCACACCTCCCGATGCCACTCGTGACAGAGGCAGCTGCACCCACCGGGCGGGCACCCCTGCGACCTCCAAATCAATCCCCGCGGCCAAAGCCTGCGTCCGCATCAGGCCGAGCCCCAGCCATTCGCCGAGCCGGGGTGACAGGCCAGCCGAAGTGATCGTACCGACCGCTTCCTGCGTCCCACGGATCGTCACCGTTGCGCCTGGCCCCGCCGCAGGCGTTGCCGACCCATCGGCCGCAGTGACCACTCCCACGAAGCGACGATTGACATGGCCGAGGGCGTCGAGCCTCGCCACTGTCTCCTGCCCGAGATAACACCCTTTCGTGAACGAGATCGCAGCTGCGTCGCGGCCGAACTCCTGGGGGAGCACGCGTGGGGGCACGTCGCACGGAGCCGGACGCCCCTCTTCGCGCCGCACCGCCTCGAGGGCTGCGGCCGATGCCTCGACGATCCCTTCTCCCCACCATCGATCGACTAGCCGCGTGGCGTCGTCGCGTGGCACGACCACGAGGAACGACCCCGGCCCCAGCCACTCCCCCTGAAGGATCGCCGCCGGGATCCCCGCGCAGTGCCCCGGCAGGATGCCGGCAGCAACGTCGGCCAGGCGGCCGGGTTGGGTCGCCATGAGCGTCGGAGAAAATGCCTCCCGACCGGGCCCGTCTGCGGCGATTCCGACGGGCGGGGACACCTCGCGCTGGAGCCAGGCGCCAGCCGCCGGCCCGGCGAGGAACAGCGTGGCGAAGCGGTCGGACCCATCGACAACCTCCAGCCGCTCGCGGATGTGGTAGCGGTCGAGGTGCGTCGCCAGCGACCATCCTTCGCCGTCGCCACCCAGGGGCGGGTCGGCATCGATCCACACGCCGTCGGCCATCCTCAGGATGGTGGCCCAGAGCTGCACCTGTCCCCGAGCGTCGGGGAAGAAGGCCTCGGTGCCGGCGCCGGGAGCGAGCGTCGCAAGCGATGCGGTACAGAACCCGTCGACAAACCGCACGGCATCCTCACCCACCACGAGAACGATGCGGCGGCGGCCGGCGTCCCCCCAGGCAAGATGGTCGCGGAGGTCGCGGTAGCCGTCCGGAGCGATGCTGACAGGGGTCATGGAGTGGTCTCGGGGGATGCGAAGGGGTGGAGGAATCGGTGTCGGAACCGAACCGGGCGCCGCGGTGGGAAAAAAAGTTCCTTTCCGCGCGAACGAGCTCGGCCCGTCCGGCGTATTGGTTCCTGTCACGTCCCCCGCGGGACGTGGCGGGTGACGGACAGTCGGGGCATCCGACTTGCCGCTGCCGGTAGAGTTATCCAGTCGGGTCCCCCTGGCAAGGCAGGATCCGGTTCTGGCGAGCGGCGTCCGCGCCGGCCCATTTCTCACGTGCTCGCAGTACCCCCGTTCGATGGTCCGCGCTCCCGGTGCGCCTTCGCATCGGGGGCTCCGGACCTGCAGGAGGATTCCATTATGGCGACAGTCCACTACGAAACCGACTTCCAGGATCGCTACGACGATCCCGAAGACGGGATGCAGCACCCCTTCGCGGTGGCCGACAGCGGTGTCTCCGACGCCGTCCGTGCCGAAGCCGACGCCCGCCTTGTTGACACTGCCGTCAAGCCGCGGACGGCGGCTCGTCAGCAGAAGCGTCTCCACCGACTCGCAGACGTCCGCCAGCAGCAGGGGGTGACGCTGCGGAACGTCGCCCGCCGGCTCGGAGTCGAGATTTCGGTCGTCCGTCGCCAGGAACAGGAGACCTGCGATCTGCGAATCTCCGACCTGCTCGGCTGGCAGGAGGTTCTCGAGGTGCCGATCGCCGAACTCCTCGTTGAAGCCGAAGGTCAGCTCTCCGGGCCGGTGCTCGAACGCTCGCGAATGGTGAAGCTGATGAAGACTGCCGCCGCCATCCGGGAGCAAACCGACGGCACGGCAACGCACCGCCTGGCCAACATGCTCATCGGCCAGATCCTCGAGATCATGCCCGAGTTGCAGGATGTCTCGCCGTGGCACCATGCCGCACAGCGCCGCACCCTCGACGACGTCGGTCGGGCGGGCCGAAACGTTGTTTCCGACGAGGTGTTCCGGCAACCGACTTCGTAGGCCACCCGCTCCCCCCGGAAGCGGTCACGGACGAATGGGAACGTCTTGTGGATCGCCGGGGCCATGCCTACCATGTCGTCGCGGCGGCGTGGACTCCGGTCAGCGTTTCAGGCCGGGGCGGATTCGACCGCCGTCATTCCCGGAAACCGGAGGGCTTTCGTCGTGTTTTCTCTGCTCGGTGTCGTAGGGATCGCGTTGATCCTGTTCGTGGTGGTCGCCGCCACGGCAGGAGTCGTGTTCGGCAAGTGATCCGCGAGCGGTGCTCGGTCGGAGCCGTCGTCGCTTTCAGCCCCCTGGCCTTCAGCCTTCTGGGTCGAACCGACCTTTCTTCAGGTCGCTGTCACAACTCGCCCCCACGATCATCATCCCGAGAAAGCCGCCGAGGGTTCCGCCGAGGACGACCCAGGCGATGATCGCCAGGGGAAGATAGTCGCGTAGCCATACCCGGATTGGTGGCTCGGCGCTCTTGGGAACCTTTCGAAGCACCGGGCCCACCGGTCCTTCCAAGCCCGACTCTGCCCGCATAGCGCTGCGAAAGTCTTCCCAGTTCTCCTGGGTTGCCGGGGCTTCCAGGCTTGCCAGCCAGGCCGTGCGGTTGGCGACCAGATAGAGCGGGGGCACGATCATCAGCGCCCCCCATGCGAGGACGACGATCCCAGCCACCCAGCGACGGCGATTGGATCGTCCCCTGCCCCCAGGATCGTCGGCCGACCGAGAGATTTGGGGGGCGTCATCAGGGGGCATGGTGGGATCCTCCGACGACGACGCTCAGGCTGTGGACGACACCTTAGCGTGTCGCGGGATTTCCGGGCAGACAACGTCCCTGGATGGCCCTGTCCGCGGACTCAAGCGCCGGCGGACTCTTCAGTCTCCGCTGCCGTCTCCCCACTGACAACCGGTCTGGCGTGACAACGGGGTCGTTGCTACCTTCCGCCGCTGCTACCTCTTCCAGGCCCACCCGACTCCGCCAAGGAACCGTTCGCGTGAAACCGGTGACCTTCCCGAACGCCCCCGCCTGGCTTCTGGCCGCCATCTGCCTCCTTACCGCGGCCGCCCCCGAAGCCCGCGCCCAGAGTGGCTGGCTCCCAACCTCATGGTTCAGCCAGGCGGAAGTCGACTCCAAAGCGATGTATCCGCTCGCGGAACGCGACGGCCCGTGGCTCGTGCTCGCCACCACCTTCCGCGGCGAAGGGGCGAGGGACGATGCCCGGCGGCTCGTCCAGGAATTGCGTCGCACCAGCAAGATCAAGGCCTACACGCACGAGAAGTCGTTCGACTACACCGGCAGCCAACCCGGCCTCGGCCTCAAGCCGGACGGCAGCCCGAAAAAAATGCGCTACGCCAACGCCGAGCAGGTGGTGGAGGTCGCCGTCCTCGTCGGTGACTTCGCGTCGTTCGACGATCCGCGCGGTCAAAAGATGCTCGCGAAAGTGAAGGCGCTCCGCCCCGAGGCCCTCACCGGCAACAGCGGCAAGAGCCAGTCGTTTTCCGACTTCCGCAAGATGGTCGGCCTCGAACGGACGTCGGGAAAGGGCCCGATGCACCTCGCTTTCGTGATCCCCAACCCGCTCCTGCCCGAAGACTACTTCGCCCGCCAGCAGGTCGACCGCTTCGTCCTCGACATGAACGCCGACGTCACGCACTCGCTCCTCGACTGCCCCGGCCTCTATTCCGTGCGAGTGGCGACGTTCACCGGCTCCGGCACGTTTGACCAGAAGGCGATTGCCGCCGGCGAGGACGACGTGGAGCTCGAGGGCCGGCTCGTGGAGGCGGCGGAGAAAGCCCACCGCCTGACTGCCTCGCTCCGCAAGGCGGGCTGGGAGGCCTGGGAATACCACGACCGCGAGTCGAGCATCGTCTGCATCGGCAGCCTCGATTCCAAGACCGTTCCCGGCGCCCAGGGCGTGCCCACCATCCATCCGGAAATCGCCCGGATCGTCCGCGAACTCGGCCCCGATCCCACGCGCCTCGCCACCGGCGTGGTGCTGCCGAGAACCGTCGACGGGGTGATGCTTGACGTCCAGCCGGCGCCGATCCAGGTCCCGCGGGCCCCAGAAGGCTGGCACTGATCACCTGGGGACCGCTCGATGCACGAGGAACTCGTTCTCGGGACGACCAACGCTGGAAAAGTGCGGGAACTCGCCGCGCTCCTCGAGCCCCACGGCATCCGGGTCGTCTCCCTGCGGGAATGCCCCGGAGCGGTGTCGGTCGAGGAGACCGGGACGACCTTCGCGGCAAACGCCGACCTCAAGGCGAGCCAGCAGGCGATTGCCCTCTCTCGTTGGGTGCTCGCCGAGGACAGCGGCCTGTGCGTCGACGCCCTCGATGGCGCACCGGGGATCCACTCCGCCCGCTTCTCCGCTGGCGGTGACGAAGCCAACAACAGCCTGCTCCTCGAGCGCCTCGCAGCGGTGCCCGCCACCGCTCGCGGAGCCCACTACGCCTGCCATGCGGCACTGGCCGATCCGCGCGGCGCCATCGTCGCCCGCTCCCAAGGGAGCTGTCACGGGACGATTGCCACGGCGCCCGGCGGCAGCGGAGGCTTCGGATACGACCCGCTGTTCATCGTCCCGGAATACCACCGCAGCTTCGGTGAACTGGCCGCCGAAGTGAAGGGGGTGATCAGCCACCGGGCCCGGGCGATGCGTGCCATCCTCCCAGTGATCCTCCGTCACCTCGCCCGCTGATGGCCGGCTGGTCCGGCCCGGCCTTCGGAGCGGGCGCGCGATCGGAGACATCTGGCCGGGATAGCCGATGGCGAAGGACCTCGAGCACGTCGCCGGTGCCATCCATCCTCCCTGCGACGGCGGCCAGCGCCGGCCGAAATCGGTCGAGATCGGCGACAAACGCCTTGATTCGCTGTGCCGTTGTCTCCTCGAGAAGACAGAAATCGCCGCAGTTCATCGCGGCGAGGAAGTGCGCGTTCATGAGTTGCTCGGCGTGGGCGCTCTCGGGGAGCACGAGCATCGGCTTGCCGAGTTGGAGGGCCTCACCGATCAATTGATTGCCGGCGGCGGCGACCAACGCCCGGCATCCGATGAGGTCCTCGACGAATCGACTGCCGTCGATCGCATGGAACGACAACGCTCCGAACGACTCCCGTTCGCCGAGCCCGTAGACCCTCACTGGCAGGCCACAATCGGCCAGACTCGCCAGTGTGGCAAACGGCGTATGGCGACGCAGGTAGCTGACGAGGTACCCGCGATCGGCAGGCGCCGCGTTGAGCAGATCCCGTCGCAGCAGTGGGCCGACCTGGACGACATGCTCCCACCCGCGGCGGAGGGGCGGACGGAAGAATGCCGAGACCACGGTGTCGGAGGCGCCGACCGTGCACACCCACACCGCATGCCCCATCAGCCACGCATGCCACTGGAGCGACCAGGGGAGAACGCCGAGATCGTACGCGAGGAGGAAATGCTGGTGATCGATGCTCAGCAGCGGGATCCCCTGGCGGGCACAGGCCCTCGGCAGGGCAGGCTCGAAATCGGTGATCCCGAGATCGGCGCCGAAGGCTTCGAGTTCGGACATCAGCCGATCGGTGAGCGGTCCGAGCGTCCGCGCCTGGTACTCGAGCCCCGCGGTGATCGATCGGACGACATCGAGGCGTCCCCCCGTGTACTGGAACACGAGGCCCGGGATCTCCCTCACCTCGACATTCCCGGCCCCCGGCGGATGACGAAGCCTCAAGAACGCCAACGCATCGGCGGAGGTGTAGACGAGGATTTCGTGCTCGTCGGCCAAGTGCTCGATGAGCGTGCAGATCCGCGTCGCGTGCCCGCGTCCCTCGCCGCACAAACTGATTGCGATCCGTGCCATGTCGTGACGCCTCCAACCACCCGTCCCCTACTCGCTTCCTCCATCCCCTCCGGCCCGGAGTCGCACCACCCGTCGATTGTGCCGCCTAGCCTGTCCGGAGGCCAGTTGAACGCAAGACGGGGCCACAACCGGGCCAGCGCTTCTGAGGCGGGACACGACCCGATACGATGGAGTCAGGTTTCGGCAGGGAACCAGCCAAGCGATGCCCTGACACGATATGGTTCCTTCATGAGGGGGCGATGAACACCCTACGCACGCAGAGCCTCCGACGGCAGCAGTCGGTGCCGATCCTTCTCCTGCTCCTTGGCCTGCTGACGGTGCTGACCGGCCCGAAAACGTGGAGCCAGGACACCGAACCAACCGCCGAAGAAGGGATTGAAACGGCAGCTGAATCGGAGGCCGAGGCCGAGGTCATCGCCACGGTGGGAACCACCCGGCTGACCCGCGCCGACCTCGAGCAGGCGGTGCGACGACGGAGCGGCGGACGTCCCATCCCCGCCGAACAACAAGACCGCCTTCAGGCCCAGGCCGTGGGAGATCTCGTGGAGCAGACGCTGCTTCAGGCAGAGATCGAGCGCCGCCAAGTCGAGGTGACCGATGGCGAGATCAATGATCGGATCGCCCAGCTCTCCACGGAACTCGCAGCCCGGCAGTCGAGCCTCGACGCGTTCCTCGCGAGCGCTGGCCTCGACCACGAGGGCCTGCGTGAACAGGTGCGCTTCGAACTCGCCGTGCCGAAAATCATCCTCCCGATGATCACGGAGGATGTCATGCGGCAGGTTCTCGCCATGCACCGCTATGACTTCGACGGCACTCGCGTCCGCGCCAGCCACATCATCCTTCGCCCCGAGGCGAGTTCGGGCCCGGATGCCGTCACTGCGCTCCTCGCCCGGGCCGAACGGATCCGCGCCGATATCCTCGCCGAAGAACTCACCTTCGCCGAAGCTGCCGAGCGGTACTCCGCTGGCCCGAGTCGGCATCGGGGGGGAGATCTCGGCTTCGTGCCGCGGCATGGGCTGCTCTGCGAAGAATTCGCGGCCCAGGTGTTCAAGCTCACCAAGGGGGAAGTTTCGAAGCCGTTCGTGACCCCACTGGGTGTTCATGTGGCCAAGGTCACCGACGTCGATCCCGGCACGGTCGAGCCGGAGACGTTCCGCAAACCTCTGGAGCAACTCGCTTTCCAGAAGGTCCTCCAAGCGTTCGTCATCCATTGCCGTCAGCAGACTCCGATCGAACTCAAGCCCGGGATCGTGGCGGTCGATCCCCGCGCCCCCGGGCCCCGTCCGTAGCTGGCGGTGGAGAAAGGCCCTTGGCCTTTTTTCCCACGGCCGGGCCCTGGCAGCGTGTCCTACCGAACGGAACCCCGCCCCATTCAGGATTGTCCCGATCCGGCGGCCGGACTACCTTCCCCGCCCCCGACACCCCGTCGGCGGGCCTGAAGAGTGGCCTCTTCCCCGGTGAGCCCGCTCCGGGAACCTCCGTCGTTCGGACGCCGATCCCGTCATGAAGCTCCGTTCCGCCTTGCTGATTGCGTGCCTGATCGTCGTGCCTCTGCTGGCAATGTTCTCGCACAAAGTCCCGACCGCGACACGCTCAGCGATCCGGGAACGCCTCTGGGATCCGATGATCAGACCGCTGGCGTCGGCGCTCGGCCTGGGTGCCGCGCCCCCAACCAGCCTCGCCCCCCGGCAAGCCACGGCCTCTCCACCGCCGGCCGATCCCCTCCAGCCTTTCCAACCGGCTCAGACGCCGGGCCAGCGCGAACCCGATGTCGCCATCGCTGGCAAAGCCCCGCCACCAGCGATCCTCCTCGGCTCGGACGACTCGCTGCCGATCGGCGTGGCGGCGGGCCGGGAATCGCTCGAGGCGCGGCTCCGGGCCCTCGGGGCAACCAGGATCGACTGGACACCTGGCCACGGGGGCGACGGCCTCCATCGCTGCAGCTGCCGCATTCCCGCTGAACCGACCGGGCAGCTCCACCGGGTCTTCCAGGCAGCCGCCACTGATCCGGTGGCCGCGCTCGACAATCTCGTTGGCCAGGTCACGGCTTGGTCAATGCGGAGTGGGGGCACCGCAGCCAGCCCGGTGATGCCCCTCCAGCGTTGATCGGGGGAGATCGCGCCGTGCTCCTCCGCCATAGGTTTTCGAATCGACTCCCCGACGTTTTTCAACGTCGTGCGGCATCCGGCCGGGGGCCTCGGCCGTTCCTCGCCCCCATCCGACGGCAGCGTCCACCGACGACTCCCACAAGGCCCACGTTGGGGCTGGCGGAGGCTGAACCGGGGCCTCACGCCCGTTCGGAGGAGCTGGCCCGTCTGGAGGCGGCGTTGTTCATCGCCCGCGAGCCGCTCTCCACGCGACGGCTGGCAAAAATCGCCCGGCTGTCCGACGGCACCCGTGCCCGGGCACTCCTCCGGGAACTGGCTGCCGTTCAGGATGCCAGCGGCAGCGCCATCCGGGTCGAGCCGATCGCCGGCGGCTTCCAACTCCTCACCCGCTCACCGTTCGGCCCGTGGGTCCGCAGACTCCTCACGACACCGGCAGAAAACCGGCTGTCGGCGGCGGCACTCGAGACGCTGGCGATCGTGGCGTACCGACAGCCGGTGACCCGGGCGGAAATCGAAGCCATCCGCGGGGTCGGGTGCGAGGAGATGCTGCGGCAGCTCATGGAACGGGATTTGGTCGCGGTCGGAGGGCGGACCGAGGAACTTGGTCGTCCCAACGTCTATCAGACCACCAAGCGATTTCTGCGGGCCTTTGGGCTGTCCCGAATCGAGGATCTGCCCGATATCGGCCCGGTTACGACGCTCGACCCGGCCGCCCTCTCCGATCCCGGCGGTCAGGAGCCCTCCGGTCTACCGGTACCTGACTCCCCCTCGTCTGAGCGCCCTTGAACGATTTTCGTTCCCCTCGCCCCGCTTGCACTCGAACGAACCTGCGGCGACACTTTCCCGTCGCCGCGACCGTGGTTCGGAAGCCCACCCCTCCCCGGTTGACGAATTTTTCCCCGAAGGTTGGATGATTCCGCACGATCGGGTACAGAATTGTGCAAAGGAATCTGCCGATACTCGGACGACTGCTTGGCAACATGCCCGACCCAAAAGCTTCCCACGGGGGGAAGCCCATCCGGGAATCATCGACGATTCACACCCACGGATACGCAGCGATGATGGCACCAACAACGACAAATCAACGTGGATCGTTACCGTCTGACCGTTCACTGTCCGTCGCAGGGCCTGTGAACAGACTCGAGGGAGGTTTTTCAGTGACCAGCGTTGCGAGCCCCAGGGGATCCCGAAGCGTGTTGAACTCCGACGTGTTTTGCTGGGACGAACTTCCCGATTTGCTCGCCGCCGAGGAGCTCTTCGAGGTTGCCGGCAACCGCAACTCGATGTCGCCGATCGTCGGCAAGCAGGATGACGACGAGGACGAGGACGACCTCGAGGATGACGACGACGAAGACGATGATGAGGAAGAAGAGGACGATCTCGAGGACGACGACTGGGAAGAGGTTGAGGACGAGGACGAAGAAGAGGATGACGAGGAAGAAGACGAGGAAGAAGACGAGGAAGAAGACGACGAAGAAGACGACGAAGAGGATGACGAAGAGGAAGAGGATGATGACGAGGAGTGGGAGGACGATGACGAAGAGTGGGATGACGAGGACGAAGAGGACGAAGACGAAGACGAGGAAGACGACGACGACGACGACGACTGACCTCCGCACCGCCTGATTCCGCCGTCATCTGTTCAAATATCGCGGGACATCGCCGCCACAGCATTGAAGCGACCCTGGAGACACTCCGCGTGTCTCCAGGGTCGCTTTTTTTTGAATCGTGGCGGGAGGAGCGGGGGACGCTGCGGGCTTTGGGCTCGGGCTTTCGTGGGCCGGCCTGAAACCGGGGAAGGCCCCGTCAGTCTGGCGCACTCCTGCTCACGGTCGCCAACCTCATGGCACCCGAGCCGGTGCCTCTCCGCTGACCACGTGGACTTCGAGGATTCGCCCAGCGCGATCGATCTGTAGCGTCAGGGCCTCGCCTGCCGACGCCATTCGCTGGAGCATCGTTGCCTGCGTGGCAAACGGCTCCCCATCGATGGCAATGATCCGGTCACCACAATGCAGGCCGGCACGCTCGAGGGGGGAATCAGGCACGACACGAACGACGACCGGCGCCGACGGCTCGCCGGCATCGGCCCGGGTGCTCATGCCCCACCGCACACGCTGCTCCACCGGCCCCGCTGGAAGAACGCGTTCGAGCGCGTCACGGTGGGCATTCTTCTCCCGGCGACTGGCGTCGCGGAAGCCGGCCAGCGTCCCCGGCCGGTCAGCCACGGCTGTCACCGCCCCCAGCGCCAGCCGCGTTACCGCCTCGACCCCCGCGGTGTTCACCAATTGCACATCGTCGCTGGGGCGGTGGTACTCGTCATGGAGCCCGGTGTGGAGCATGACGGTGGGCACGCGAGATTCGATGAACGGGAAGTGATCGGAATCATCGACGATGTCCCAGTCGAAGATGAGTTCCAGCCCCGTCTCCCGATTCGCCGCGGCGAGGATCCCCCGCAGGCCGGTCATGGTTCTGCCGCCATAGATCTCGACGCGATCGCCGCGGAGCCTGCCGATCATGTCGAGGTTGACCGCGAACACCGGCCGCAGGTCTCGGAGTGGCTGCGGACGAACGCGAACGAAGTGCCACGAGCCGAGCAATCCCTTCTCCTCGCCGTCCCAAAAGGCGAGGAGCACCGGCCGCCGCGGTTTGGCCGGCATGGCCTGGAGCACCTCGGCGATCTCGAGCACCCCAGCGACCCCCGAAGCGTTGTCGTCGGCGCCATTGTGGATCAGTCCCGTCGGGCCGTAGCTGTTGGCGGCGGTGCCGTAGCCGACGTGATCGTAATGGGCCCCCACGACGACCAACTCCCGTTCGCAAGCCGGGTCGCTGCCCGGCACGAGGGCGAGGATGTTCCGCATCGCCCCGAACCGCTGGTAGTACGTGCCCTCGTCCCCGGCCGGCCGGAGGCCAGCGCCGCGGAGCGTCTCGACGATGTAGGCGCCGGCGGCCCGCCCTCCTCGGCTCCCCCCCTCGCGCCCTTCGAGGGCGTCGTCGGCGAGGGCGGCCACATGACGGCCGGCCCCCACGGCGTCGACCACCGCGACTGCTTCCGCAGCGTGGCCCCGTTCCCCTCCAAACAGGCCGGCCGACAGAATCAACCACCCCAGGGCGATCACCGGTAAAACTGTCCGCACGTCCATGATCCAGGCACTCCGAGTGACCGCCTCGGCCCCCTTCGGCAACACCCCCACACGGGAGGGGTTTCAGAGGAGCGTCCCGCGACCCACAATGTGCCCTCCAGTGGACTTCGCTCCTCGAGCGACGGCAAGGCGATTCCGGTGATCATCCGGGACCATTCAGGCCGGGCTTTTTGCATTCATTGGGTGAGGAGAGGTGGCAGAGCGGTCGAATGCGCGTCTTTGCTAAAGACGTGTCCGGTCAAAAGCTGGACCGCGGGTTCGAATCCCGCCCTCTCCGTTTGGATTTTAGGCAGGCATGAACGACGTTTCTGACGGGGATTCGTCCGCCCAGGAACGCCGTTTTACGGCCTGCAACCGTGATTGCCCCGATGCCTGCGGGATCGTGGCCACGATCGAGGGTGGGCGGATCACTCGCCTCGCCGGCGACCCGGCCCATCCGGTGACGCAGGGCTTCCTCTGCCACCGCACCAGCCGGTTCCTCGAGCGGCAATACGCTCCCGATCGGCTCACCTCCCCACTCCGGCGCGACGGCGACTCGTTGGTGCCGGTTTCCTGGGAAGAAGCCCTCGACGACATCGCCGGCCGACTCATGGCGATCCGGGCGGAATCGGGGCCGGCAGCGATCCTCGCCTACCGGTGCGGCGGATCGATGGGGATCCTCAAAGGCGTCGTCGATTATTTCTTCGAGCGATTCGGGCCGGTCACCGTCAAGTCGGGAGATGTCTGCACCGGCGCCGGCGATGCCGCCCAGATGACCGACTTCGGCGACGAGGACAGCCACGACTTCTTCGACCCCGCCCGCTCCCGCACGATCATTCTCTGGGGGAAAAACCTCCACGTCTCGAGCGTGCACCTCATTCCGGTCCTCCGCGAGGCGCGGGCCCGCGGGGCGACGCTCGTCTCCGTCGATCCGGTGTTCCACAAGACCGCGGCGATGTGCGATCTGTTCGTGCAGCCGCGACCGGGGGGCGACATCGCGCTGGCCCTGGGAGTAGCACGGCGGATGTTCGAGTCCGGCACGGCCGATCCCGGCGCCGGGGATTACTGCGACCACCTCGACTTTTTTCTCGCCCTGACTCAGTCCCGCAGCGTGGAAGCGTGGGCCGATCTCGCCGGAGTGCCGTTGGCGTCGCTCCTGGCCCTCGCCGACGCCTATGCAGTTCGCCCTGCAGCGCTCCACATCGGCTGGGGGCTGCAGCGGCGGCGGCATGGCTCGGCCGCGGTGCGCGTTCTCGACGCACTGGGGGCCATCTCGGGGAATATCGGGGTCCCCGGCGGCGGGGTGTCGTACTACACGAAGCGCCGCGGGGCCTTCGACCTGTCGTTTGCCCGCCGCGAGGAGGTCGCCCCCCGCCTCCTCCCCGAGGCGTGCCTCGGCCGCGCGATTCTCGAGGCCCGTGATCCTCCGATCCGGGCCGTCTGGATCAGCTCCGCCAATCCGGTGGCGATGCTCCCGGAGTCTCACACCGTCGCCGAGGCGCTGGCCGGGCGGGAACTCACCGTCGTGGTCGATTCCTTTCTCACCGACACCGCGCGGCTGGCGCATTACGTCCTCCCCACGACGACGTTGCTCGAGGAGGATGACCTCCTCGGCGCCTACGGACACCACTGGATCGTCGAATCGCGCCCGGTCGTCGCGCCGCCGCCCGGAGTGAAGAGCGATCTGGACATCATCAGGGAACTGGCGAGGAGAACCGGCCTCGGAGACGCTTTCTCCGCCGACGCCGACAGCTGGAAGCGACGCGTTCTCGGGAAGGTGGCCGATCGCGGCGCGTCGCTCGACGATCTCCGCCGCGGCCCGGTCAGAAACCCCCTCGCTCCGACCCTCATGTATCCCGACCGCGTCTTCCCCACTGCCACCGGGAAGGTGAACCTCGTCCACGACGTCGCGCTCGATCCCCCGAGCGGGACACCTCTGCGACCGCTGCTCCTGATGGCGCTGGCCACGGAACGGGCTCAGGGATCGCAGTGGCTCGCGTCTCAGCAGGAAGGCCCCGCCACCGCCACGGTCCATCCCTCCGCGGCGGCTGGTTTCGTCGACGGGTCGCTTGCGACACTCGAGTCGGAGATCGCGGAGATCGTCGTCCGACTGAAGTTCGACCTGCGACAACGGGCCGATGTCGTGCTCATGGAGAAGGGGGGATGGCTGAGCGCCGGACGCTGTGCCAATGCCCTGATTCGCGGCGCGGAGACCGATGCCGGCGGCTGTGCGGTCTACCATGACACTCCAGTCCGCCTCCTGCCGATCGCGTCTGCCTGAAGCACTCCGGCCGCATCGAGCGGCGCCCCCGAATCCCCGACGTCCGTCAGAGGCCCCGCGATGCCATCCGCCAATCTTCCCGCCGTCCGCCTGATCGCGATCGCCGTCTGGTCCCTCGCGACGGCGGCGGCGACCGCGGCGGAGCCGACGGGGCTCACCGACCAACGGATCCTCGACGACACGCGCGTGATCGCGATCTCGATCACGCTCCCTGCCGAAGACTGGGCAGCCATCCGCAACGAATCGCGCGACATGGGCGCGGTGTTACGCGGCGACCTCTCGAGCCCCTTCACCTGGCGCCGGGCCGACATGGTCATCGATGGCATTTCGGTCGGCTCGGTCGGCATCCGCAAGAAGGGACTGCTCGGATCGCTCGACAGCACCAATCCCTCGTTGCTCGTCGACTTCAACCGCTTCGTCGACCAGGAACCGGTCCAGGGCCTCGGACGGCTGACGCTCAACAACAACAAGCAGGACACCTCCTTGATCAGCCAGTCTCTGGCCTACCGGGTGTTCCGCGCGGCTGGCCTGGCGGCTCCGCGCGTCGGATTCGCGACCGTCACCGTCAACGACGAACCGCTCGGCGTCTATTCGAACGTCGAGTCGGTCCGCAAACCCTTTCTCCGCCGATCGTTCGGGGATGGCAGCGGGATGCTCGTCGAGGGAACGATCAATGACGTTGTCCCCGAATCGCTCGCCCGTCTCGAGGTGCAGGGGGCCAACAAGCCTGGCGACAGGGACAGGCTCGAGGCGCTCGCCGCGCTCCTGGCATCCCCCGATCCGCTCGATGTTGAGCAACTCGGGAGCCTCGTCGATCTCGACGACTTTTTCACGTTCTGGGCGGTCGAGTCGCTCCTCAATATCTGGGACGGCTACACCGCCAACCAGAACAACTACTTCGTCTATGCCACCCCTGCCGATGGCCTCTTCCGCTTCATCCCCTGGGGCGCCGACGCCGCGGCCGGTCTGGCCCCCGGCTTCGGCGGCCCCTTCGCACCCCGCCGCGCCCCGCCCCCGGTCGCGGCCCAGGCCGCCCTTCCCAACCGGCTCTACTTCACCCCTGGCATGGCCGACCGCTACCGGGGGGCGCTCGAAGGGCTCCTCGACTCGGTGTGGCGCGAGGACGAATTGCTCGCCGAGGTCGATCGCCTGGAACACCTCCTCACGCCGGTGCTCGGAGCACGACAGATCGGCGCACCGAAGGCGATGGAAGCTGTCCGGGAGTACATCCGTCGGCGCCGTGGAGAACTCGCACAGGCCTTCGAGACATGGCCCGCCGAGGCCCCATCGACCTGGCGGCGCCCCATGACAAGCAAGCCGCTCGGAACTGCGACCGGATCGTTCTCGGCTACGTATCGCGAAGGTGCCATCGACGACGTCCCCCCTGCGGACGTGGCCCTGACCCTGATCCTCAATGGCGAGCCGATCGCCCTCACGGATGTGGAGGCCTCTGTCTCGACCTTCATGTTCCCCGGATTCGGTGGCGGCAGCCCCCGCCGTGGACCCGATCGCCCCGGCGAAGCCTCACCCGAGGCCCCTCCGCCCGGCTCCCCCGGCGAATCGCCGGTGAGTGTCGTGATCTCCGGGAAGCGGGCCGACGATGGCAAACCACTGGCCCTCAACCTGTTCCTCGATCGGCGCCGGGTGCGGAACACCGACGCCTCGCTGCCCGTCAACGGCATGGTCACGGAGGGAACCTCCGGCTTCGGCATCCCCGGCCTGATGCCGATGCGGTCGATCTCCGGCACGTTCACCCCCGCTGAACGCGGCCTTGATCCGGGAGAGCGGCTCGGCGGCACCTTCGCGCTCGAGATCACGAAGATGGAGGGGGGGCTGATGAACCAGGCGCCGATGAAAAAGCCCGACTCAGAGGTATCGCCCGCTGCCGACGCGGCGGCGACACCCCCCCGCTGACGATCCGTCGGAGCATCCATCCACGGCCCTCGTCCACTCAAGGTCCCCCCCACCCAGCCAGCGTTTCTCGGGGGCGTCTGCCACCGCTTTACGCGGCGGGGACTTCCCACCCCCTTCCGGCAGCCGTTCAGGCTCTGTTTCAAGGCCCAAAACCAGGTTTTCGAGAGGGCTCGACGGGGGAAAAGTCCTGGCTTTTGGAGGAGCGGCCCGCCTGTTACCCTCCGCGGCCCCCGTTCCCCTCCGGAGTCGAACCGATGCGTGCCCACAGCCTCTCCGCGAACCTTGAACGTCGAGTGACAGGCCCGTGCGACCGGTTGGTCGGCTCGCTGGCCGGGCTCTTCATCGCCCTCGGATGCTTGATGGACGGGGGCCGAGCGGCAGCGGGGGATGGCGTGCTGCTGCGCGTCGAGACGGAGGTCTTCGCCGACGACGACGAGGCTCCGGTTGCCCGCAGCCTGAGCCTGTTCAGGGATGGCGTCGCCTGGGACTTCCTCCAAACCCTCTCCAAGGAGAAGGAAAAGGAGGACGATGCCGGGCCGGATGAACCGGTGGAGTTCGTGCTCCACGATCCTGCCCGGGAGCGGATCATCCTCGTCGATCCGGCCCGTCATGTGAAAACGCAGATCGATCATCTGCAACTCGAACGTCTCCGCGCATCCCTGGGCAATTGGGCGCGAAAGTCCGACGACCCACTCATGCGTTGGGCGGGGGGGCCCGACTTCAGCGAAGGCATGGAGGAAACGGCGACGAAGATCGTCCTCGCCGGCCCCCGAGTCCGCTACGAAGTGGCCTTTGAAGAGGCCGACAACGGAGCCATTCCTGAGGAATACCAACGCTTCGCCGACGCCGCCCTGCTCGTCAAGGCCCTCGTCCACCCCGGCGGCCTCCCGCCATTTCCACGGATCGCCATCAACCGCCGCGTCGCCGCCGCAGGGGGTATCCCCGCCACAGTCCGCCTGGAGATCGACTCGCGGATGGCCAAGCTCGGAAGGCGGCCGACCGTGTTGCGATCGAAACACAAGGTCCTCGAATCATGGCTCGCCGCCGATCACAAACGGGTGGCAGCGGCCGAGGAACGGATGGCGGTCGCGGCTCCGGTCGATCTCGCCACCTACGCCGGCCGAGGCGAGGGGGACGGCCCCGTTGCCTCCGCGCCAGGGGGCGGGAAACGCCGCTGATCGCCCCCCTCGGAGCCCGCGCGGTGGCCTGCCACCCCCCTCTGCCCGCACCGACGGTTGCCAGCCCACCCCGCACGGCACAACAGGCGAATCCGTTACCCCTCCGGTCGCACCCAAGAAAGTCGACGCGGCCGGACGATGTTCCCTGTACCGCACAAATTGCCTATTCCACGAAACCATCCCCGCCCCAGCCGACCACGACGGCAGGCGGTTCCGGCCGCTGGCCGCGGTGGTTGACAGACGTACAGTGACGCTTGTAAAGTCGCCTCATCACATCCAACAGCCCAGGAACGGAGTCTCCCATGCTGGTTCTTTCACGGAAGCAAAACGAACGGATTCGAGTCGGCGATTCGGTCGTCGTGACCATCGTCCGGGTGAGTGGCGACAAAGTGCGGATCGGGATCGAAGCCCCTGCCGATGTCCGCGTCCTCCGCGACGAACTCCATCCGTGTGGCATCCAATCCGAGATTGCCGTCGCCCACGAGCCGGTGGGAGCGGAACGGGTCATCGAGTTGCGGCTCGCGACGGCAGGCTGACAGTGGAGGGGCACCGGGAGACGATGGCTCATGAACACTTCTCCCGGTGAAGCCGCCACACCACAACAGGCCGGTGGCGCGGGACGGCGTTGGTTACGCCGTCCCGCTGCCGCCGGGTTGCTGCTCGTGGGGTTGCTCGCGATCGGGCTGTTCCTGGCAAGCTATTCCCTGCTCCACTTCAGCCCGCTCGGGATCCGTGGTGCCGTTCCCTCCGGGCCCGAAGGAGAGCGGGCTGCGGGGAGGATGATGTCGAAGGCTTCGTCACTCGTGGCAGGCCTCGATCGGCCGGGCGAATGGGGCGAGGCGTTCACCGATGCCGAGGCGAATGCCTGGCTGTCGATCGATCTCCCCCACCAGGCCCCCGGGCTCCTCGCGGGTGGGATCTCATCGCCTCAGGTCCGGTTTCTCGACCGCCGTGCGGCGTGCTCAGCGATGGTCCAGTTCGGCCCGCTCTCCGCACAGCTCTGGGCGATCCTCGAAGTCACCGTCCGCAGCGATAACCTCCTCGCTGTCGGAGTCGAGTCTGCCGGCCTCGGAGCGGTCCCGCTCCCTCCGGGCACGGTCCTGCGGGCCATCGCCGCTCGGGCGGAAGGGGCCGGTGCGGCGACGGAAATCCGCCTTCTCGACGGCGGCCCGGTGCTCCTCGTGCAATTGCCCGGTCGGACAAAGACGACAACGGACGAGCGGTCCGAGTACCATCTCGGGGGAGTGCGGATCACCCCGGGGGAGTTGGTGCTCGCGGGAACGACCCGGAGTCTCCCCCACTGACCTTTCATCGACTGGGCCAACCGCGGCCACGGTTCACTCAAGCTCCGCTCAAACTCCAGTCAAGGCGCTCCCTTCACTGCCTGCCAACAAGGATTCCGTTTGATGACGACGCTGCGTTTCCTGGGGGCCGCGGGAACCGTCTCCGGCTCCCGGCATCTGCTCGAACATGACGGGAAGAGGATCCTCGTCGACTGCGGACTGTTCCAGGGAGAGAAGCGCCTTCGCGAGCGCAATTGGGAACGCTTCCCGGTTCCTCCCGCTTCGATCGAGGCCGTCGTCCTCACCCACGGGCACATCGATCATTCTGGCTGGCTGCCGAGGCTGACTCGGGAGGGATTCCGGGGGCCGATCCTCACGTCCCGGGCCACGGCCGATCTCCTCGGCCTGCTCCTCTACGATTCGGCGAAGTGCCAGGACGAGGATGCGGAGTATGCCAATCGCAAGGGATACTCGAAGCACAGCCCCGCGCTCCCCCTCTACGACGAACGGGATGTCGAGCAGACGCTCCGGCTCGTAAAGCCCCTCGATCGCGAGCACTGGTTTTCCCCCACCAAGAACATCCGCGCCCGGTTCCACGACGCCGGCCACATGCTGGGAAGCTCGTTTGTGGAGATGGAGGTTGACGGTGCCCCCACGCCGCTCCGTTGCCTCTTCTCGGGTGACGTCGGCCGCTATGATGCCCCGCTCTACAACGACCCCGTTCCGCCCCCACCTTGTGATGTCCTCGTCTGCGAGAGCACTTACGGCGATCGAGACCATCCGGTGAGCCGGCCCCTCGACGAACTGGAGGCCGTGACGAAGGAGGCAATTTCCCGCGGCGGCATGATGCTCGTGGCCTCCTTTGCCATCGGCCGCTGCCAGCAATTGGTCTATCTCCTCCGCACGCTCATGGCCGCCGGACGTCTCCCGGAGATTCCCGTCTGGATCGATTCGCCGATGGCCGTGGAGGCGACGGAGGTCTTCCGCCGGCACGTGGAGGAACACGACTTCACCGAGGCGAGGATGCAGGGAGTCTCCGATTCGCTCGCCGCCCCCTGGGTGCGGATGGCGCGGACCGCCGAGGAATCGAAGGCGATCAATGCCCATCAGGGGGCCGGGATCGTGATCGCCTCCAGCGGCATGATGAACGGCGGCCGTATTCTCCACCATCTTGCCCGTCGGCTCCCTGATCCCCGCACGACGGTGCTCGTCGCCGGATTCCAGGCGGCCGGCACACGGGGCCGAACGCTCATCGAAGGGGCCGAGTTCCTCAAGATCCACGGCCGCGACATCCCGGTTCGGGCGGCCGTCCGCCGCGTCGACGCCCTCTCCGGCCATGGCGACCGTCGCGAGATCGCCCGCTGGCTCGGAAGCATGGCTGCCCCGCGGCGCGTGTTCCTCGTTCACGGCGAGCCACCGGCAGCCGGCGGGATGGCGGCCCATCTGAAGAAGACGCTCGGCTGGGAAGCGACCATCCCCGCAATCGGCGAGTCATTCGATCTCACGGCAGTCTGAGGCGGGGATCGCCTTGTCGTGTCCGTCCACCGTCTTGTTCCCTCGCGAGCACACTCTCCCCTATGCCCAAGCGACCGAATTCCCACGTTCCGACGCCCTCGCCTCCAGTCGCCCCGAAGCCCGTCGAGCCGGTGAAGGCCTGCGCCATCCTCCCCGACACGACGCTCGGTGACGATGTGGCGTTGGTGGCGGAGAACATGGAGGCGATCCTCGCCAGCCCCAGCTACAGCCTGGCACAGCACGACCGCCTCCTCATGGATCGCCCCGAGACCCGCGGCGTGCGGATGCTCCTCGAGCTTCACAAGCCGGAGCTTGCCTTCCAGGAACACCGGATCCATTCGACGGTGATCGTCTTCGGCGGCACGCAGATCGTCGAGCGTGGCGGTGCCAAGCGCCGGCTCACCGAGGCCCGGCGCGCCGCGCAGGGGAACCCTGAGTCCCCCAAGCTCAAGCGCGACGTAGAACGGGCCGAGAAGCTCCTCAACCTCAGCCACTATTACGACGCGGCGAGGGAGTTCGCGAGGCTCGTTTCGATCGACAACCAGTGCGAAGACGCCCGTGATTTCGTGATCGTCACCGGAGGCGGCCCAGGGATCATGGAAGCCGCCAATCGCGGCGCTTTCGACGTCGGCTGCCAGTCGATCGGCCTCAATATCAAGCTCCCTGCCGAGCAGCAGCCCAACCCCTTCATCACGCCTGACCTCTGCTTCCAATTCAAGTACTTCGCCTTGCGGAAGTTCCACTTCATCCTCCGCGCGGCGGCGGTGGTGCTCTTCCCCGGCGGATTCGGCACGCTTGATGAGATGTTCGAGACCCTCACCCTCCGCCAGACCCACCGCATGCAGCCGGTGCCGATCATCCTCTTCGGGCGCGAGTACTGGTCGAAGATCATCGATTTCCAGCAGATGGCGGAGGAGGGGGTGATCTCCGATGACCACCTCGACCTTTTCTCCTGGGCCGAGACGCCCGAGGAAGCCTGGAAACAGATCGTCGACTTCCACAACGCCAAGCCGAAAGCTTAAAGGTAGGCTCTTCGGGGAGTTCCGTGGCACGCCGCGGCCCTCCGCTCCTTCGGCAACTACCGGACTCGCATCGCGTTCTTCTGCGGGAAGCTCTATCCCAGGCCGCAGCTATCCTGCCACTGAAATCCCGGAAGAACCACTTTGCGCCCGTTTGAGAGCGGATTCATTTCGACGGTGAGACCCGAATCAACATGCAGCCATGGCGAGGGATATTGTCCGTGAAGCCGTCTGCTCGAATGCCAATGTCTTGCTGACGCCACACGTCACGCACTCGCTGTGGACCTTTCAGTTTCAGTTCGTTCCAGGTTGTGGAAACAGGCACGGTTTCGTCGCCGAGATTGAATAAGCCCACGGCCATCGAGCCGTCCGACATGGCCTTGGCCCACACCTGTGTGTCGCCGCGTATCGCAATGCGGCCTGCCATGCGTCCGAGCGGGTCTTGATTGACGTCGATCACCTCATCGTTTCCTAGCAAGTTCAGAGTAAACTCATCAATATGGGTAAGATCGCAACCCAGCAGCAGGGGCGCGGCCTGTAGGCTCCAGAGGGTGACGTGGGTGTATTGCTCGTCGTCGCTGAGATTGGTGAACCTCCCCCAGACCCAACCCGCGATCATCATGTCAGGGTCGTTCCAGCATCCAGGTTTGACGAACGGCTCGTGTCCGGCCTGAGAAAAACCAATCTTGGACATGCTGCTCCAGGAATCGCCAATGTCGTTCGTGGTGCGCCAGGTGTTGCCGCCCACCTCATCACCCCACTCCCAGACCTTCGCCATTCCATATTGGCACAGGCTGTAAACGATGTCACGTTTCTGCTGGCGAAGATGCTCGCCCATCATCATGTACGGTTTCTTTGCATAGGCTTGATCTTCGTAGTTGCCCGATACGACTTGGTTGTAGCTGCACCAGTCGTATTTGAGGTAATCAAAGCCCCATTCTGCGAAACGCTCAGCATCCTGTTTTTCGTGTTGCCAACTGGAGATGCAACCACCGCAAGTCTTAGGGCCAGGCGAAGAATAGATTCCCGCCTTGAGTCCGAGCTTGTGAATTGAAGCCGTCAGGCCGGGCATGTCGGGAAAGCGGGCGTTGCTATTGATCCGGCCTTCGGCATCACGTTCTGGGCCGTGCAAGGTGGAATCTTTGTCTTCATTTTTGGGCATCCAGAAATCATCTAGGTTGATGTAGGCATATCCGTGGTCGCGCAAGCCGCTCGTCGCCATCGCATTGGCCTGTCGCAGGATGTCGTCCCGTGTCACCTTCGATGCGAAGCAATTCCAACTGTTCCAGCCCATCGGTGGTGTCAGCGCAAGGGTGTCGCCAGCGACGATGCGTAGTTCACGGGTTGTGCTGCCACGAGCATTTGTGGCGGTCACCCTAATCTTGTATGTCCCCACAATTGGAGTTGTGCCGCTGATAATCCGGGTTACCGGATCTAGGCGCAATCCATCCGGCAAACCATCCGCAATGACGGTTATCGGCCGTTCCCCGGTGACTGGGACATAGAACAGAAAGGGATTTCCAGGACGCGTGCCGATGACAACCGGCCCATTGATGCGCGGGGTTGGTGGGGTCGGGGGTGTGCGTATCCTTCGAGGTTCAGCGATGGCCAATGCCACCGGAGCTTTGCCGTCGAAGATGATGGTAGCATCGGCCCAATCGGCATGGTCATCGGCTTGGCCCCCTCCTTCGCCATTCCAAGCAAGAAGAACCATTTGCTGAATGCCGGTCAGATCAACATCCACCGCCAGCGGGTCATCTCCCGGACGCATCACCGGACTCATAAAAAGTTTCTTTCCGTCTCCCTCGATCCGGAAAATTACAGAGGCATACTGTTTGTTAGCGACATCATCCACGCCAACCTTGGCGGTAAAGCGATTCGCTGTACCGTGACAGTCAATCAAAAACCGGAACTTTGTATGACTGCCAAGTCCGTTGGGGAAGACCTTGCCACCGAGCAAAATGGGGTTTCCGCTGGTCGAAAGATTGGCCCGCGCCGGCCAACCGCTGGAGTTCGCAGCCAGAGAGAGATCGAGACTCGATACAGCGATCTCGCCAGCTTGTAAAGCGGCTATCGGAAGAAGCACCAAAGCGAAGAGTTTGAGAACATTGACTATCATGGGATGGCCATTTCCGAAAAGCTCAATAACCGCTCGGCAAAGGTGTCAATTGTGCATACCGTGCAGAACTCCGTGCAAGCAATGATAGGCGTCGCCCATCGAATGGATCGAATCACTTCCGTAAGCATAACGAAGGCAGTGGTTTGCGATAAAGCAGCCCCTGCTTCTTTTCCCTCTTGCGGGCTCTTCGGGGATTTCCGTGGCACGAGGTCTCCGCTCCTTCGGCAACTACCGGACTCGCATCCTGTTCTTCTGCGGGAATCTCTATCTCAGGCCGCAGCTACCCTGCCACTGAAATCCCGGAAGAACCTAAAAGTACCCTTCATCATCCTCGGCTCACCGGGAGGCGCACCCGGAAGGTGCTCCCGACACCGGGCGTGCTTTCGACGGCCACCGTGCCTCCGTGGGCCTGGACGATGTGCTTCACGATCGACAGACCGAGGCCCGTGCCGCCGAGTTTGCGGCTGCGTCCCTTGTCGACGCGGTAGAAACGCTCGAACAGGCGCGGCAGATGCTCCGACCCGATACCGGTGCCCCGGTCGCGGACCATCAACTCCAGCATCCCATCCGCGGTGGTCGCCGCCGCCACCACGATTTCGCCCCCCGGCTCGCTGTATTTCAAGGCGTTGTCCACCAGATTGATGAGGGCCTGCTCGAGAAGGGGGGCGTTGACCTCGGCCTCGATCCCCGGCGGCGATTCGACCCGGATGACGATCGAGCGTTCGTCGGCACGGGGACCGCACTCGGCGATGACGGCTGAGAACACATCGG
>Ga0209188_1000400_pt1 | contig 42739 bp, 41 predicted proteins | sample C_130625_EF_Meta_FD_187307 | JGI IMG/M metagenome (GOLD analysis project Ga0209188, IMG submission 187307) | Freshwater microbial communities from Lake Croche, Canada to study carbon cycling - C_130625_EF_MetaG (SPAdes) (version 2) | ecosystem: Environmental > Aquatic > Freshwater > Lake...
TGGCGGTTTAGTTCCAGGGGCGGCAATTTTATTAGCTGGCGAACCAGGTGTTGGAAAATCAACACTTTTATTATCAGTCGCAGCACAAACTGCAAAAAATAATATTCCTGCGCTCTATATCAGTGGTGAAGAATCAGCCTCACAAGTTCGCTTGCGCGCTGAACGAATCAACGCCATCGATCCAAAATTATGGTTAGCTTCTGAAACTGATTTGGGCGCCGTGATTACACATATCGATGAAGTAAAACCACAACTTTTGATCATTGACTCAATTCAAACGATTGGGTCTAGCGCAGCAGACGGTGCACCTGGTGGTGTAACGCAAGTGCGCGAAGTTGCTGGTGCACTAATTCGTATTTGTAAAGATCGCGATATAACTTTGCTACTGGTTGGCCATGTAACTAAAGATGGTTCAATCGCAGGCCCTCGTATGCTCGAACATATTGTTGATGTGGTTTTACAGTTCGAAGGCGAACGTCATTCTCGGTTACGCTTAATTAGGGCCATCAAAAATAGATTTGGTGCTAGCGATGAAGTTGGTTGTTTTGATCTAAGTGATACTGGTATCGAAAGTGTTTTAGATCCAACTGGATTATTCACATCTCGTCACGCCGAACCAGTTCCCGGTACATGCGTGACAGTTACGCTCGAAGGACGCCGGCCGTTGTTGGCTGAAATTCAAGCGCTAGTTTCACAAGGACGCGAAAATGATTTTGGGAATGCTCGTCGCGTGACAAGCGGGCTAGATTCGGCTCGAACTTCTATGACACTTGCTGTGCTTGAACTGCGGGCAAATGTACGAATAGGTGGCCGCGATGTATACGCTGCCACAGTTGGTGGCATGAAAATGTCCGAACCAGCAGCTGATTTAGCTCTTGCTTTAGCTGTAGCTTCTGCTGCAAAAGCCCTTGCTTTACCGGCAGATTTAGTGGCAATTGGCGAAGTTGGGCTAGCTGGTGAAATTCGCAAAGTCAGTGGCGTATCGCGCCGTTTAGCCGAAGCGCACCGCTTAGGTTTCAAGCGAGCGCTAGTGCCAGTTGGCTCTGATGTGAAGATACCCGGAATGGAAATCTACGAAGTCTCTAGGTTAGATCAAGCACTACAGCGCGTAAAAATTGCAGAGTAATTAAATATTCTGATCTATTAAATATCAATTGCTAGTTCTGCTGCACGTTGCGCAATATTGCAGTCAGAAATACTAATTCGTTCGCTAAAGAATGAATGAAGCGCTTTCGCTAGAAAAGATCCTTCTTGGCAAACTCCCCCTGCAATAACAATACGAGGTGCGTTTTCAATCTGAATATCGAGCTGATGCACCAGTGCAATTAAATGTTGACTCGCTTCATAAATAATTCCTTGTGCATCTGAATCCCCAGCATCAGCTAATCGACCAACTGTTGCTGCCAGCTTGGCAATCTCAGAGCGTTCACTTGAGTAAACAAATTCCTTAATGCCTTCCCAATCGACTACGCCAATCTGCTTTAAAATTAAATCACTAAGCGAATCTGGCTCAACGTCTTCACCAGTATCCAAACCGGTAAGTACCCAACGAATTGATTCGCGACCAATCCAGAATGCCGCACCTTCATCGCCCAACAAATAGCCCCAGCCACCGGCACGAACTGGTCCAGCTTCATCATCGATATACATTGCAACCGAACCAGTGCCAGCGTAAAGCAAAATTCCTTCGCCAACTTCAAAGTTTGCGTAATACGCTAATTCAATATCGTGAACGATCCGCACTTTCGCATTTGGAAAATAACCATGAAAGATCTGGCCCAACGGGTCGGTTGCGCTATCTTCAGATTCAGCGCCAGTAATTCCGGCAAAGACGCTATTTATTTCTGCCCCATTAACTGCAGCAGCTATCTCTGTTAACACTTCATTAACACGAGCTCTTGATTCGGGACGAAAAATATGGCCATCCATTGCAGCGCATTTGCCAGAATCCACAATCTGCGAACCATCGTATAAAGCCCATTTTGTAGCGGTTGCACCTGCGTCGATTCCTAAGTAACTCATGGAAAAACACTACTACTAATCTTTTGCCATTCTTGACCTGGGTACATCAAAGCCATAAGTTTGCTAAATGATCATCTCTGCAGCAACGGTTCTCATTGGTCAAGAACTGCAGAAAGAGGTTTGGCTCGAGATTGAAGATGGCGTAATTCGGTCAATTAACAATGGCACAACACCGGAATATGATCTTCGCTACGAAGGAATCCTGATCCCAGGCTTCGTAGATATTCATTGTCATGGCGGTGGCGGTAAGTACTTCGCAAGTCTGACGGATTTTGAAATCGCCCAAGTAATTGATACTCATCGCGCTGGCGGAACTGTTGCTAGCTTGGCAAGTTTGGTTACCGAGCCTATTCCAAATCTAATTTCGCAAATCAAGCGATTAGTTCCGTTTGCACAACGTGGCGAAATTGCTGGTATTCACGTAGAAGGTCCATATCTTTCACATGCACGATGTGGTGCCCATGATCCAAATCTTTTGCGCACACCAACTATTACTGAAATACAAACTTTGCTTGATGCCGGTCAAGGATTTATCAAAATGATTACCATCGCACCTGAACTCGAAGGTGCGCTAGAAGTGATTGAACATCTAACAAAATCTGGTGTTATCGCTGCAATTGGTCATTCGCAATCAGATGCTGCAACAGCACAAAGCGCAATTGATCGCGGGGCCAGCGTAGTTACTCATTTCAATAATGCCATGCCTAAAGTCGTTGATGGCCCAGGCACCATGTCGAGTGCGGTACTAAGTGAATTAAGAGTAAGCCTGGAATTAATTCTCGACGGCGAGCATGTGTCGACTAAAATCGTGCGTGAGGTCTTCGAAGCTGCGCCTAATCGGATTGTGATAATTACCGATGCCATGTCTGCCGCTGGTTCAACTGATGGTAAGTACAAAATCGCAAATCTTGAGGTAGTAGTTAAAGATGGCGTAGCTCGGTTAGCCTCAAATGGATCGTTGGCGGGCAGTACTTTGACTATGGCTAAAGCTTTTAACCACGCTTTAAACGAGATCGGAATAAGTATTACCGAAGCAGTTCATGCCGCATCAACGCTTCCGGCATTAATTTTAGGTCGCACCGACTTAGGTGAAATTGCAGTTGGTAAGAGTGGTTTCCTAAATCACTTAGCAAAAAACGGAGAGATCACACCAATAAAATGTTAATTCGCCCAGCTACTAAAGCCGATTTGCCTGCGATCATGCAGTTGATTCACGATCTTGCGCTTTACGAAAAAGCCCCGAACGAAGTTGAAACTAATGAAGCTGAAATTGGTGCGGCCCTATTTGCCGATGAGCCAAAAGTTTTCTGTTCAATTGCTGACCTTGATGGCGAAGTAATTGGCATCGCTATTTGGTTCTTAAACTTCTCAACTTGGCTGGGCAAGCATGGCATCTACCTGGAAGACCTATTTATAAAGCCAGAGCACCGCGGTAACGGTTATGGCTTAGCGATGCTTAAGCACTTAGCCGCAATCTGTACCGAGCGCGGCTATGGTCGTTTCCAATGGTGGGTGCTCGATTGGAACGCACCAGCGATTGAGTTCTATAAATCGCAAGGCGCAGTCGCCATGGATGAATGGACGGTTTACCGCGTTAGCGGAGATGCGCTAAAAAACCTAGGCAGTTAAGCGGTAGGAGTTTGTGCTAAATCTTCTGGTGAATCTGGAGTTATCGCTTTTGGCGAACCAGTGAAAGTGAATTTTGCATCAGTGCCTTCGCCTTCAACATCAACCACAATAATTTCTCCCGCTTTTAATTCGCTAAACAAGATGCGCTCTGAGAGTGAATCTTCGATTTCGCGTTGAATTGTGCGACGTAAAGGGCGTGCACCAAGTAATGGGTCATAACCGCGAGCAGCAAGCAAATCCTTGGCTGCTTGAGTTAATTCGATACCCATATCTTTCACCTTTAGGCGCTCATCAAGAGAAGCAATCATTAGATCAACGATCTGAATAATTTCATCTTTGTGTAGTTGATGGAATACCACGATGTCATCAATACGGTTTAGGAACTCAGGGCGGAAGTGCGACTTAAGTTCATCGCCTACCTTTGCCTTCATGCGTTCGTAATTTGAGAGCTCATCAGATGAGTTCGCAAAACCAAGGCCAGCGCCCTTTGAAATATCTTTGGTACCTAAGTTGGTAGTCATGATGATGACGGTGTTCTTGAAATCAACTACGCGACCTTGTGAGTCAGTCAAACGACCATCTTCAAGGACCTGCAATAGCGAGTTAAAGATATCTGGGTGAGCTTTTTCGATTTCATCAAATAGCACAACCGAGAATGGGCGACGGCGCACTTTCTCCGTTAGCTGACCACCTTCGTCGTACCCAACGTACCCTGGAGGAGCACCAAATAAGCGGGAAGCTGTATGGCGCTCTGAGTATTCAGACATATCTAGTTGAATTAGTGCATCAGCATCACCAAATAAGAATGAAGCAAGCGTGCGTGAGAGTTCAGTCTTGCCAACACCTGATGGGCCAGCGAAAATAAATGAACCACCTGGGCGCTTTGGATCTTTAAGACCCGCGCGTGTACGACGAATTGCTTGTGACAAAGCCTTGATCGCTTGATCTTGGCCGATCACGCGCTTATGCAGTTCATCTTCCATGCGCAGCAAGCGAGCAGTTTCTTCTTCGGTTAACTTAAAGACTGGAATACCAGTTGCGATAGATAGAACTTGAGCAATGAGTTCTTCATCAACTTCAGTCACCTTATCGAGATCAGTCGCTTTCCAATTCTTTTCGGCTTCAGCTTTCTCGGTAGAAAGTGTTTTTTCTAGATCACGGAAGGATGCTGCCTTTTCGAAATCTTGTGCGTCAATAGCTGACTCTTTATCTTTGCGAGCTGATGCGATCTTGTCATCGAATTCACGTAGTTCGGCAGGAGCAGTCATGCGCTTAATACGCAGACGCGAACCAGCTTCATCAATTAAGTCGATTGCTTTATCTGGCAAGAAACGATCAGAAACATATCGATCAGCCATATTTGCAGCAGCAGATAGAGCGCCGTCGGTGATTGAAACGCGGTGATGAGTTTCGTAGCGGTCGCGTAAGCCTTTAAGAATCTCAATAGTGTGAGCTACGGATGGTTCTTTAACTTGAATTGGCTGGAAGCGACGTTCTAGGGCAGCATCTTTTTCAAGGTGCTTGCGATATTCATCAAGTGTGGTTGCACCAATTGTCTGTAGCTCACCGCGAGCAAGCATTGGTTTCAAAATGCTGGCTGCATCAATTGCGCCTTCAGCGGCGCCGGCACCGACCAGGGTGTGGATCTCGTCGATGAAGAGAATGATGTCTCCACGAGTTTTAATCTCTTTAAGCACTTTCTTTAAGCGCTCTTCAAAATCACCGCGATAGCGAGAACCGGCCACTAATGCGCCTAGATCAAGTGAATAAAGTTGTTTATCTTTAAGGGTCTCAGGTACATCGTTCTTAACAATTGCTTGTGCCAAACCTTCGACAACAGCAGTTTTACCAACACCTGGTTCGCCAATTAAGACTGGATTATTTTTAGTGCGGCGAGAAAGAACCTGCATAACGCGTTCGATCTCTAATTCTCGACCGATAACTGGATCAAGCTTTCCTTCGCGGGCAGCTTGAGTTAAGTTACGACCGAATTGATCAAGCACCAAAGAAGTTGATGGAGTTCCTTCGGCTGGGCCATTTGAAGCAACTGCTTCTTTTCCTTGGTAGCCAGAAAGCAATTGAATAACTTGTTGACGAACCCGATTTAAATCAGCTCCGAGTTTTACTAAAACTTGTGCAGCTACACCTTCGCCTTCGCGAATTAGACCCAGCAAAATATGTTCAGTACCGATGTAGTTGTGACCGAGTTGCAACGCTTCGCGAAGTGAAAGTTCTAGAACTTTCTTGGCGCGTGGTGTAAATGGAATATGTCCACTTGGTGCTTGCTGACCTTGGCCGATAATTTCTTCAACTTGTGCGCGCACGGCTTCGAGTGAAATGCCCATGCCTTCCATCGCTTTAGCAGCGACACCTTCGCCTTCATGAATCAGACCAAGCAGAATGTGCTCGGTGCCGATGTAGTTGTGATTGAGCATGCGTGCTTCTTCTTGGGCTAAGACAACAACCCGGCGGGCACGGTCGGTAAAACGCTCAAACATTGGCGGTACTCCTTTATTCGTATCTCGCTAAGCCTAATACCCGAAGGGGCAGGCTCGCGAGGTGGGTTTTACGCTCAGAAAAACCACTAGATATGCCTGTTATAACCAGATTCAACCCCAATTTATGCCCCAGACCCGTCAGGGAATTAGAGGATTTTAAGCATTCGGGTATTGCCCAAAGTGTTTGGCTTTACTGACTCGAGGTCAAGGAATTCAGCCACACCGGAGTCATAAGACTTAAGTAACTGAGCGTAGACCTCGGGCTCAACGGGGGTGCCTTGGATTTCTTCAAAGCCATGTCGGCCAAAGAAATTAGTTTCAAAAGTTAAGCAGAAAATTCGGGCAAGGCCAAGCTCGTGGGCACGTTCAATAATCCGTTCCATGATTTGATTTCCGATTCCGTTGCCACGCATATTTTCAGTAATCGCAACCGAACGAACTTCTGCTAGATCTTCCCAAAGTACGTGCAGGGCGCCGCAACCAACTACTTGGCCATCTTCAATCGCGACCATAAATTCTTGGACGCTTTCATAAAGAGTAACTGTCTCTTTTTGCAACATGCGACCACCCGATGCAAAATCGGCAATTAATTTATGAATACCTTTGATGTCACTTGTACGAGCTGGGCGAACTTCAATCATTAATCAATCTCCGGCTTAACAAGAGGGAACAAAATAGTTTCGCGAATTCCGAGACCAGTTAGCGCCATGAGCAAACGATCAACACCCATGCCCATCCCACCCATTGGCGGCATTCCAAATTCCATTGCGCGCAAGAAATCTTCATCTACTTGCATTGCTTCGACATCACCTTTGGCGCCAAGGCGAGCTTGCTCGACTAATCGATCACGTTGAATAACTGGATCAATAAGTTCTGAATAACCAGTTGCTAATTCAAAACCTTCAACATAGAGATCCCACTTTTCAGCAACTCCTGGCGTTTCGCGATGAGCGCGTACTAGTGGTGAGGTATCAACTGGGAACCCCATTACGAAAGTTGGTTCAATCAATTGATCTTTGGCAACATGTTCAAAAATTTCTTCAGCTAATTTGCCTGGGATCCAAGCAGGATCAATTTTCATTCCCAGCTTAGTTGCGATGCGCTTTAAATCTTCCATTGAGGTGAGCGCGGTAACTGTTTCGCCAACCCCTTCAGAAATCGCGTCATATAGCGAAATCTCACCCCATTTTCCACCGAAATCTATTTGGCGACCATCTTGATGAGTTACTACATGTGAGCCTGCAACGGCCATCGCAGCGTTCTGAATTAGCGATTGCGTTAGTTCGGCAATTGAACGCCAGTCACCATATGCCTGATAACTCTCGATCATCGCAAATTCTGGCGAGTGTGAAGAATCGGCACCTTCGTTACGGAAGTTTCGGTTGATTTCAAATACTCGCTCAATGCCGCCTACTACACATCGTTTTAGAAAAAGTTCTGGCGCGATGCGCAAGAAGAGATCCATATCGTAAGCATTGCTAAAAGATTTAAATGGACGGGCAGCGGCGCCACCATGTTGTACCTGCAACATTGGGGTTTCAACTTCAATGAAGTCGCGCTCGTGGAAAGTTTGACGCAATGAACGCATGACTGTTGGTCGCATGCGGGCTGTGACACGTGCTTCGGGGCGAACAATTAAATCTACGTAACGCATGCGAACTCGAGTTTCCTCAGAGAGCGGATTATGTTCATTAGGAAGTGGGCGCAAAGATTTTGAAGCAAGTTGCCACGAGTTGGCCAAAATCGAAAGTTCGCCGCGCTTTGACGTAATGATTTCGCCAGTCACGCTAACTATGTCGCCGAGATCTACTTGTGATTTCCAGGCGTTAATTGATTCTTCGCCAATTTTGTCTAGCGAAAACATTGCTTGTAGTTCAGTTCCATCGCCCTCACGTAGCGTTGCGAAACAGAGCTTGCCAGTGTCGCGCTTAAAGATAATACGGCCAGTCAAACTTTCGATATCGCCTGTGGCGGTATCGGTCTCAAGCGCTTGGTACTTCGTACGAACTTCGCCCAATGTTTTTGTACGGGCTACGGCAACTGGGTATGGCTCGATGCCCTGAGCAATTAACTCAGCCCGCTTCTCACGTCTAATACGTAGTTGCTCAGGTAGGTCATCACCGATAGCTGGAGTCTGTTGGCTCATAAGAAGTGCAGTCTAACTGCTACTGATTGCGCTCGTGAATCATTCGCAAACCGATCAACGTTAGATCTGGTTCGTGTTCATCAATCGTCTCAGAAACTCCCAAAATCAAGGGCGCCAGGCCACCGGTCGCAACAACGGTTGGCGTATCGCTATAGCTCTGCGCGAGTTCTTCAGAGATGCGATTTACCAAACCATCAACTTGGCCAGCAAAACCAAAGATAGTTCCAGATTGCAAAGCTTCAACAGTGTTCTTGCCTATTACTGATTTAGGTAGCACTAATTCGACTTTTCGAAGTTGGGCGGCTCTTGCGGCTAAAGCCTCCACTGAGATTTCAATACCCGGGGCAAGTGCGCCACCTAGAAACTCACCAGTTGGCGAGACCACATCAAAATTTGTCGAAGTACCAAAATCAACCACGATAGCTGGCCCACCATACAAAGTGTGGGCAGCCAATGTATTAACAATTCGGTCAGCACCAATTTCTTTAGGATTATCTACCAGTAGCGGCACACCAGTTTTAATACCTGGTTCAACAATAGTTGTAGGAACATCTTCAAAGTAATCCGCGATCATGCGTCGCAATTCGCGCAAGGTCGCCGGTACCGTGCTGCAGATTGCTAGCCCAGTTAAGTCATATTCCGAAACTAAAGCTTCGTACTGCAACCAAAGTTCATCAGCGGTATTACGAGGGTCAGTCTTAACCCGCCAAGACTGAGTTAAATTCTCACCCTCAAAAATTCCTAGAACCGTATTAGTGTTACCAACATCTACAGTTAACAACATGGTTACTTGCTCTTTACGTCGAGGCCGATATCGAAATTTTTTGCTGAATGCGTAAGCGCACCAATTGCTAAGTAATTAACCCCAGTTTCGGCATAAGCACGAGCTTTATCTAGCGTGATGCCACCAGATGCCTCTAATTTGGTTTGCCCAGCAACTAGCGAGACTGCTGCCCGACATTGCTCAGGTGTCATATTGTCGAGCAGAATTAAATCGGGTTTAAGCGGTAGAACTTCGGCTAACTGTTCCAAAGTATCAACTTCAATCTCAATTGGTGCAGTTGGGAATGCGCTGCGAACAGCGCTAAATGCTGCTTTTACGCCACCAGCCGCAGCAATGTGATTATCTTTAATCAAAGCTGCATCAGATAATGACATTCGGTGGTTAGTGCCTCCGCCCATGCGCACTGCAAACTTTTCTAATTCTCGCCATCCAGGTGTGGTCTTGCGCGTATCACGCACTTCGCATTTGGTGCCCGCAATCGCCTCAACCCACTGGTTAGTTAAAGTAGCGATACCAGATAAGTGACCTAAGAAATTCAGTGCTGTTCGTTCAGCTAACAAGATCGCACGTGCGTTTCCAGAAACTTTAATTAAGATATCACCAGATTTAACTGACGAACCCTCTTGGACAAGAACTTCAATACTAGCAACACCAACTTGCATCAAAACTGCTTTAGCCATTTCAATGCCAACAACTACACCTGACTCACGGGCCACAAAATTTGCTTGTAGCTCTACATCAGCTGCAATAGTGGCAACCGAAGTTACATCAACTCCCCCAGCTAAATCTTCGGCAAGAGCAGCTTTTATTAAATCATAATTAATCACTTTTTTATCACCTGCGCATATTCAGTTGCCCAATTTCCGACTTCATCAATTTGCTGCACAATTCTTTTTTCCCAGGCGGCGCTTGTCTCTGGGAAATCTTCGCGCCAATGTGAGCCACGAGTTTCTTGTCTAATCAAAGCTGCTCGCAGAATTGTTTGGGCAAGTTGAAATAGATTGGTGGTTTCCCAAGCATCGACTTGTGGAGCATCGCTATGTCGAGCCTCGAGTCGAGACAACGCATTGCTAGTTTCGATTAGCGAATCAGCTGAACGCAATACTCCTGCGCCACGACTCATTGCTGTTTGTAAATCTTTACGAACGGCTGGGTCTAGTAAGAAAGTTTGACTGGTGTTCTCAACTGGCTCTGATTCAGTTGGCAAATTTGCGGCAATGTCAGCAGCAATCCGAGCACTGAAAACTAGGCCTTCTAGCAGTGAATTTGAAGCCAATCGGTTGGCACCGTGAACACCAGAACAGGCTGTCTCGCCACAGGCATATAGGCCAGCAATACTGCTGTGGCCGTTTAGATCTACTCGCACTCCACCTGAGGCATAGTGCGAAGCCGGTGCCACTGGAATTAAATCTTTACTTGGATCAATGTCGTGAGATAAACATGACGCATTGATTGTTGGGAATCGTTCCGCAAATCCAGTTAAATGGCGAACGTCGAGCCATACGTGGTCTTTGCCGCTCTCTTTCATTTTGCGCATAATTGCTATTGCTACAACATCGCGCGGTGCTAATTCTGCTAGCGGATGTAGCCCTTGCATAAAACGGACACCGTTATCGTCTACTAAATATGCGCCTTCGCCACGCACTGCTTCAGAAATTAGTGGCTGTTGGCCACGTGACTTTCCACCCAACCAAAGTACGGTCGGATGGAACTGAATAAATTCCACATCTGCAATTTTTGCGCCAGCTCGTAGTGCAAGTGCAACACCATCGCCAGTTGATACCGATGGATTAGTTGTACTGGCAAATACTTGTCCGAGCCCACCGGTTCCGAGCACAACGGCTTTACCAAATGCCTGACCAACACCATCGCGTGAGCCCGCACCGATTACGTGCAGAGTTACTCCGCAAACGCGACCTGTTTTATCTTTCAGTGCATCTAACACTAATGCATCTTCGACAACTTCAATCTGCGGATCATTGCGGACTGCAGCTAAAAGTGCTCGTGATACTTCAGCACCAGTTGCGTCCCCTCCGGCATGCAAAATGCGATTGCGTAAATGGCCACCTTCGCGAGTCAGTGCAATTTCACCATCAGCTTCAGTATCAAATTTCGCCCCACGTTCGATTAGTTTGCGTACTGCTTCGGGGCCTTCAGTTACTAAGACTCGCACTGCTTCAACATCGCAAAGGCCAGCACCTGCCGTCAAAGTATCCATTAAATGGGCCTCTGGTGAGTCGCCATCGCCAAGTGCTGCTGCAATTCCGCCTTGTGCCCACTTAGTTGAACCTTCATCCACTTTTGCTTTAGTGACTATCAAAACTGATAAACCAAAAGTACGAAGTTGTAACGCGGTGGTCATGCCGGCAATTCCAGAGCCGACCACGATTACATCGGCGCGCGTAGTCCAACCAGGTTTCGGGGCTAGTAGCTTCATGAATTAGATTCCACAACTGCATTATCTAGCAATCGAACTCCGTTTATCCAACCAGCGATGATAGCCCGCTTGGTTTGAGTGGTTGCGCTGGCTAGTTGAAAAGTTTTCTCGTCAATAATTTCGGCATAATCCAATTTGAAGGCAGGCTCGGTGGCCAAGATTTCGTGCATTCGGCTTGGTTCTTTAAGAGCTTTAGAAATAATCGAGGCAGCTACTCGATCTGATTCGGTTAATCGAATGTTCCGGGAAGATAAAGCTAAGCCATCAAATTCACGCACTGTCGGTACTGCGGTGATTTCAATTTTTTTAAAATGGTTCTTGATCAACCATAATTGCTGAAAATCTTTCTCACCAAATACAGCCACACTAGGTTTAACAATTTCGAATAACCGATTAACTACAGTTAATACTCCAGAAAAGTGGCCAGGCCGTGATGCACCTTCATAAAGATCACCGACTGCACCTGCTGATATCTGGACTGGCTGGTTCGGATAAATTTCTTCATAATTTGGAAACCAGACTTCAGTAGCGCCAGCCAAAGTTGCAATTTGGATATCAGTTTCTGGTGTGCGCGGATATTTTTCAATATCCTCAGCTTCAGTAAATTGCAGTGGGTTAACAAAAATACTTACAACTACTTCTTTATCTAATTCGCGAGCACGCTTAATCAACGCTTGGTGCCCCTTATGAAGGGCGCCCATTGTCGGAACTAGTACGGTCATCTTCTGGCTCCAGTCCTTTTGCGGTCCCGGGCGATGCTGACTTATTCTAAATCAGTATTTAATAGATCCGAAATCCGACCGTGCGTAAGCAGGATTGCCTCAGGCTCGATCTCAAACCAAGGCGCTAATACAAAGCTTCGCTCATGAGCCCTTGGGTGAGGCAGCGTCAATTTCTCATCATGGGTCAATAACGAACCGTATTGAATCAAATCCAAATCAATTACCCGTGGTCCCCAATGAATTTCACGAGTACGACCCATTGCGGTCTCAATTCCATTTAATACTGCCAACAAATCTTGGGCCGGTAACTCTGACTCGACAATTGCAACAGCATTTAGATAATCAGGTTGCTCTGGCCCGCCAACTGGTTTTGTCTGCAAATAACTGGAAACGGCAATCACTTCAGTAGCTTCGCGTAAAAGCGCGACTGCTAAATCTAAATTTGCTTTGGGATCTCCAATATTGGCACCTAGCGAAATTACAGCTTTCATCGAGTGCGGATAACCATCACATTAATATCGCTAGTTACCGCACTTACCGGTGCGCTTGGTTTGTGAACTGTCACTAAAGCAATTTCGACCAAGTTTGCAGTTGCCAAAATTTCATCAGCAATTACACCAGCTAACTTCTCAATTAATTTATAAGGTGCGCCAGTTATGGCAGTGACAACTAGATCACAAATTGCGCCATAATCGACGGTATCTGCTAAATCATCACTCTTGGAAGCTTTTTCTAGATCAAGAATTAACTCAACATCAACTAGAAAATCTTGGCCATTTTTAGTTTCCTCGGCAAATACGCCGTGATAGCCGAAGCCTTTAATGCCATTGATACGTATTGAATCATTCATTACAAGACCGCCTTGTTAGCCGCTACTCCATGAACTCTAACTGCCCAGATGCCGCTTTGGCTAAGTCGCTTAGTTAGTTCGACGGTTGCCACTTCACGAGAAGTTGGATCATCTCCGCCTAAGAATCTTTTGCGTGATGCACCGACTAGTACTGGGTAGCCGAGCGCTACAAATCGCTCGATTTCCTCGATTATTGCCCAGTTATCAGCTGCCTCCTTAGCAAAGCCAATTCCAGGATCAATAATCAAATTTGATTTACTCACTCCTGCTGAAAGTGCTGCTTCAATTCTCAGATTTAATTCAGTGATTACTTCTTCGACCACATTTTTGTAAACTGCCAAGTTATTCATCTCTTTGGAGTGACCACGCCAATGCATTGCAATGTATGGAACCTTTAGCTCAGCAGCGGTATCTAACATTGCCTCATCTGCTAACCCACCACTTACATCGTTGATAATTGAAGCGCCTGCAATAATGGCAGCTCGCGCAGTCGATGCTCGCATGGTGTCGATACTAATTGGCTTGCCAGCATCTACTAATTTTGAAATTACATTGATGACTCTACGTTCTTCTTCGGCAGGTGAAACTCGTTCTGCACCTGGCCGAGTAGATTCACCACCCACATCAATTATGTCAGCGCCTTCAACAATTAATTTTAGGCCGTGATTAACTGCTTCGGGATAAGTGAAATGTTCGCCACCATCGGCAAAGGAATCCGGTGTCGCATTAAGAATTCCCATTACCAACATGGTTTTCCTACCGAGCTGTAATTAGTGACATTGCTTCAGCACGAGTAGCTGGATCACGTAATACGCCACGAACTGCACTGGTTATAGTACGGGCTTCAGATTTACGAACACCTCGCATTGACATACATAAATGCTCGCAATCAATAATCACAATCACGCCCAATGGTTTCAAAATATCCATCATTGCATCTGCAATTTGTGAAGTCATTCGCTCTTGAACTTGTGGTCGCTTAGCAAACACATCGACTAAACGAGCTATTTTTGATAACCCAGTAATTTTTCCATTTGGAATATATCCAACATGAGCAACGCCATGGAAAGGGGTCAAGTGATGTTCGCACTGTGAAAAGAGGTCAATATCCCTAATAATCACTAGTTCTTCGTGACCAATATCAAAAGTAGTTGTTAAAACTTCTTCTGGAGTTTGATAAAGGCCAGCAAAGTTTTCGGCCATGGCGCGCGCGACTCGGGCTGGGGTTTCCTTTAATCCATCACGTTCTGGATCTTCGCCTAGTGCAAGAAGAAGTTCACGAACTGCAGCTTCGGCGCGAGCGGAATCATATGGATGTTTTGCGCGGCCATCACCATCTTGAATCGAGATTGAATTTATCTCACTCACTAGATTTCTTTCTAGTGCGCGGCTTCTTAGTTTCAACCAATTCTTCAACTTTTACTCTTGTCGGAACTTCTACTGGTGGTAGATCAGAAGGAACGCGAGTCGCTGAACCGGTCCAAGCTGGTCGCTCTGCCCAAGACTTAACTTTCTTAAAGATCACTGCGATGTCATCTTTATTAATAGTTTCGCGGTCTAGCAATTCAAGAACCATGGCATCAAGAGTTTTACGATTTGCCACCAAGATATCGAATGCCTCTTGATGCGCGTTCTCAATCAACTTGCGGACCTCGGCATCAATAGTTGCAGCGACACTTTCCGAGTAATCACGTTCATGACCATAGCTACGTCCCATAAAAGGTTCAGAGCCATCTGTACCAAGTTTTATAGCACCGATTGCTTCAGTCATTCCATATTGGGTAACCATTGCCTTAGCTAGCGCTGTAGCTTTTTCAATATCATTTGATGCACCAGTAGTTGGGTCATGGAAAATAAGTTCTTCAGCTGCACGGCCACCCAAGGAATAAGCCAATTGATCTAGCAATTGATTGCGAGTGGTTGAGTACTTATCGCCATCCGGTAACACCATGGTGTAACCAAGGGCGCGACCACGCGGCATAATCGTGATTTTGTGGACCGGATCAGTGTGAGGCAGAGCGTGCGCTACAAGTGCATGTCCAGCCTCGTGATACGCAGTAACCAAGCGCTCAGAGTCCGACATTAAGCGTGATTTACGTTGAGGCCCAGCCATGACGCGATCAATAGCTTCGTCGAGTTCGCGATTACCAATCTCTTTCTTCTGTTCGCGAGCAGTAAGAAGTGCGGCTTCATTAAGTACATTAGCTAAATCAGCGCCAGTAAATCCAGGAGTACGACGCGCATATTCCAGCAGTGCTAAATCTTTAGCAATTGGCTTCCCTTTTGCATGCACTTGAAGAATTGCTTCGCGGCCCTTGAGGTCTGGACGATCAACTGCAATTTGTCGATCAAAACGACCGGGGCGCAATAACGCAGGATCGAGCACATCAGGCCGGTTAGTTGCTGCGATCAAAATTACTTGACCATTTGCTTCGAAGCCATCCATCTCGACTAAGAGTTGATTCAGAGTTTGTTCACGTTCATCGTGACCACCACCCATGCCGGTTCCGCGTTGACGACCTACAGCATCGATTTCATCAACGAAAATAATTGCTGGTGCATTTGCTTTGGCTTGAGTGAACAAGTCACGTACACGAGCAGCTCCAACGCCAACAAACATTTCTACAAAGTCAGAACCTGAAATTGAATAGAACGGTACGCCTGCTTCGCCAGCAACTGCGCGTGCCAATAAAGTTTTTCCAGTTCCGGGCGGGCCGTATAGCAACACACCTTTTGGAATTTTGGCACCGAGTTCGGCGTACTTGGCAGAATTTGCTAAGAAATCTTTAATCTCATGCAACTCTGCAATCGCTTCATCAGCGCCGGCAACATCTGCAAAAGTTGTTTTTGGTACTTCGTCACTTTGCAACTTAGCTCGTGATTTGCCAAAACTAAATACTTTGTTTCCGCCTTGAGATTGGCTCATCATGAAGAAGAAAAGCAAACCAATAATTAGAATTGGAGCGAGTGAGAAAAGAAAACTAACAAGCAAGGATGTTTTTGGAACATCAATATTCCAGCCATTTAAGGGTGGATTGGCGCTTAATGCATCAACAATTGTTGGCTCTTGGCGAACCACATAAGAAGCCTCAACTTTAGAGGCACCGTTTATTGTCCGACCTGGTTTTAGTTCAACTCGAATGATCTGATCTTTATCTACAACAGTTGCACTTTTTACTTCTGACTGCGCAATCGCATCCAGAATTTGGGAAGTGTTGACCTTTGTGTAAGCGCTGCCTGCGCCAGAAATCTGACCGAAAACTGATACCGCAATAATTGCAAAAACAATCCAGAATAGCGGGCCACGGAAAATACGACCAGCTTTTGTGAGTGGCTTTTTATCACCACGTTTACTCACGGTCTTAATAACTTTTTTCTTCTTTTCTTTTTTATCTTGAGTCATATTGCTTCTATTCGTACATGTGCTTTGCGAGCACACCGATAAATGGCAAGTTGCGATATTTTTCATCGAAATCAAGTCCGTAACCAACTACGAAATCAGTTGGAATATCAAAGCCGACATACTTAACTGCAACTTCGACTTTTGCAGCTTCTGGCTTGCGCAGGATTGCCAAAATATCAACATTGGCAGCTCCGCGAGATTCGAGATTTGATTTCAACCACGAAAGAGTCAGACCTGAATCGACAATATCTTCGACAATTAAAACATTGCGCCCAGTAATATCACGATCAAGATCTTTCAGAATGCGAACAACGCCACTTGATTTCGTGCCAGAGCCATAAGAGGAAACCGCCATCCAATCCATTTCCAGATGACGTTGCATTGCGCGCGTTAAATCAGCCATCGCCATAACTGCACCTTTTAATACGCCAACTAGTAGAACATCGCGACCTTCGTAATCGGCATCAACTTGTGCTGCCAATTCTTTGATTCGTGCTTGCAGATCTACTTCGTTAACTATTACGCGCTCGATATCGCTTTCAATAACTGATAAATCCACGGTGCTCCTTCATTGATATGGCGGGCTTACTTAAATTAGCGGGACAGGAGCGAAAGTCTGCCCGAAATTCGGGAAACCTTCACACTGCCCGGCAGGCTACAGGCGCCTTGACCATGCCAAGAGGTGACTAAGGCCTCAACGGAAGCCACATGTTCGGCCGTGATTGAGCCCATTGGCGCCCCTGCAGCATAAATGGCAATGCGTAAGACCCGAGTTCGGACCGCCTTAGGCAGGTCGGCTAACCTAGAAATTTCTAGATCAGCTAAATCAAGGTCGGCTGCAACTTGAGCCGCCCACTCATCAAGAGCATCGGCATCATCACGCAACAGATCAGCACTACGCGCAAGTGCCTCAGTAATTCCTGGACCAATACTTTCTTCTAATTTTGGAAGTGCATCGGTGCGAACTCGAACTCGAGCGAACTTTGAATCCGAATTATGTGGATCATTCCAGGGGGTTAAATTATTTTCAGCACATGCAGCTAATGTTTCAAAACGAGTGATCTCTAATAACGGCCGACAATATTTTCCAGTGCATCGTGCCATTCCAGATAATGATCGCGCACCTGATCCTCGCGCTAATCCCAATAAAACACTTTCGGCTTGATCGTTAAGAGTGTGCCCAAGAAAGATTAATTTTGCTTGATATTTTTCAGCTGCTGAATCGAGTGCCGCATAACGAGCTCGACGTGCCGATGCTTCTAAACCATCAACCAGATCAACATCGACTTTTACAATTTCAACTTGTGAAATTCCTAATTCGGAAAGTTGAGCGAGAACTTTGGCAGCCTGTTCGCTAGAACTTTTTTGAAGTTGATGGTCAATAGTTACCGCAACTAAATTGATTAGCAAATTTTTAGTTTCGGGAATAAGCGCCGCAGACAGTGCTAGTGAATCAGCACCACCAGAGACTGCAACCAAAACTGTGTCACCGGCACTGCAACTTGATAAACACTCACGCACAGCGCTTCGCATTGATACGGTCGCTGGATTTGTGCTCACGGGGATAAGACTAGACCCGGCCACCAAATGGCATTAAGCCCTGAATACTATAAATATTTGAATAAATAAGACCTTTTTTGGTTGAGTTTGCTTCCCACATCATGCCGTTTCCAGCGTAAATCGTGATGTGATGAATGCTTGAGATGGTGCCTTTATATGAGTAAAACAAAAGATCACCAGGGACAAGTTCACTAATACTCACGTGCTTGGTATAGCCAGCATAAAGTGCTGAGTTCAAGCGATCCCAGTTTGGCCATGTTAAGCCAGCAGATTTATATGCAGCGAACACTAAGCCAGAACAATCGAAGGAGTTAGGACCTTGAGCACCCCAGATATAAGGCTTGCGCGCTAGAACTTGTTTCTTGGCATACGCAACAGCTGCATCTCGCTGAGCTTGAGTAGTGCGAATTGTTGAGCGACCTTTGAATCCCAGATCCGGCCAGACTTTAGCCTGACCAGGAGTTACTTCGGCTTGACCCGCTTGGGCTTCTTCAAGCAAAGCTAACTGGCGTTGTTGTTCTAACGTCACTCGAACATTTTTTGCCCTAGCTAATTCCTTAATTAAATTATCTTGAACTGCTCGTAACTTATCTACTTCTTTTTGCTGAAGCGCTCTTGCGTCATCTGCAACTTTCTTAGCGGCAGCGACTTTTTCAGTTGCAGTAACTTGTTTAATTTTCGCAGCATCGGCAACAACTTTGGCGGCGCGAGCAATAATTTCAGCCGCCTTAAATCTTTCTAGAGCTTTAGTATTTTGATCTCCGATTGATTGTAAAATTGAAATTCGATCGACTAAATCCTGTGGGCCATTGGCACTTAACAGCGGCTCGATATCGCTAAAAGTGCCGCCCATAATGTAAGCGTTGGCAGCCAACTTACCGATAGTCCGATGAGCGCGAGCAACTTCTTCAGAAGTCTTGCGTGCGTATTCCGCAGCAGAGTTCGCTTCAGCAGTGGCCTTAGCTAATTCGGCTTTTGCTTTTATATAAAGAGATTGAGCCGCATTAGCTTTTGCAGTCAATGCTTTTAGCGTCATGTTTGCCGAGGCTAATTTTTTTGCGGCTGCATCAGCTGCTGCCTTTTTTGCGGCTTCAGCTTTTTTAGCGGCTTCAATCTGAGCCAAAGTTGGTTTTGGAGAGGCGGCATAAACAGTCGTGCTACTACCTAGAAAAGTAAGCGCGACTGCGAGCGCAATGAGCCGCTTCGACATGCACCAAGGATAAATGGGGCACCTTAGAAAGTAGTTAGAAGCCTTGCCGTGTCATTACTTTATTAATTAGAGACATCACGACGTTTAAAAAGTGTCGCGACAATCACTGTGCCTACTAGTAAATAAATCGCGGTGAATGAAATTGCGTGGATGTATGAAACTTCGGAAGTGCCGCCTGTAGCAATTGTGGATATCAATTTACCTGGCATCCATTTTCCTAAGCTTGCTTTTAGTGCAATCAAGATATTTTCCACAATCAATAACCAGATAACGCCCAGGGAAATTGAGCTAATTGGTGAGCGAAGCAAAAGGCCTAAAATCATGCCAACTGTGCCGAATGCAATAACCGATAAGAGAACATTTCCAAATGTTTTTGCTAGTTCGTGAAGCGCATCGGAAGTTACCCAAGCATCAGTTGCCACTTTGGCTTTACCCGATAGCCCAAAAGCTAACGACATACTGACCGTTGCAGCCAGAATTACCATCACAACTGCAAACGAAGCCATAGAAACATATTTTCCAAGAAGCAACTGCATACGACGTGGTTGACGTACCAATAAATTGCGCAGCGTTCCATAGGTATATTCCTGAGCAGTTTGCGCGGCGAAGACACAGAGGGCGACGATTCCTAATAGCCCTGCGGCATTACTAAATCCAATGGTTAGACCACTTGGTAATTGCAATATCTCACGAGAAACCATGTTGCCACGATCGGAATTGCCTTGTGGTGAATCAATTAGCAAGAACAGTAATGAAGTAACTAAGCCAGTTAAGCCAGCGGATGCCAGCATGGTGCCAAGAAATAGTGTTGGTCTACGCAGCTTGCGCCACTCTGCCTTGAAAACCTGGGCTTTAAATATCTGGTTCATTCGGAATCTCCAGTCATTTCAAAAAATGTTTCTTCTAGGCTTGGCAACATAGGTGATAGTTGCGAGAGCGTAATACCTGCAGCAAATGCTGATTTATTGAGTTCGGCTGCCCAGTCGGCTGGACCTTCGATATGCGCAACACCGCTGCGAATCGTTGATTTATGGCCTGCAGCCGCTGCGATTTCTGAAATCTTAGGTAAGTCACTTTCATTGGGGGTCTTAACCAGAATGAAAGGTTGTTGAGCCAAAAACAGATCCTCAATTTTTCCAGCAAATAACACTTTTCCTTTTCGCAACATCACCAGATGTTGACTTATTAACTCAAGTTCTGAAAGTAGGTGTGAAGATACGAAAACTGTGGTGCCTTCTTGCGCTAAAGATTTCAGCAAATCTCTTATCTCTTGAATTCCTTCTGGATCTAACCCATTAGTTGGTTCATCGAGAATTAATAGTTTTGGATTTGGTAGAAGTGAAGCCGCAATTCCAAGTCGCTGTTTCATGCCTAATGAATAAGTTTTATATTTTGAATTTCCGCGATCGCCTAAGCCGACTCGTTCAAGAAGTGATTGCACGTGATCAGTTCCGTAACCACCTAAGGTGGCCAATACATTTAAATTTTCGCGACCAGTTAAAGCTGGGTAGAAAGCTGGTCCTTCGATCATCGCGCCAACACTGGCCAAATATTTTTCTGGGTGCTTGATTGAGTGACCCAAGATCTCACCCGAGCCGCCAGTTGGTGAGATTAAGCCAAGCAACATGCGAATGGTGGTTGTCTTACCTGACCCATTTGGCCCAACGAAGCCACAAACAGTGCCCATCGGAACTTCGAAATTAGCATGCGATACCGCAAACGTATCGCCATATTTCTTGCTTAAATCCTGAACCGCTACTGCGAGATTACTCATGCTCACCACAATAGCCCTTCCCCTTACACTTTGCACATGAGTAAAGATGCCTGGGGCTACCAAGAACCTAACCGTCGCCCTGCCCCAGATTGGAAAGTTGACCCACAAACTTCTCAAGTCCGCGCTGGCGTAACTCGTACTGGTTTTGGAGAGACCTCTGAAGCACTTTTTTTAAACAGTGGTTTTACCTATTCTTCAGCGCAAGAAGCTGAAGATTCATTTACCGATGAAACTGATCATTTTGTTTACAGTCGTTTTGGTAATCCAACGGTTGCAATGTTCGAAAATCGTTTGGCCGAACTTGAAGGCGCAGAACTTTGTGTAGCTACTGGTTCTGGCATGTCTGCCATGTTTGCATCCGTTGCCTGCATGGTCAAAGCTGGTGACCGGGTCGTTGCATCGGCTGCCATGTTTAGTTCTTGTCACGTCGTTCTCACCGAATTTTTACCAGCTTGGGGCGTTGAAGTTGAACTTGTAAAAGGTACCGACGAAAAAGTTTGGGCTGCAGCTCTTAGCAAACCGACCAAAGTTGTTTTCCTCGAATCACCAAGTAATCCATTAATGGAAATTGTAGATATCCGAATGATTTCTGACTTGGCACATAAAGTTGGCGCAACCGTAATCGTTGATAACGTAATGGCATCACCAATTATGCAGCGCCCACTAGAACTCGGTGCAGATGTTGTGATGTACTCAGCAACAAAACATATTGATGGTCAAGGTCGCGTTCTTGCTGGAGCCGTACTAGGTAGCTTTGGATACATGAATGAATATTTCAAACCATTCTTCCGTCATACCGGTCCTTCACTGAGTCCATTTAATGCATGGGTACTTTTAAAGTCACTCGAAACCTTAGACATGCGAGTAGAACGTATGGCTACTAGTGCACAAAAGATTGCCGAGTTCTTAGCTACTAGACCAGAAATTGAAATTGTTAGCTTCCCTGGTTTGCCATCGCATCCAGGACACGAACTAGCCAAAAAACAGATGACTGGTTTTGGCACGACCATCGGCATCACTTTCAAGGGCACCAAGAAAGATGTCTATAAGTTCATGGATGCTTTGAGAATCATTGATATTTCGAACAATTTAGGCGACAGCAAGTCACTTATTACCCACCCTGCTTCAACCACCCATCGCCGACTAAGTCCGCAAGATCAACAAGCCATGGGAATTACAGCTACTACTTTACGTTTATCAGTTGGCTTAGAGCACAGCGATGATCTAATTAAGGATATTACGCAAGCTCTTGGTTAATTAATTTTTCTTAAATTAAGACAGCCGCAACAAGCAATACTGAATACAAACTTAGATAAGTAATCGACCATTGGAAAACTTTGGCGGCAACTTTGCCATAATCTGGATTGCTGCCACGAAGCTGTGCCAAGGTAAATGCAAAAACTGAAAACAATAGAGCATTGAATATTTGCACCCAGAGTGAAAGTTCAGCAAAGTGAATTGTGACAACTGATGCGACAAACATCGCAATAGTGTGGAACCACATTTGGCCATGTAAATTTTTCTGCGAAGTAACACCAGGCAACATTGGGATTCCGGCCGCGTTGTAATCATCTTTATATTTAATTGCCAGTGCCCAAAAATGAGGAGGTGTCCAGAAAAAAATTACTAGGAAAAATGCCCAAGCGACATTTGACAAATCATTTGTGATTGCAGCCCAACCAATTAGTACTGGCATACATCCTGCAATTCCACCCCAAACAATATTCTGCGAAGTTCGACGCTTAAGTGCCATTGTATAAATCACGACATAGAAAACAATAGCAATGAAAGTTAACCAAGTGGCAAGTGGTGTAGTGAATAACCAAAAAATAAGTAATGAGAGTGCGCCGACAATAGTTGCAAAAATTGTTGCTGCTCTGCGCGAAATAATGCCAGTTGCAATTGGTCGCTGCGCGGTTCGCTTCATTAACTTGTCAGTTTCGCTTTCGATCACCATATTAAAAGCATTTGCGCTACCAGCCGCCAAAGTTCCACCAAGAATTGTGGCGATTGACAGGCCAACTGCTGGAATACCTTTTTGAGCGAGAACTAGCGCTGGCAAAGTAGTTACTAATAAAAGCTCCACCACTCGCAATTTCATTAGGTCGAGATAGCCACGAATTTGAAGATCTAACTTCTTATCGGGCTGATTTACGCTCATAGAGCAAGGCTACTCAGTAAAATACACAGCACCTGCCGTACGCGTTCCCAGAGCGCTCACAGTTAGTTCGGTTATTTTCTGCTCATGGAAAACAATCAAAAGCCCAATCAGAAGCCAGAATGGTTCGAGCTAGCTGACAACGATCAGCCAGTAAGTCGCCGACTAAAGAACAAGGTAATAGCGCCAAAGCGCAACCTCGCCTTTATTTTGGCCGGTGTTTTGGTTCTTCCGGTGGGTGCATCATTCGCCCTTCTTTCACACTAAGATCAAACCGCAAACGCTTCTGAAACTTTGAATTTAACCCAAGATTCTCCGACCTCTACTAACTCGGTCACCTCGCAACCAAAGAACACAATCACGATGCCTACCAATTCTCGTGGCGATGACGAAGGTGAAGACGATGGCTACAGATCACCCGCTCTCGCAAGCACCACGAGAAGCTCTGTACCAGTTGCAATTCCAGCGGCTTCTCAATCTGCTCAGAATTCACCAGCAGCGGTAGTTTCGACTACCAAGTCACCTGCGGCCGCAGTGCCAACTGCTTCAGTTGAATCTACTTCTACACCTACTACTAGAGCGCGTGTTACTAAGGCGCCCCTCGCTAAGGCACCTAGTGCAATTAAACCGCCAAGCTCTTCCTCAAATTCAAAAGACTTGATTCTTCCGCCAACCAAGAATGCGGGCGATGACGAAAATGATGAAGAAAGCGACGACTAACTAGTTTCCGATTGCCGAAGTTTCGTTAGGGCTTGGCTAAACCGAAGCAATCGGCTTAGCGAAACTAGCGATAATTTTATCGATCGCATCACGAGCCGATTTTGAAGCTGCGGCACTCGGTGGAACTTTATCTGCAACTATCACGAAGATGTAATCATGATCTCCACCTTGCACATATCCAGCTAGCGAAACTACGCCAGTTAATGTTCCAGTTTTAGCTCTAGCTAAACCAATAGCTTTCGGAGCACTCTTAATGAAGCGCTTACTCAGAGTTCCAGTTTTTCCGCCGATAGGTAGTCCTTGGTAAATAGCGCCGTACTTATCGCTCTTGTAGGTCTTCAATAATAATTCCGCAAGCATTCGAGTTGAAACTCGATTAGATCTGGAAAGACCACTTCCATCAACGGCCTTGAACCCCGTTGAATGGATACTTAGCTCATTCAGGGTCTTTAAGTCAGTTTGCTGAATTCCTTTTGCTGAATATCCATAACCCGCTTTCCTTGCGGCGTACAGACCAAGACGATCGCCTAAGGTGTTATTACTCCAAAGCAACATCCAATCCACAATCTCTTGCAGAGTTGGTGATTGATACTTTGCAATTGATTCTTTTGCAAAAAGATGCGTATCTGCATTCGTTACTTTCAAAGTAGTTACTTTTATGTGACGAGATTGGAATTGCGACTTAATAAAAGCCAGATCATCTGAAAAAATATCCGCATACTGAATCTGTAAAGTTTTAATTGGACTACCGTTTTCGACATCTAGCTTCTTTAGCGCAGTTCTGAATATTGACGGTAATGAGACTCGATTGTACTTTTTCGCAACTGCGTCGCTTCGAGTCATCCAAGGGTCAAGTGAACCTGAAATCATTAAGGTGTTTGGTTCGGCACCGGTCAAAATTTCAGTATTAAAACGAAAATCAGGTTGCGTATAATTAAGAATTGAAGTTGCAGTAAAAAGTTTTAATAGCGATGCTGGCATACGTAATGAGTCTGCATCTTTTTCAAAGATTATTTCGCCAGTGACTGGGTCAAGCAAAATCACGCCAGGGTTTGCTAATACTTTCGAAGCTACCGCGCTCTTTAAGTACGCATCGACTTGGGTGTTTTTAAGTGCTGCTGGCGCACTTGGTGCGATAGTGACCGATAAAACAACTATCGCGATACCCGCAGAGAACATGGATAGTCGGCGCAACTTCATGTGGTGAATACTACTTTCTAATTACTAAAGATAGATTGACCCCATGAGCATGCCACCAGCTGAGATCGGACCGGGCGAATTTTTTCCCGTAATAGGCGTGGGGCCACATCCAAAGCCATGGCCCGTTGGCGATGAATTTGACTTAGAACTTCTTGAGAATGGCGATCGTCGCAACGTTCTTGATAAATATCGTTATTGGTCAGTTGCTGCAATTGTTGCTGATCTCAATACCAAACGTCATAAGTTACAGATCGCGATCGAAAATTGGCAACATGACTTAAACATCGGCTCTGTTGTTCGAACTGCGAATGCCTTTAACGTGTGCGCCGTTCATATCGTTGGAAAGCGCGATTGGAATAAACGCGGCGCAATGGTTACTGATCGATACTTAACAATTATTCATCATCCAACTGTTGAAGATTTTGGGAAATATTGTCGTGAGCAAAGCTTGCCGATTATTGGAATTGATAACTTGCCTGGAATTTCAAAGCAACTTGAATCAACACAACTGCCTGAAAGTTGTGTACTGCTTTTTGGTCAAGAAGGTGCTGGAATGAGTGAAGAAGCAGTCGCAGTTTGCGAAGTAGTGCTGGAAATTAATCAATACGGATCTACCCGCAGCATGAATGCATCTGCTGCTGGCGCAATTGCTATGTACCACTGGGCACTACAGCACTTACCTCGATGAAAAAATCAAAATCACTAGCTAGGTCTCAGTGGCTTACCCCAAATTTAATTCTCTTAACACTGGTCTCATTCACTCAAGATGCTGCCAGTGATCTGCTTTATCCGCTATTGCCAATCCTTTTAACTACCGTAATTGGCGCAGCCCCTATTGCACTTGGCCTCATTGAGGGCTGTGCCGAAGCTGCTGCTGGTTTTACCAAGCTATGGGCAGGCAATAAATCTGATTACGTGGGCCGCAAGCCATTTGTAGTGGCTGGTTACAGCTTGGCAGGTGTTGGCAAAGCCATGGTAGTAATAGCAACAGCATGGCCACTAGTTTTCTTTGGCAGAGTTACTGATCGCATTGGTAAGGGAATGCGCAGCACGCCTCGTGACGCATTGATAAATGATTCAGTACCGAGTGAACATTTAGGAAAAGCATTTGGTTTCCATAGAGCCGGTGATAACTTCGGCGCTTTTATTGGTCCACTCATCGCAGTTGGTGGCCTTTGGTTACTCGATGGTGATGTGCGCAAAGTTGCACAATGGGCGCTAATTCCGGCGCTACTTAGTGGACTGCTTACGTTTTTCGTAAAAGATAAACATGTCAAAAAAGTACGGGTTGCAAAAGAGAAGCGCGTTAAAGTTTTACTGCCATCACCATTAAAGCGCTCTATTGCGATCTTGGTTTTTATTCAGCTGACTAACATCCCAGACGCACTACTGCTTTTGCGCTTACACGATATTGGGCTTAGTACAACAATGGTTGTTCTGGCTTATGCTTTTGCAAATTTAGTAGCCACTTTTGCGGCTTATCCAGCAGGTGTTTTAGCAGACAAACTTTCACCACAGTTGGTTTATATTTTTGGGTTGATTACTTTCGCAATTGCCTATTGCACTTTGGGGTTAACTCAAAACCATCACTTAGCTTTCTTGATGCTTGGCCTTTATGGTTTCTTCGGTGCATTAACTGATGGCGTCGGCAAGTCATGGATCGCGCGCTTGAGTCAGCCAGAACATCGCGGTCGAGCACAAGGTGTTTATCAAGCGAGTATGAATTTTGCGATCTTGGGCGCAGGAATCTGGGGTGGCGCAATGTGGAGTCGCGGAACCCAAGAATTACCTTTGGTTTTGGCTGGTCTTGGTGCAGCTTTAGGAGCTGGTTACTTCGCCTTCGACCTCATCGGCAAGCGCTTCGCGAACCGAAATTAAGCGTCGATCAATCTCGTTCGCTTCGGTATTGCGACCCAGAATTCGCATGACTGCAGCCATCGAAGTTTCAATATCTACAATGAACTCGAAATCTTTAGGATCTTCGTCAGTAGCAACAGTTAAAACTTGATCAAGCGTGTTTAAACCTTCTTCGTAATTCTCTAGCAGCACTTGCGCTTTGCCATATTCGAAGAGAGCATTATTAGAACGAATGTGGTCATGTGCAGTTTCAAAAACATCAAGAGCTTTGCGCGCACGATGCAAAGCTAAATCGCCTTCTCCAAGTGCCACGTGACAAGAAGCTATCTTCTGATCACAACGAGCAACTTGAAGAACTTCCTTGTTGCGCTTAAATAAATCGCGCGCCTCGTAGAACGAAACAATTGCTTGGCGGAAATTCTTGAGAGAGCGATGTGCACATCCGATTAAGTAAAGATCGTTTGCGGCTCCATATTCATTTCCATCAAGTAAATGTTCTTGTGCGCATTCATCCATAGTAGAAATTACCTTGTCGAAATTTTTGGAGGCAAACCACCACTCACCTAGCGTGCAAGCAAGTTCTAAAGCAATCGAAGATTTATTTGCGCGCAAGATTTCCACGGCTTTTGACATCGCTGTTGCAGCTTCTTCCATGCGCTTTAACTGATTTAAGTTATAACCAATTGCGCTGTATGCCTGTGCGACACCTTCAGACGGTGCACTTGCGCCAAGTTGATCATAAATATCGCAAGCAGTTTCAGCGAGTGCTAGTGCTTCGTCATATTGGCCACGCGCAAAAATTCGCGCACTTAATTCATAGTAAGTACTGGCGCGTTCGGCGCCTTCAACTTCTGGAATTCGATCCCAGAGCATTTCCTCAGTTACAAGATCTTCTAAGCCTTCGTCATCGCCCATTTGGATCTCCCCAATCAACGTGTTGTTGCCTAACCGAGCAAGCGTGACTCTATACGCCTACCCTGGCCATTTGCTGCGAGTTTGGCCTCGACACCAATTCAAATGGACAGCGAATTGAGCGTGGCTTAGACTTTTGTTGCAAATAGTTCGCATCTGCGAATAAACGGCTAACGGAGAGTAAACATGAACATCATTGCCGACAAACCAGCGCGCACCTCGTTGCGAGAGCTGCTGACTCGCGAAGAGTGGCGTCGGATGGCCCTTATGTTCGGTTTCATCGCTTTTCTCCATATCTCTGGTGCTTTGCTCATGTGGCGCGCAACCTCAGGCAACTACGTCTTATCCGATGGGTCGCTTTTTGGTTGGGGTACTGCTGCCCTTGCTTACGTTTTAGGAATGCGACATGCATTCGACGCTGACCACATTTCCGCAATTGATAACACAACTCGTAAATTGATGGCTGAGGGCAAGCGACCACTGGCAGTTGGATTCTTTTTTTCACTTGGACATTCATCAGTTGTTGCAGCACTTGCAATTTTGCTTAATTTTGGAATCAAAGCTTTGGGCACACAACTTAAAGATGAAAACTCATCACTTCACCACTGGACCGGATTAATTGGTACCACGATATCTGGAACTTTCTTAATGATCATCGCAATTCTAAACTTTATCGTTTTAGTTTCAATTGTTGGCGTATTCTTGAAGATGCGCAAAGGTTTATATGACGAAGAAGAACTTGAAAAGCATTTAGATTCGCGTGGATTCTTGATGCGTTTCTTTGGCCCAATTGCTCGTCGAATTGATGCTTCTTGGAAAATGTATCCGCTCGGAATTCTGTTCGGCCTAGGTTTTGATACTGCAACTGAAGTTGGTTTGTTAGTACTTGCGGGCTCTTCGGTTATTGCCGGATTGCCTTGGTGGGCAATTATTTCATTGCCACTATTTTTTGCGGGTGGCATGTCTTTGCTAGACACTATCGATGGCTCATTTATGAACTTTGCTTATGGTTGGGCATTTTCAAAGCCAGTGCGCAAGGTTTATTACAACATTGTGATTACTGGATTATCGGTGGGTGTTGCGTTATTCGTTGGTGGGCTAGAAATATGTCAAGTAATCTCAGAACAACTGAATTTAACTGGCTTTTTCTGGGATTACGCCAATGGATTTGACCTAAATTCAGCTGGTTTTATAATCGTTGGTATATTCGTCGTGGTTTGGGCTATCGCATTACTACTCTGGAAATATGGCAAAGTTGAAGAACGTTGGCACGACATGGCACACAAAGCTCAACTTGATCGTGGTGAAGTAAGTGATCACGCTCGAGCTGGTGTTGAGCTAGGGCCAATTAAAGATGGCTTTAAGATCGATTAAAAGCTTTCAGTCTTCCTTGTGCAATTGCCGCGCTGAACAAAACAACTAATCCACCCACTGGTTCGTTCCAGCTCACTTTTTCGCCCAAAAAGATTATTCCTACGATCACGGCAACTACTGGTGTTACGAATGTGACTGAAGATGCAATCGCACTTCCAGCTGCTGACATGATTTTAAAATTCCAGATATAAGCAAAACCACTTCCAAATATTCCAAGTGCCATCATCCCTAGCACTGGTCCGATTCGGTAATTATCTTCAGCGATGCCATCGTATAAATAGAACGGCAATAGCGTGATGGTTGCGGCAACTAATTGAGTTGCAGCCATTACCTCTGGTTTTAGTTTTAAGGGTAAAACATTCTTACGCGAATACGGAAATGAAATTCCATAACAAGCAACTGCTAATAGCAGTGCCCCGATCGCCCACCAATGATTTGTTCCCAAACCATTCCAAGCGCCTAGGACAATCAGCACGCCGATGAAACCAAGAAGCAATCCAATCACTTGGTGACTCGGTAACTTTTCTTCACGAAATGCAATAATGATTGCCAGCAACGTCATTAGTGGTGTCACTGCATTTATAATTCCAGCCAGAATTGAAGTTACTTCAGTTTCAGCAACTGCAAATAAGATTCCGGGAATTACATTGAGTAAAAGTGAAACCACCCATAAATGACGCCATGTAGATCTCTCGCGAGGCAACTTGAAACCCAGTACTTTGAGCGAAATTAACAAGGTAGCTGCACCTAAAGCACAGCGGCCAAATGCAACCCCAAATGGGGTTAAGAACTCAAGACCTAACTTAATAAATATGAATGAGCAGCCCCATACGACCCCTAAAGCTATGTAAAGGGGTACCCAGGACTTGCTATGAGTTGCTGAGGGCGAAGGCACCGAGCAATGATGACACAACCATCCAGATCCACCAGACATTAACAATGTCGATGTGCCAGAAATCGCTGGAATACAGACCCATTCGGCCACGATTCCAGTTTCCGATTCCAATGAATGCAGTTATGAAGAAGTGAAGCGCACTTAATCCAGTTATTAAGAAGTAACAAGATGCGTACGCACCCCACGTGACTGTGAATTCAACTTGGCGCATCTGAAATATTTGATAGACAAATAACACCACGCTAATTGCGGCCGCTGATCCGAGGCCGATGTTAATCTGAGTTTGATTTTTGCTACGAGCACCACGGAGTGCATAGGTATTTGTCATTAAACCTAAACCAGCTAGCAAAGTTAGATACCAAGCTCCCATTGCATTCGCTGGAACTGTTGCAGCCTGGCCTTCAGTAGCGCGAGGTAGCCACATTCCACCAACGTCTTGTTGTTTCAAATAGAAATAAACAAAAAGAACACTGAGTGCGAAGGCAATATCTGCTACCAGAATGAGCACTACGCCGAGTTTATTTCGGCTACCAACTACATCGGGATGTTCATGATGTGTGTTTACTTCAGTACTCATGATTGCGCCTTTCCGTAGCCATAAGGATCACTTGTAACAATTGGCAGAGTTTCAAAATTTTCTAGTGGTACTGGATTAGGAACGCTCCACTCTAAAGTTTTTGATTGCCAAGGATTCATGGGAGCTTTTTGCCCATTTCGCCATGAGTAAATAACTGCCCAGAGCAGTACGAGCATGCCGGTCATAATTACAAATGCGGCGCCAGTTGTGATCTGATTTCCACGAGTAAATAGTTCGGCATAAGCCTCAACGCGACGTGGCTGACCAGCTAGGCCAACCATGAACATGCCCATGAAGGCTACGTTAAAGCCGATTTGAACTAACCAGAATGAAATCCAGCTGAGCTGCTTGTCAATCATGCGACCAGTCATCTTTGGGAACCAGAAGATTAGAGCTGCAATTGCACCTGTTAAACCAGCACCCATTAACGTGTAATGGAAGTGTGCAGTTACAAACATTGAACCGTGAAGTGCAGCATCGGCAGGAACATCAGAAAGATAAATTCCAGTAATTCCACCGATCATGAAATTAAGTAAAAGTGCAAAGATTGATGCAGTTGGAACTGTCATCCAAAGTCGACCACGCCAAACTGTTCCGACCAGAACTAAGAACAACATTCCAGTTGGAATTGAAATTAGCTCAGTCGTTAACATAAATGGTGCGTTTAATAATGGCGCCCATCCGGTCACATACATATGGTGAGCCCAAACCAAGATTGAAAGCCCACAAATTCCAGCAATACCCATTACGGCAATTTTAAAACTAAAGAGTGGACGTCGAGTAAAGACGGGTGCCATCTCCATAAGTGCTGCAACTGCCGGAATCAAAATTACATAAACTTCAGGGTGTCCCATGAGCCAGAATAAATTTTCGTAGAGCCAACCGCTTCCGCCACCACGAGTGTCGTAGAAAGTAGTACCTGCAGCGCGATCCATTGCAGACATCACTTGCGAGAGGAAGAAGACTGGAAAAGCTGGCAGCGCAAGCGCCACTGAAGCAACGGTGCCATAAATAAAAATCGGCGTGCGTGTCCAGGTCATACCTTTTGCACGCATGCGTACAACTGTGGTCGTGATATTTGCACCTGCAACCATTGTCGAAATTGCAAAGATACAAATAAACATGATGTAGCCATCCATGCCACCAGGTGATTGCGTAGCAAGCGGGTTATACGCAGACCAACCAGTTGTGATTCCACCTAGGAAAAATGAAGAAAGTATTGGCGCAAGTGCTGCAACAATTAGCCAGAAACTAAGCGCATTTAACCTAGGAAATGCCATATCGCGAGCGCCAATCATGATTGGCATGATGAAGTTTCCGAACGGCCCAGTGATCATGATGATGGTGCCCACGATCATGATGATTCCGTGAATACCTACTACTGCGTTATATGCCTGCGGGTGCAGCCAACCACCCTCCGCATGTCCAAGATTTGTGCGAATTAACATCGCCAAAATTCCACCGACGCCAAAGATGACCATAGTGATAACTAAATACTGGATGCCAACAACTTTGTGATCTGTTGTATATCTAAAGTAGCGGGCAGTGCCAGCATCTTTTCCAGCTAAGTACATATTTTCATCGTGTGATAAATCTTTACCCATCAGCCATCTAACTGGCGCAACTAATGCACCAATGCCGGTCATAAAACCAATAAACCAACCGAACATAGCGATCAAAATAATTTGATCGTGTCTGGTCTTCATTACCGAACCTTCGGTATTTTCTGGCAAGAATTTGCTAGCTAAGTAGTAGGAAATCACAGCGAGTGCAATTCCGAGAACTAGCGCTGTGACAACATTTAGTCGCTCCATAATTGGGCGATGAGAAGCTGTTGGGCTCTTATGGTTCATTACGGTGGTCATTAGATTGTTCCTCCGTGGCTAGTTACCCAGTTGTTGTAATCCTGTTGACTCACGACATGAACTTTCTTCTGCATATATGCATGCAATAACCCGCAAAGTTCTGCGCAACGTAAATCGTAAACTCCAATTTTAGTAGGAGTTACTGCAGTTTCAGTTATATATCCTGGGTTTGCATCGACTTTAATTCCCATTTGAACTATCCAAAAAGAGTGAACTACGTCGAGGCTAGTGACATGAAAGTGAACTGGTTTATTAACTGGCAAATACAAATCTTCACTCTGGAATTTGCCGTTATCTATATAGTCAAAATTCCAGGCCCATTGTTGTCCCGTAACGTTTACATCAGCTGCATGGACATCAAGAAGCGTGTTGTTATCTCTTTGAAATACAACCATGCCAAAAACCAAGGCGAACAAGCAAAGCAGTGCTGAAACTATGAGCCAGAGCGCTGTTGCTTTAGGTGAATCTGAAATTTGATGATCGGCTTCAGCCGGCGGGTTGTCGCCAAAGTGCATTTTCTGCATCAACGATTTAATTGCAATAGCTGCAACTAAGCCGGCAACTGGCGCTGAAACCCAAGTAAATAACTTCATTATGTGAATTGTGTTAGCCATCGTTTCGGAAGCCGGTTGGCCCATAGGTCGAGAATTAACTATGCCGCCGATTACACCGATAAACACAGAGAGAACAACCCAGAGCGCTGCAGTGATTTTTACATCTTTACTTTTCCACCATTGTGGTTTTTTAGTTTGCAGATCAGACATATCGCAGCTCCTTAAGCATTAACCACGTTGAAGTGACCGGACATGTAACCCATCGTTGACATCACTGCACCAAATCGTGCATATGTTCCATCACCGCAGGGAAATTCACAATTCCAAACGTATTCGCCTTCACCGCCAGTGATGAAAGTAAATGTTGTTACAGATGGTGTCTTGGTATAGCCAGATTCGGGCTGTTCTTCTTCAGGAACATACAAAAGTGGAACACTTACAAATAATTGATCTTTACCATTAGCTAATCCATGCAAAGTGAATGTATGTCCTACCGTCTTTGGAGAAACTTCGCTCATTTTCACACCGTTTACCGTCATCGTGCCATCCATAGTTCCATGAGCTTTAGCGAAGAATGGATTCGTGATTGTTTCGCCGCTGTCATATTGATGAACTGTGATTGTCACCGCTGAATGTGCTGGAACCGAAAAGTTAGTTACTGGGCCATATGAAACGTAATCAGGATGCGGACCACCATCTTTGCCATGTCCACCGAACATGCTGTCTGGGTATACCGACATATCTAAGGTGTAATGCGGGAGATTTCCTTGCGGAGTCTGCAGCGTTCCAGCCGGCGTAGCTGCTAAAACTCTAGAATCATTTTTCGCAGCTGCTACGTAGCTTCCGATTCCGACAATTGTTCCGGCTCCTAGTGCAACAGTTAGAAATGCACCGAGAATTCGCTTATTCATAAATCCCCCAACGATGTTGTTTGGAAAATGACTTAAAGCATTTCCATTGAGGTTAGACCTATTCTCATTATTTACAAGGGTTCTCACCAGTAACTATTGAGTTATTTATGGGGCAATACCTATCTATGAGAAGCGCGCAGGTCTAATCTGCCGCTTATGGAACAAATGCATCATGAAGTGAACAACTTCTGGCTTGATTGGCAAGTTGCGCCTGAATTACTTATTCCATTGATACTAATTACTTACATGTATCGAAGAAACTTTGGCGGTAATCAAAACGCTAAATATTTCTACGCTGGAATTTTTTCAGCGTTAGCAGTAATCCAAACACCAATTGGCGCAAATGCAATGAATTTCTTTTGGTGCCACATGGTGCAACATATGGTCTTAATGATGTTAACCGGCCCACTGCTAGTGATGGGCACACCTCCTGAGTTTTTCCCAAAAGGTTTACTAAGAAAAGTTTTTGAAGTTCTTATAAATCCTTGGTTGAGTTGGTTTTTATATGCAGGTCTAATGATTGGTGTTCACTTAACTCCAATTCATAGCTTCATAATGAATAACGGTTGGCTGCATACATACGTCGAAGTTCCACTTTACTTCTTGATTGCATATTGCTTTTACTTCTCAATTCTCGAGCGAGATGGCGTTACCCGACGCATGTCTCCGGCCATCGCGATATTTTCACTCTTTTTTATGATGGTTCCAGAAACGCTAACTGGTTTCTTCATCTACGTTTCACCTGGCTCGGTGTATGAAAATATGTACACCTTGAACGATCAACGTCGTGGTGGTTCACTAATGTGGGCTGGATCAATGATTCTTGATGCAATTTGGATTTCAATTGCAGTTTCACATTGGATTAAAAGTGAAGAACGCAAAGCATTAGAGGTGGATGCTGAAAATGGTTGAGCCGAAACCTACTGAATTCAGTGCTCCAGATTGGGTTAGAGAAAGTGAATCAACTTCGCCAGCTGTAGTTACTTTGCACAAAAAAATTATCACAACGATAATCATCGCAACCGTATTTTCCTTCTGCATTTGGGCTGGCTGGTTTGAATTAGGAAGAGCGCGAAGTGGAAATTGGCGGGCTTGGGTTTATAGCTTTGAATGGCCACTATTTGCCGGTATTTCAATCTATTTGTGGCGTCGCATAATTAAAGGTGATCCGATAAAGATTCCCAAGCCAGATTTCTCGCAGATTCGTACAATTCCAACCGAAAATAACGACGTTATTAACGATGGTAAAGACTTTTAATAATCCAAGGTAGAATTAGCCATTGCTTCGACCGAAGCAAAGTACTTCCCCCACACAAGTGCAAAATTGCACTTTCTTGCGAGTCTTATCTCCACCCTGACCAATTTGAGTCAAACCAAGACGCGCTTGTTTACGTCTTGATTGGTGTTGATTTTCTATGGCTCTACAACCACGTACCCCTGCCCCAGGCAAAGCTCGACGAGCGGCCGCGGCCAAAGCTGGCAAGCCAGCAAATAAAACGACTGCGAAAACAGAATCTGCCTCACGTCGTTACGCTGATATTGATCCACGATCTGTATCTAAGAAAGAAGCTCGCAACCTAGAGCGTTCGAAGTTACGCGCAAAGCGTTATGCCGAATCAAAAGTTTCTAAGCCACGTGCTGAAAAGCCAGTCGATGGAAACACGGAAGTTCCAGTATTTGAACGTTCTCGTTCATCAAAGCCAACAACCGGCAAGTCACGTACTTCAGCGCCACGCACTGATCGCAGTGCACGACCAACAACAGGTCGTACAGAGCGTCCATCATCTGATCGCAGTGCACGACCAACAACAGGTCGTTCAGAGCGTCCATCATCTGACCGTCCACGCAGTGAAAAACCAGCATTTAAGAAGACTTTTAATGACAAGCGCGAAAAGCCAGAAACTCGTGCAACTAAGTTTGTAGCAGAACGAGCAACACGTCCTGATCGCAATCCTGCACCTGCTCGCAGTACGGACTCAGCTCGTAATTCAGACACTGTTCCATCAACTCGTCGCGATGCATCTAAAGCACGTGCTAATCGCAGCAACGATGGTCGTCCAAATTTTGAACCACGCAAACGCGAAAAGTATGTTCCCGGTATTGGAAAGCGCAGTGAAAATGAAGCTCGCGATTTCAAGCGTTCCGAAGATCGCACTAACTCTTATAACCGTCCTGAACGTACATCTAGTGCTTATGGCCGCACTCATTCAGCGACAACCGATTTCGGAGCTGACGATAATTACATCTCAGCGAATTTAGCCGATGCTAATTTGATTGATGCCACACCAAAGACCGCAATCACTATGACTTTTGCTGATCTGGGTATTGCGCCCAAGTTAGTAGAACGCCTTACTGCACAAGGAATTAATCACCCATTCCCAATTCAGATTGCAACACTGCCTGACGCTCTCGCAGGTAATGACATTTTGGGCCGAGGACAAACAGGTTCAGGTAAGACGCTTGCTTTCGGCTTAGCAATGCTGACTAATTTAAATGGTCGCGTAGCAAAGCCGCATAAGCCACTTGGTTTGGTGTTAACACCAACTCGCGAATTAGCACAGCAAATTGATGAAGTTTTAACTCCACTTGCGAAATCAATTGGGCTTGATTCAGTAGTAATCGCGGGCGGAATGCCTTATGGCAAACAAATCACTGCAATGCGTCAATCTTGCCCAATCTTGGTTGCAACACCAGGACGCCTGATCGACCTACTTGATAAAGGCGAAGTTCAACTCGATGATCTACAGATCACCGTTCTTGATGAAGCCGACCAAATGGCTGACATGGGCTTCTTGCCGGTCGTTAAGGAAATTCTTGATCAAGCAAAGCCAGATGGACAGCGTTTATTGTTCTCGGCAACTCTTGACCGCGGTGTAGATGCACTAGTTAAGAAGTATTTAAATGACCCAAAGACTCACTCGTTGCAAAACGACCGTGCCTCAGTTTCAACAATGAAGCACTACGTACTAACAATGCAGACCACTGATAAAGATGATGTAACTGCGCAGATCGCTTCTCGTAGCGGCAAGACCATCTTGTTCGTTAAGACGCAACGAGGTGCTGATCGCTTAGCTGACAAACTTGCTCACGCAGGTGTTCCGGTTGGAGCACTTCACGGTGGAAAGTCACAAGCAGTTCGTACTCGCACTTTGGCACTCTTTAAGGAAACTCCTAACGCAGCCCTAGTTGCAACAGATGTTGCAGCTCGCGGAATTCACGTTGATGGCATCTCACTTGTTGTGCACTTTGATGCGCCAACTGATCACAAGGATTACTTACACCGTTCTGGTCGTACTGCTCGTGCTGGCGAAGAAGGCAATGTTGTGTTGCTTTCTACAACTAAGAGCCAATCAGGAGTTAAATCACTTACTTCACGCGCCGGAGTTACTCCAATATTTGTTCACGTCGAACCAATGTCTAATGAGTTAATTGAAATTACTGGAGCAATTGAACCTTCAGGAATTCCATACATCGCGCCAGTGATGGAGAACAAGGGACCAAGCCGCGGCAACCGTCGCCCTCGCCCTAACTCAAGCGAACGTCGTCGTCGCCCTCGTTAATTCAATTTGATCTAACCGGTTTAGTAACTCCAGGGTTACTTCACCGGCTTTGGGTGTTGCACAGGCGTAAGAAATTTCAATTGCAATATCTATTCTGGCTATGAATTTTTCGATCACTGATATATCACCGCGAACTAGTAGTGCGAATTCAAATTCACCTATTCGAGCAATTAAATCTTCAGCTCTTGCACTATTTGATAACACGTCGGCAAAAGCCACAATTTCATCAATGGTTGAAGTAGTTTGAAGTTCTAACCGAATTGCACAAAGCTGCATGCCACTTCGTTGAAATCGAGCTAGCTCACGGGCCATCTCTTCGTAATAAAGTGGCGGTGCTAATAAATTTGTTAATGAATCATGGCGGCCATCGTGTGAGATGGGCTCAAAAATCGGTTTTTCCATTAGATTACTCATCTCAAGTGAGATTGAAGGAGCAAGAAGTGAGCGCTGAATCAAGCAAGCATCTCAGCCAATCTGCTCGTCGCGATATCGTGACAGCCCTGCTCAACCTAGAAGGTGTTGTTGTATTAGCCCTAGGAGTATTTCTAATTTTCAAATCGCTAACCGCTGATTCCGTAGAACTTTTACCTTTGCTTGGCGTTGTTATCTTTGCGGCTATAGGAGGGCTGGGATTAATTTCGGCTGCCTATTCATTTAAGAAGAAGCGTCACTTCGGGCGCGCACCAGCAGTATTGGCAAACTTGATTGCTCTAGGAGTAGCCAAATATCAATTTGAAGGCGGGCTCTGGTTTGTCGCACTACCGCTGGTTTTGGTTGCGGTCATAATCCTTTTTTGCGCACTCACGATCGTCCCAGAAAGCAGAGATCAGTAATTCTGGGCTTCACTTCTGGTGAACCCATTGAAATGTGCCCTAAATCGCTTAACTCACGCCTCAATCCTTGACTGGGCGACTTTAGTCATTGGGGCTCACCTCGGTAGACTTCGTAGGTAGATCGCAACTAACAAGGGGAGACAGCCAGTGTCGGCTTCCGATTCAAATATCGATTTTGGTGCTAACGATTGGTTAGTAGAAGAAATGCAAGAGCGATACCTTGCAGATCCTGCCTCAGTTGATCAAGCTTGGATTGAATACTTCACAAAGAATGGCACTGTTGGTCGAAGCGCTGCTGCTACTCCTAAAGCTGGCGTTCCACCAATTCCAAAAGCAATGCAAGCACAAGCTGCAGCACCAGTTGTAACAGCAACACCAGTTCCAGCAACTGCTACGGTTGTGCCAGTTCAAACTCAACAAGCTTTAGTAACGGCACCAGTTGTAACAACTGCTCCAACACCGGCAGACCCGGTTACTAAGCCAGTTCCGGTGCTAGTTACACCTGCGGCTTCATCATTGACTCCTCTTCGTGGAGTAAGTGCGCGAGTTGTTCAAAGCATGGAAGCATCACTTAGCGTTCCAACTGCAACGAGTGTTCGTGCTATTCCCGCAAAATTAATGATTGATAATCGCATCGTGATTAATAATCACTTGAAGCGCACTCGTGGTGGAAAAGTTTCTTTCACACACTTAATTGGCTACGCAATGATTAAAGCAATGCGTGCAATGCCAGAGATGAATGTTTTTTATGGCGAAATTGAAGGCAAGCCGGCAATCGGGCAACCAGAACATATAAATATTGGTATCGCAATTGATTTAGCTAAGCCAGATGGTTCCCGGCAATTACTGGTTCCCTCAATCAAAGGTTGCGAGGAATTAGATTTTGCGCAATTTGTGAGTGCATATGAAGAAGTTATTCGCAAAGCTCGCGGCGGCACACTAACCGTTGAAGATTACGCAGGCACTACTGCCTCACTCACCAACCCAGGCACTCTGGGCACCGTTCACTCAGTTCCACGCTTAGTACAAGGTCAAGGCTTAATTATTGGCGTTGGGGCAATGGATTATCCAGCTGAATTCCAGGGCGCATCTGATGAAACCCTCGCCCGCATGGCTGTAAGCAAAGTAATTACTTTGACTAGCACTTACGATCACCGGGTTATCCAAGGCGCGCAGTCTGGTGATTTCTTGCGTCGCATTCATGAACTAATTCTTGGTGCCGAACATTTCTATGAGGATATTTTTGCTGCACTACGAATTCCTTATGTGCCAATTCACTGGGCAACCGATCTTGATTTTACGCGCGATGACCATATTTCAAAGACTGCTCGTGTTCAACAATTGATTCAGGCTTATCGCACAAACGGTCATTTGATGGCAGACACAGATCCACTCGAATATAAGCAGCGCTCACACCCTGATCTCGAAGTTGAAACACATGGCCTAAGTCTTTGGGATCTAGATCGTGAATTCGCAACCGGTGGTTTTGGTGGCAAAGCATTTATGCCACTTCGTAGAATTCTTGGAATTCTGCGTGATTCATATTGCCGTTCAGTTGGCGTTGAATATATGTACATTGAAAATCCAGCTGAACGTAAATGGATGCAAGAGCATATGGAAATTGGAACTCCAAAAGTTGCTCGCGAGGAACAATTACGTATTTTGCGGAAACTAAATAGCGCCGAAGCATTTGAATCATTCTTACAAACTAAATTCGTAGGCCAAAAACGCTTCTCACTTGAAGGTGGCGAAGCAGTGATTCCACTTCTAGATGCAGTTATCTCAGAAGCTGCTGAAGCAAAGCTTGATGAAGTTTGTATCGGTATGCCTCACCGTGGTCGTCTAAATGTGTTAGCAAATATCGCTGGCAAGTCACACGGACAAATCTTCCAAGAATTCGAAGGTCACTACCAAGAGAATCAAGTTCAAGGATCGGGCGATGTTAAGTACCACCTAGGCACCGAAGGTATCTTTACTGCCGAATCAGGCGCCACAACCAAGATCTATTTGGCGGCAAATCCATCGCACCTAGAGGCCGTAAACCCAGTGCTAGAAGGCATTGTGAGAGCTAAGCAAGATAAGTTAAATATTAAGAATATCTTCTCAGTACTACCGATTTTGATGCACGGCGATGCTGCTTTTGCCGGTCAAGGTGTAGTTGCCGAAACTCTGCAGATGTCACAACTTCGTGGCTATCGCACTGGCGGAACTGTTCACATCGTTGTTAACAACCAAGTTGGTTTTACAACTTCACCACATGGTTCTCGCTCAGCCACATATTCAACTGATTTTGCCAAAATTATTCAGGCGCCAGTTTTCCATGTAAATGGTGATGACCCTGAAGCATGTGTTCGCGTGGCGCACTTAGCATTTAAGTACCGTCAAGAATTTAATAAAGATGTCGTCATTGACATGGTTTGCTACCGACGCCGTGGACACAACGAAGGTGATGAGCCAAGTTTCACTCAGCCGCTCATGTACAAGTTGATTGATGCTAAACGCACGACTCGTACTTTGTATACTGAAAGTTTGATTGGGCGTGGTGACATCACACAGCTAGAGGCTGAAGAAGTTGCCAAAGATTTCCAAGATCAACTCGAAGCAGTGTTTGCTTCAGTTCATAATCACGAAGCTGAGCAACCAGCCCATAAAAATATTCCACAAGTTCCAGCACCGTTAACTGTTGATACTTCAATTACTGAAGCAGTAGCACGTCAGATTGCAGCTACCCAGGTTGCCGTCCCTGATGGCTTCACGATTCATCCGAAGTTGGTTCCACAATTATCGAAGCGCATTGAAATGCTAAACGATGGCACCATCGATTGGTCGATGGGTGAAACTCTCGCTTTCGGTTCATTACTTCTTGAAGGTCGACCTATTCGCTTAGCTGGTCAAGATTCGCGCCGTGGTACTTTCTCTAATCGTCACGCAGTTATCGTCGATAAAGAAAATGCGAGTGAGTGGACTCCACTTCGAGGGTTAATCCAAGATGAAAATCAATTCTTCGTGATTGACTCATTGCTCTCGGAATACGCTGCTATGGGCTTTGAATACGGCTATTCCGTGGTCCGCGAAGATGCGCTAGTCCTTTGGGAAGGCCAGTTTGGCGACTTCAGCAATGGCGCTCAAACCATTATCGATGAATTTATTTCCTCTGCTTTGCAGAAATGGGGCGAGCGATCATCTCTTGTTCTTCTTCTGCCACATGGCTACGAAGGTCAAGGACCAGATCACTCATCAGGCCGTATCGAACGCTACCTACTGCTATGTGCTGAAAATAATATGACGGTTGCGCAACCTTCAACACCTGCCTCTTACTTCCACTTATTACGTTGGCATGCAGCGAATCCTGCGCGCCGCCCAATGGTGGTCTTCACTCCAAAATCAATGTTGCGCTTAAAAGCTGCTGCATCAGTGTTAAGTGATTTCACTTCTGGAACATTCCGTCCAGTTATTGGTGATGACAAAGTTGCAAACGCATCACGTGTAATTTTCTGTTCTGGCAAGATCTATCACGATCTAGTTGCAGAGCGCGAAAAGAATGGTGAACACTCAACCGCCATAGTTCGTGTTGAACAGTTGTATCCATTGCCGGCAGCCGAGATGGCAGCAGAAGCAGCAAAGCATCCAAATGCAACGCTTCTTTGGGTTCAAGATGAACCAGCTAATCAAGGAGCTTGGTCGCATATCGCTCTTGGAACATCTGAACATTTTGGTGGCGCTGGTTTTGGTGGGCGTACATTGCGCCGAGTTTCTCGATTAGCGAGTGCTTCACCAGCAACTGGAAATCACCATTGGCATGAAGAAGAAGCTAAAGCGCTAATGACTGAGGCATTTACTCGCTAACTACTTTCGACCGCGCTTGCTATTTCCTCTCTTAAAACGAAATAGTACGCGCGCGCGTAGTTCGGTTTCATTGATCCAGCCCCACTCACGTGAATCAGTGCTGGCTTCATTGTCACCTTCAACCCAAACTTTTCCGGTGCTTTCACCGCTCCCGATTTCAATTAGCCGCTTGATAACAAAAACACCTGGTCGATCGGCACGCTCAATTACATAGGCTTTGAGCTTTTTTAAATCAGGTATTGCCGGTTCGGTAGCCCAGGAAACTACAAGCCAATCCCCTTCAACCAGCGTGGGTGACATGGAATTACCAGCAACGGCAACGGTGCGCCATGCGGACGAGCCAAATTTCCTCATAGGCGGTAGTGTCACACTTAGGAATCAAAAAACCAAACGATTATTGCTCGAAGGGAAATTCATATGATTTCATTTCTAAAACCAAAGA
>Ga0209188_1000401_pt1 | contig 42532 bp, 35 predicted proteins | sample C_130625_EF_Meta_FD_187307 | JGI IMG/M metagenome (GOLD analysis project Ga0209188, IMG submission 187307) | Freshwater microbial communities from Lake Croche, Canada to study carbon cycling - C_130625_EF_MetaG (SPAdes) (version 2) | ecosystem: Environmental > Aquatic > Freshwater > Lake...
ATCCAACAACTTGCATACCGTTAGACTTATTTTTCTTGTAGTAAGCATCAATTAACGGAAGTTCTTCAATGCAAGGCGGGCACCAGGTAGCCCAAAAATTGACCAAAAGCGGTTGGCCACGCAAATCGGCCATGGCCAAGGCACCACCCTCTGGCTTTTCAAACTCTTGCTGCCAGAAGTTTTGAACAGCGCCGTTGGCCACTCCCACGGGCTGAAATTTTTGCCAGGCGTACCAAGCTCCCGACAAACCCGCCAGAACGCCAACGCCAGCCACCAACCAATGTCGCCTGCCGTTGGAAATCACATTGTGGCCCTCATGAGCCACAGCCTCATGCGTCGTCAAGCCTGTTTCAGGGCCGTATTTTTCATCAACTTCATTCTTCATGCTTGCATCATGCCTCAATTAATCGTTTTAGAGCTGTCAAGTCACCTCGGGGTGAACGGCCTCGAGAATCCAATTTCAAGGCGCCTCGCACATCGTCAAAGTCATTGATCAGCAAATGAACGCCAATTTCTTCGTTCAATTCGTCGCAAAAACTGTGGATGCTGAGGGCCTCCACCGGGTCGCCGTGCAGCCCGCTGACAGTTCGCGCTTCAAACTCAACCCCTTTGTTGATGAGCTCAATTTCTGCCGACTTTGAATCGTCGCAAAACAATTGCAAGTAAATGTCGGACAAACGGGTGGCCGTACCATGCCAAACCGCACCGCCCAAGTAGGGCCGAAACTCGGTCAACCGAGACATCCACATCAAGGCATGCTTTCTGAGGGCCATCAGCTCCAATGGCTGCGTGTCGGCGCAGTACATGTCAATGTAGGCTCGCACTTGAGCTTCCAACTCATCGTTGTTGGGCAAAGCTGTTTTGGACGGCAAACCCAAGGCTTTCAAGGCGCGGCGTTTGGCCGGACCATACTCCAGCCCCTCTTCCACCACCCATTGCGCCGCCGAAGCTGCAATTTCGTCTTTCAAATCTGTCATGAACGCATTGTGCACCGCCTAAAATCCCCTTATGCACATACATATATTGGGAATTTGCGGCACCTTCATGGGCGGCTTGGCCGCCTTGGCTCGAGAAGCCGGGCACAAAGTCACGGGTTGCGATGCCGGCGTTTATCCGCCCATGAGCCATCAATTGGAAGCGCTGGGCATCGATTTGATGGAGGGCTTTGGCGCTGACCAAATGAAGCTTGAGCCCGACATGTATGTGGTGGGCAATGTGGTGAGCCGCAGCAGAAGCCCTTCAGGAGAGCCTAAGTTTCCCCTGATGGAAGCCATTTTGGAGGCAGGGGCAGCCTATACCAGTGGGCCACAGTGGTTGTCTGAACATGTCTTGCAAGGGCGGCATGTCATGGCCGTGGCCGGCACCCATGGCAAAACCTCCACCACCGCCATGCTCACCTGGATTCTGGAGGCTGCTGGCCTTCAGCCGGGTTTCTTGGTGGGCGGCGTGCCCCTGAACTTTGGCGTCAGCGCTCGCTTGGGGCGCAGCACAGGCCCCCACAATTGTTTTGTGATTGAAGCCGACGAATACGACACGGCCTTTTTTGACAAGCGCAGCAAATTTGTTCATTACCGCCCACGCACGGCCATTTTGAACAACCTCGAGTTTGACCATGCCGACATTTTTGACAACCTCCAAGCCATCGAAAGACAATTTCACCATTTGGTTCGCACCGTGCCGGGCTCAGGACGCTTGGTGGTCAATGGTCTAGAAGAAAGCCTCACCCGCGTCTTGGCCCTTGGCTGTTGGAGCGAAGTCCGAAGCTTTGGCGCCGCCGTCAGCGACTTCACCGCCCATGGCGAGCCCAGCCAATTTGACGTGTTGCAACACGGCCATTCAGTGGCCACACTGTCTTGGAACTTGGGCGGCGTTCACAACCAACTCAACGCATTGGCCGCCATTGCCGCTGCTGAGCACGTGGGCGTAGCGCCTGCCTTGGCGGCAAAAGCCTTGTCAAGTTTTCAAAATGTGAAGCGTCGCATGGAAGTGCGTGGCACCGTGGCTGGCATCACGGTGTACGACGACTTCGCGCATCACCCCACCGCCATCCGGACCACCATCGATGGCTTGCGCAGACAAGTTGGCCCGGGCCAACGCATCTTGGCCATCTTTGAACCGCGCAGCAACACCATGAAACTGGGCACCATGAAAGCCCAACTCCCCTGGAGCCTCGAACAAGCCGATGTGTGCTTTTGCCACAGCGGCGGCTTGGATTGGGATGCCACCGCCGCGCTGTCAGGCATGGGCAGCAAAGCCATGGTGGCAGGCAATGTCGACACCTTGGTTCAGCAAGTCTTGGCGCAGGCGCAAGCCGGTGACCATTTGCTCTGCATGAGCAACGGCGGCTTCGGTGGTGTTCACGACAAGCTGCTCAAGGCCTTGGCCTTGAAATAAAGCCCGTTTAAAGCTGACGGCGCGCCAACACCGCATTCGACAAAGTGGCCAGGACCGCTTCGCTGTCAGACCACCCTATGCACGCATCGGTAATGCTTTGCGCGTATTTCAGAGCAGCAGGGTCATCCTTGCCCGGCGTGAATTTTTGGGCGCCGCCTTCAAGATGGCTTTCGACCATCACCCCAAATATTTGATGTGAGCCCTTGCTAATTTGTGCCGCAATGTCTCGCGTCACTTCAATTTGTTTTTCATGTTGCTTGCTGCTGTTGGCATGGCTGCAATCGATCATCAATCTGGTGGGCAACTTGGACGCAGCCAAATCTTTGCAAGCGGCGTCGACACTGGCCTCATCGTAATTGGGCAACTTACCGCCGCGCAAAATGACATGGCAATCGGGGTTACCCAAGGTCTGCACAATGGCCACTTGGCCATTTTTATGCACCGACAAAAAATGATGTCCGCGCGCCGCCGCTTGAATGGCGTCGGTGGCGATCTTGATGTTGCCATCGGTGCCGTTTTTAAAGCCAATGGGCGCTGACAAACCCGACGCCAACTCGCGGTGCACTTGGCTTTCTGTGGTGCGAGCGCCGATGGCGCCCCAGCTGATCAGGTCACCAATGTATTGCGGCGAGATCACGTCCAAAAATTCGCTGCCAGCCGGCAAGCCCTGCCGATTGATCTCAATCAGCAACTGACGTGCAATGCGCAAGCCTTCGTCAATGCGAAAGCTCTCGTCCAAGTAAGGATCGTTGATCAGGCCTTTCCAACCCACCGTGGTGCGTGGCTTTTCAAAATAGACCCTCATCACAATTTCCAAGGTGTCTTGGTATTTGTCGCGCAATGGTTTCAGGCGCCGCGCATAGTCCAGTGCTGCTGCCGGATCGTGAATGGAACAAGGGCCAATGACCACCAACAAACGGTCGTCCTTGCGGGCCATGATGTTGTGAATTTTGTGGCGAGTTTGAGAAATCAAGGCCTCAACCGCTGTCCCGGTGATGGGGAAGAAGCGCATCAAATGCTCTGGCGGCGGCAACACCGTGATGTCCTTGATGCGCTCGTCATCGGTCTGACCCATGCGATCAAAGGGGGCCACGTAACGCGTCGCCAAAGCGGCCGTGATTTGTTTCACCGATTTGGCTTTGCCTGTATTTTTTGAGTTCATCTAGTGGGCTCCAGTTTGGTTTTGAGTAGGATTCAGCGATGTTGAATGCAAAAAAAAACCGCCGGGTTTTGAGTCCGGCGGTTGGGTGAGGGGTTCAGTGACTTATGCGCTGGCCTCTCGTCCGCCTGGGACAGAGAATGCAAAATAAAAGCTAAAAAAGCTGAAGCGCTGTGTCATTTGAATTGAATGTAGCACAAGTTTCTGCTGCTTTGCTGACGGCGCCTTAAGCCGTGCCGCCCACCGTGAGGCCCTCAATGCGCAATGTGGGTTGCCCCACCCCTACCGGCACACTCTGGCCTTCCTTGCCGCACACGCCCACACCTGAATCAAGGCGCATGTCGTTGCCAATCATGCTGACATGTTTGAGACACTCAGGGCCACTGCCCACCAAGGTGGCGCCCTTCACAGGGTATTGAATTTTGCCGTTTTCTACCCAGTAGGCTTCTGACGCCGAGAAGACAAACTTACCGCTGGTGATGTCGACCTGACCTCCACCGAAGTTGGTGGCGTACAAACCTTTTTTCATGCTAGCCACAATTTCTTCCGGCGTTTTGTCGCCACCCAACATGTAGGTGTTGGTCATGCGAGGCATGGGAATGTGCGCATAGCTTTCGCGGCGACCATTGCCAGTGGGCTTGACGCCCATGAGGCGCGCATTCATGGCGTCCTGAATGTAGCCCTTCAAGATGCCGTCTTCAATCAGCACATTGCGTTGGCTTGGGCAGCCTTCGTCGTCGACATTCAAAGAACCGCGGCGGTCTGACAAGGTGCCATCGTCTAGCACCGTGACACCTTTGGCGGCCACACGCTTGCCAATCATGCCGCTGAACGCACTGGCGCCCTTGCGGTTGAAATCGCCCTCTAAGCCATGGCCAATGGCCTCGTGCAACAACACGCCTGGCCAGCCCGAACCCAAGACCACCGTCATGACACCGGCAGGTGCAGGGCGCGCTTCCAAATTGGTCAGCGCGGCACTGACCGCATCGTTCACATATGTTTGCAGAACAGCGTCGTCAAAATAAGCCAAACCAAAGCGGCCACCGCCGCCGCCACTGCCCACTTCACGGCGACCATTTTGTTCGGCAAAAACCGTCACAGACAGCCTGACCAAGGGCCGCACATCGGCGGCCAAGGTGCCGTCGGCACGGGCCACCAGAACCACGTCGTATTCACTGGCCAAGCCCGCCATGACTTGCGCGACGCGTGGGTCTTTGGCACGGGCCATTTGCTCTACTTTTTCAAGAAGCTTCACTTTGTCGGTGCTGGTCATGGTGCCCATGGGGTCGAGGGACGGGTACAAAGAACGCATGCCCGCCACCTTGCGGGTTGGCACTTTGATTTTGCGCTGTTGTTGCGCTTGGCCAATGGACCGGACCGTCAGCGCGGCGTCCATGAGGGACGCCTCTGAAATATCGTCTGAATAAGCGAAGGCTGTTTTCTCGCCAGCCACTGCGCGCACGCCCACGCCTTGGTCAATGCTGAAGCTGCCTGTTTTGACAATGCCTTCTTCCAAGCTCCAGCCCTCAGAGCGGGTGTATTGAAAATACAGGTCGGCATCGTCTACTTTGTTGGCCTTGATGGCACTCAAGGCTTTGGCCAGATGGGTTTCATCGAGGCCAAAGGGCTCTAACAAAAGGGAACTGGCGGTGGCCAGACGTTCGAAGGTGGGTTCGCGTGAAATCATGGCTTCATTGTAGGCAAGGCCGCAAAGCCCTGCAAAGTGGAGGCTGGATCAGCCCCATTAAGTTTGTACCAGTCGCTTGGCTTTCACAATCGACATCAAAATGCCCAGGCCCAGGCCCAGAGTGACCATGGCGGTGCCGCCATAACTGATGAATGGCAAGGGCACGCCCACCACCGGCAAAATACCACTCACCATGCCCATGTTGACAAAGGCGTAGGTGAAGAAAATCATGCTCACGCTACCTGCTAAAAGTCGGGTAAACAGCGTGGGCGCTTCTCGGGCAATGACCAGGCCACGGTAGACCAATGAGAAAAAACCAATCATCAATAACAGCGTGCCCAACAGCCCAAACTCTTCTGAAAAAGCGGCAAAAATAAAGTCAGTGGTTCTTTCTGGAATAAATTCCAAATGGGTCTGTGTGCCCTGCATAAAGCCTTTGCCAAAGAAGCCGCCCGAGCCAATGGCAATCATGCCCTGAATGATGTGAAAGCCTTTGCCCAAGGGGTCGCGGGCGGGGTCGAGCAAGGTGCAAATTCTTTGCCGTTGGTATTCGTGAAGCACTTTCCAATCGAGGCCGTCGGCACACAGCTGGCTTTCAAAAATCACCAGCAACAAGATGGCGCTTAAGCCCAAGACCACAGGCGGCAAAATGAGGCGCCAGCTTAAACCTGCAAAAAACAAGACCGCCACGCCAGTACTCAGTACCAACAAGGCCGTGCCCAAATCGGGCTGTCTCAGGATTAAGCCGACGGGCACCGCCAATAGCAAGGCTGCGACCAAAAAATCAAGCGACCTCAGCTGGCCTTCCCTTTTTTGAAACCACCATGCCAGCATCAAGGGCATGGCAATTTTCAAAATTTCGCTGGGCTGAATGACCACACCCACATTGAGCCAACGGCGGGCACCTTTTTTGGTCACGCCAAACAGGGCCACGGCAATCAAAAGCACCACACCCACCGTGTAAATGGGCACCGCCAAAGACATGAGCCGCTGCGGCGGAATTTGGGCCACCCCAAACATGATGACCGCGGCAATGAACATGTTGCGTCCATGGTCTACAAATCGGGTGCCATGGTCATGCCCCGCCGAATACATGATCAGGAGGCCCGCACACGACAGCGCAAACACCGCAAACGCCAAGGGGCCATCAAATCCATCAAACAGGTGAAGGAATCGAGAAATCAGACTGGGTTTTTCAATGACGCGCGACATGCCCGCATTATCCTTTGCTTAGACCGGTATCGAATGACCTCAGAATTGACACGTTTTGACCGGCCACAAGGGCAAGCTCATGGGACAATCTGCCGATGTATTTATTGTTTGAAGAAGCCGGTAAATTTTTGGCCGGGCGCGTCCTGTCTGAGGCACAAGCCTCGGTGCAGGTGGAATTGGACAGCGGCAAACGGGTCAAGGTGAAAAGTGCGCACGTGCTTTTAAGCTTTGAAAAACCATCGCCCGCCCAGCTCTTGGCGCAGGCCACCGAGATCAGCCACAGCATTGAGCTAGACATGGCTTGGGAATTTGCGCCCGAAACAGAGTTTGGATTTGCCGATTTGGCCAAAGATTATTTCAGCAAGGATGCGTCCATCGGGCATCAAGTGGCTGCGCTCATCAGGCTCTACGATGCGCCGCATTATTTTCGGCGGGCGGGTAAGGGAAGGTTCAAAAAAGCCTCGGCAGAAACCATTCAATTGGCCCTGGCGGGCATTGAAAAGAAGAAACAAATCTTGGCGCAAATTGAAGCTTGGTCTCAAGCGTTGATGGCTGGCCAATGCCCCGCCCCCATCAAAGATCAGCTGTATAAAATTTTATTTCGGCCCGACAAAAATGCACCGGAATACAAAGCGGTGGTGGAAGCCAGCCGTGCCAGCCAAAGTGCACCCCTCAGCTTGCTGCTGAACGCTGGGGCCATTGCCAGTGCCTACGATTTTCACTGGCAACGTTTTTTATTCGACAACTTCCCCAAAGGCACAGGCTTTCCTTCTTTGGAAGCGCCCCGTATTTCGCAAGACTTGCCCTTGGCATCGGTCAAGGCTTTCTCCATCGACGATTCGCAAACCACCGAAATAGACGATGCCTTGTCTGTGCAAGGCTTGGGCAGTGGAACGGTGGTCGTGGGCATCCACATTGCGGCCCCCGGCTTGGCCATTGCTCCCCACAGCAGTGTGGACCAAGTGGGCCGCGCACGTTTGTCGACCGTCTACATGCCGGGCTACAAAATCACCATGCTGCCCGAAGCTGTGGTGCAGCAATACACGTTGGCCGAAGGACAAGCCTGCCCCGCGGTATCGCTGTATGTCACCTTTGACGAAGCCAGCTTGACCCTGCAAAAGTTTGAAACCAAATTAGAGCGGGTGCCCATTGAAGCCAACTTGCGACATGACCAACTCGACAAGTGGGTCACGCAAGAATGGTTGGAAAACCCCACGCCCGCTGCGCGCGATGGCGAGCCCATGTTGCCCATCTCCCATGACAGCTTGGCGTTTTTCTGGCGTTTGGCGCAGCACCTCAAAGCCGGCCGTGAAGTGGTTCGCGGCAAACCCGAAAACTTCAACCGACCCGACTACAACTTTCGTTTGGAAAGAGACGCGAGCGACCAAGCGCCTACCGGCCAAGAGCGGGTTCAAATCAGCACGCGTCAGCGCGGCGCGCCCCTCGACTTGATGGTGGCAGAGGCCATGATTTTGGCCAACAGCACTTGGGGTCAATGGCTGTCGAGTTTGGGCGTGCCTGCCATTTACCGAAGCCAGGCCAGCATGGCACCGGGCGTTAAAGTTCGCATGGGCACCAAGGCCTTGCCCCACGCTGGCATTGGTGTTCCGGCCTACGCCTGGAGCACCTCGCCACTCAGACGCTACACCGATTTGGTCAACCAATGGCAGATCATTGCGTGCGCTCAACATGGAGCCACAGCAGCATTGGCAGCACCTTTCAAACCCAAAGATGCGCAATTGTTTGCCATCATCAGCGCCTTTGATGCGGCCTACACCGCTTACAACAGCTACCAATCTGGCATGGAGCGCTTTTGGACCTTGCAGTACCTTCAGCAAGAAGACATCCATGTGGTGGAGGCCAGTTTGGTGAAAGAAATGGCGGGCGGCAGTTGGTTGGTGCGGGCCGAGCAACTGCCACTCATGCTCAACGTCATGGGTGCTGCGGGCATGATGCGCGGCGACAAAGTGAAAGTGGAGCTGGGTCAAATTGATGCCATGGCTTTGGATGTGAGTGGCACGGTCATTGAACGACTCAGCTCGCTTCAGGCCAACTCCGAAAACCAGATTGACCCCGAGCAGGAGATGGCGGAAATGGAAGAGCTGGAAACAGCGGCCAGCGGACCCATTGCCATTGCCATGAATGTGAACGAATCGGTGGCCGACGATCCGGCCCCCATCTGACGTGATGTCTACAAGGCAATCGCTTTGGTCGGCCCTCACGCAATGGCTGGTGTTGGTGATGATGGGTTTACTGTTGTTGCAATTATTTTTTGTGGGGCGTGTGGCTTTGATGTCGGTGGCAGACCCCAGCTCGACAGCCTTTGAGCGTTCTCAAGCATGGCAAATCATGGCCCAACAAGGCCATTTAAGTTGGCGACAAGATTGGCGACCCGCTGGCCAAATTTCGAACACGCTCAAACGCGCTGTGCTGGCCTCTGAAGACAGCGCCTTCACACAACACCATGGCGTGTGGTGGGATGCTGTCGAAAAAGCATGGCAGAAAAATGCCAAGGCTCAAGCCAAGTTAGAGGCACAAGCTGCACTGCAAAACAAGGGCAACAACAAGGCTCCCAAAATTGTGGGTGGCTCCACCATCACCCAGCAGTTGGCCAAAAATCTTTTTCTCAGTGGCGAGAGAACCTTGTTGAGAAAAGCCCAAGAGTGGGTCATCACGGTGGCCTTGGAAAGTTTCCTCACCAAGCACCAAATTCTCACGCTTTACTTAAACCATGTAGAGTGGGGAAGGGGTGTGTTTGGGGCAGAAGCAGCTGCACAGCACTATTTTCAAAAGCCTGCGGCCAAGCTGAGCGAATGGGAGGCCGCCCGTTTAGCTGTCATGTTGCCTCGTCCTCGGTTTTTTGAAAAATTACCACAATCGGTTTATTTGAGCGAACGGGCTCAAACCATCATGGCGCGGATGAACGATGTCGCTCTGCCTTTACAACAAGGAAACTAAGGCATGCGAATACTCGGCATTGATCCCGGCTTGCAAACCACTGGTTTCGGTGTGATTGAGGTCGTCGCCGGTCAACTTATTTATGTGGCCAGTGGCGTGATCAAAACAGACAAGGTTCAGCAAGGCAATTTACCCAACCGACTCAAAGTCATTTACGACGGCATTTTGGAAATCAATCAGCGCTATCAGCCCAAAGAAGCCTCGGTCGAAATTGTGTTTGTCAACGTGAATCCCCAAGCCACTTTGTTGTTGGGACAAGCTCGAGGCTGTTGCCTAACGGCCTTGGTGGCCTGCCATTTACCGGTGGCCGAGTACACCGCGCTGCAAATGAAAAAAGCCATGACGGGCCAAGGCCGTGCGGCCAAATCTCAGGTGCAAGAAATGGTGAAACGCATGCTCAAACTGCCTTCGGTGCCCGGCCCTGATGCAGCAGATGCACTAGGCCTGGCCATCACGCATGCGCATGCCAGCCCATCGATGAACAAACTGGCCGCATTGGATGTGCTGAATCGCAAAACCCACGGCATGTACAAAGGTGGCCGAAGTCATTAGGGGCCGTCAAATCAGCGCTGTCACGAATTAGATTTTGGCAACACCATGCGGTCGCGCTGGGCCAAATCAGGAAAAACTTTAAACGCGGCCAAGGCCACGCCCACCGTGGCCAAGCCACCAAACAAGACAGAGCCCACAGGCCCCCACATGGCCGCTGTAGCGCCCGATTCAAACTCGCCCAACTGATTGGACGCGCCAATAAAAATAGAATTGACAGCGGCCACACGACCGCGCATGTCTTCGGGCGTTTCAAGTTGCATCAGGGTGATGCGTGTAACCACACTCACATTGTCTGCAGCCCCTGCCACCATCAACGCCGCCATCGACAACACCATCGAGGTGGACACACCAAAGACAAAATTGGCAAGACCAAACACGGCCACCGCAATCAACATCAAGCGCCCTACTTTGCGCTCAATGGGCCAACGTGTCAGGACGGCCGCCATGAGCAGCGCCCCCACCGCAGGGGCAGACCGCAACAAGCCCAAGCCCTCGGGGCCGGTGTGCAAAATATCCTTTGCATAAATGGGCAGCAAGGCCGTCACACCGCCCAGCAGCACCGCAAACAAATCCAAGGCAATGGCGCCCAATAACACTTTGTGATGCCATACAAAATAAGCGCCGGCCAACACACTCTGAAGGTCTGCGGCGGCTTGTGAGGGCTTGTGTTGGTAACGTACAAACATCGTCGACAAAAATGCCAAGAGCAAAAATGCTGCGCAGGTAGCGTAGACCGCGTTCACATGCGTGGCGTACAAAATACCGCCCAAGGCCGGGCCGCCAATGACCGCTGTTTGTACACCCGTGGAGCTTAAAGCCACCGCGCGTTGAAGCAAGTGCGGTGGCACCAAATGCGGTGTCAGTGCTTGCTGAGTCGGCATTTGAAAAGCGCGCACCATGCCCAAGATCACCGACACAAACAGAACCCACTCGCGGGTGACAGAATCGGTATGAGTACCCCACACCAGCATGACCGCCACCAGGGCTTGAATCAACATGCACGTGGCGTAAATGTGAACTTTGTGAAGACGGTCAACCAAGTGGCCAGCGGGCAAGGTGAGGATGAGCGCGGGCACGAATTGGAAGAGGCCCACCAGCCCCAAATCCCAGGCACTGCCAGTCAATGCATACATGTGCCAAGCCAAGGCCACCATGAGCATTTGATTGGCCAAAATACCCGAGACCCGCGCCAACCAAAAACGCATGAAGGCTTGGTGCTTGAGTAAATCTTGCAGCTTTGCTTGGGTAGTGTCTGTCATGAAAATTGATTTACCAAGCTTGAATGGGGAGTGAAAAACCAGGCGGTGCTTGGTTCACATCATCGAAGCTCACGATGTCATAAGCCTCCGGTTGATCGAGCAAGGCTCTGAGCAATTGGTTGTTCATGGCATGCCCCGAGCGAAAAGCACTGTAGCTGGCCATGAAAGGTTTGCCCACCAGGTACAGGTCGCCCATGGCATCCAATATTTTGTGTTTGACAAACTCATCGTCGTAGCGAAGGCCATCGGCGTTGAGCACTTTGTAATCGTCCATCACAATGGCGTTGTCGAGGCCGCCGCCCAAGGCCAGGCCATTGGCACGCAACATTTCAACGTCTTTGGTAAAACCAAACGTGCGCGCTCTGGCGATGTCGCGAGCGTACAAATCTCGGCCTAAATCAAACACCACTTGCTGGCCGGTCGAATCTACAGCGGGATGGTGAAAATCAATTTCAAAACTCAGGCGATAGCCGTTGTAGGGCTCTAGCTTGGCCCATTTGATGTTCTCGCCCTCACCCGCTGTCACTTCCACTGTTTTGAGAATGCGAATGAATTTTTTGGGGGCGTTTTGAAGCGCAATGCCAGCACTTTGAAGCAAGAAGACAAACGACGAAGCCGAGCCATCCAAGATGGGCACTTCCTCTGCTGTGATGTCGATGATCAGGTTGTCAATGCCCAGGCCCGCACAAGCCGACATCAGGTGTTCGACCGTGTGAACTTTGGCGGGTCCACTTGAAATGGTGGAAGCCAAGCGCGTATCGGTGACACTTTGTGCGTTGACGTGAATGTCCACCGGTTCTGGCAAATCAATTCGCCTAAAGACGATGCCCGTGTCGGGGAGCGCAGGCCGCAGCGTGAGTTCGACACGCTGCCCGCTGTGCAAACCCACACCCACCGCTTGGGTGAGGGTTTTGATGGTTCGTTGTGCAAGCATGGGGCTGATTTTAATTTCTCAGGCCCACGCTTGCCCTTGCAGGGTTATGGCTTGAATTCAAGCAACACTCAGTCTGCTTGCTTGCGCAAAAAGGCTGGGATTTCAATGTCGTCCATGCCAGCCGATGCCATGCCATCGACTTTGGCTGCGGCATGCTGTCGGTTGGTGCGCCACACGCTGGGTGTGTTCAAGCGACCGTAGTCGCCGCCCAACGCAGGGCTTTGGCCTGGCAGGCTGGGCGCCATGGTATCTTGGGCTTCAACCGAGAAGGCCACGTCGTGCGTGCCGGTGCGCAACACTTGCAAGGGCGGTGCAGTGCGGCGCGCGCCTTGGCTTGACAAGCCTGTGGCCACCACTGTCACACGAATTTCGTCGCCCAAGCTTTCGTCGTAAGCCGTACCGTAAATCACGTGGGCGCTTTCTGAAGCGTATGCGCGAATGGTGTTCATGGCTTGCTTGGATTCGCTCAATTTGAGTGAGCCCTTGGCGGCGCTGATCAAAACCAACACGCCCTTAGCGCCCGACAAATCGATGCCTTCAAGCAGGGGGCAAGCCACGGCTTGCTCAGACGCAATGCGTGCACGGTCGGGGCCGCTGGCTGAAGCGGTACCCATCATGGCCTTGCCGGGTTCGCCCATCACGGTGCGCACGTCTTCAAAGTCGACGTTCACATGGCCAGGCACATTGATGATTTCTGCAATGCCACCCACAGCGTTTTTGAGCACGTCGTTGGCGTGCGCAAAAGCCTCGTCTTGGGTCATGTCTTCGCCGCCAGGCAATTCCATGAGTTTTTCGTTAAGCACCACAATCAGGGAGTCGACGTTGGCTTCCAATTCAGCCAAGCCAGACTCTGCGCTTTGCATGCGGCGACCGCCTTCAAAGTCGAAAGGCTTGGTGACCACGCCCACCGTGAGAATGCCCATTTCCTTGGCCACGCGTGCTATGACTGGGGCTGCGCCAGTGCCGGTGCCGCCGCCCATACCGGCAGTGATGAACAACATGTGTGCGCCTTCAATGGCCGCGCGAATGTCTTCAATGGCTTCTTCGGCGGCATCACGGCCTTTTTCGGGTTTGCTACCGGCACCCAAACCGGTGTGACCCAGTTGGATGAAACGGTGTGCTGCGCTGCGAGCCAATGCTTGCGCATCGGTGTTGGCGCAAATGAATTCAACGCCTTGAACGTTGCGCTCAATCATGTGCTCTACAGCGTTACCGCCGCCGCCGCCCACGCCGATCACTTTGATTTGCGTTCCTTGATTGAACTCTTCGACTTGGATCATTTCAATGCTCATGGTGCTCTCCTAAAACTGTTGCAGTTGCCTAAATATTGATTCTGAAAATTTGTTTTTTTTGTTTGCTTAAAGGGTTTCAACATCGCTGATGTGGACTCCCCCTTGCCAAGTAAAGTTTTCGCCAAGCCATTAGAAGTTACCCACAATGAAGTCTTTCACGCGGGTGAAAGCGTTGTTCATGGAGCCCTTCTTCTGGGAGACTTTGAACCCTCTTAAACGTGCCAAGCGGGCTTCTTCCATCAAGCCCATGACGGTGGCCACGCGGGGCTGGCTCACCATGTCGGCCAAGGCGCCGGTGTACTTGGGTACACCACGTCGCACGGGTTTGAGAAAGATGTCTTCACCCAACTCCACCATGCCGTGCATGACGGCGCTGCCGCCTGTGAGCACAATGCCAGAAGACAACACTTCTTCGTAGCCAGACTCGCGAATCACTTGCTGCACCAGCGAAAATATTTCTTCAACGCGGGGCTCAATCACACCAGCCAAGGCTTGCTTGGACAGCATGCGAGGTGCGCGGTCGCCGAGGCCAGGCACTTCCACTTGGGCATCGGGATTGGCCAACAGTTGTTTGGCGCAGCCACTTTCCACCTTGATGTCTTCAGCGTCTTTGGTGGGGGTGCGAAGTGCCATGGCAATGTCGCTGGTAATGAGGTCGCCGGCGATCGGAATGACCGCCGTGTGGCGAATGGCGCCATTGGTAAAGATGGCCACGTCAGTGGTGCCTGCGCCAATGTCGACACAGGCCACGCCCAATTCGCGCTCGTCTTCAGTGAGCACGGCCAAGCTGGACGACAAGGGGTTGAGCAAGAGTTGGTCAACTTCCAAACCACAGCGGCGCACGCACTTGATGATGTTTTCTGCGGCACTCTGCGCACCAGTCACGATGTGCACCTTGGCTTCCAGGCGCATGCCGCTCATGCCAATGGGCTCTTTGACATCTTGGCCATCAATCACAAATTCTTGCGGTGCCACCAAGAGCAAGCGCTGATCGGTTGAGATGTTGATGGCTCGCGCCGTTTCAACCACACGGGCTACATCGGCCGGCGTGACCTCTCTGTCTTTGACGGCCACCATGCCACTGGAATTGAGACCGCGAATGTGGCTGCCCGTGATGCCCGTGTTGACCCGCGTGATTTTGCAATCGGCCATCAGCTCGGCCTCTTTCAAGGCCTGCTGAATGCTCTGAACAGTCGCATCAATGTTGACCACCACACCGCGCTTGAGGCCGTTGCCTGGGGCCACGCCCATGCCCGCCAATTTCAACTCACCGCCTGGCATGACCTCGGCCACGACGACCATGACCTTGGATGTACCAATGTCCAGACCGACCACCAAATCTTTGTATTCTTTTGCCATATGTTTAACCGTTCTTGTCTAAGTCTTCAATCTACTGATCATGGTTTTTTCAAACCATCGGGCACCAAGGTGCTCACGCCTCTTAAGCGAATGGCATAGCCGTTTTCGTAACGCAAATCTGCTGACAGCATGGAAGTGCTTGTGCGGCCATAACGAGACGCGACTTGGGTCAGTGTTTTAAAAAACAATTGCAACCTGTCTCCCACCTCTTGCTGCGAGCCATGCCCCAACTCAATGTAGGCACCGGTCTCTAACTGCGCTGTCCAACTGCCACGCTGGCTGAGCTCCAATTTTTCCAAGCCCATGTCCATCTTGGCCATCATGGGCTTGAGAAACTTGTACATCTCTAAAACGACTTTGGCTTGTGCTTCTGGGCCCCGTAAGAGAGGCAAGGAATCGGCATCGACCTCGTCGGCATTGACCTCAAACACGGCACCCTCGGCACTTAAGAATTTGCCTTCGCCTTCTGCCCCCCACTGGGCTACTGGAAAATATTCGCTGAGCGTGACCGACAAACGATTGGGAAATTCACGCCTGACCAACGCGGAGCGAATCCAAGGAATTTGCTCAAAAGCTTGGCGGGCTTGCAACAAATTCAAAGTGAAAAAATTGCCTGACAACTGCGGCAAGACATTGGCCCTTAAGGTGACAGCATTGCTGTGAGCCACATCGCCCTTGACAGTGATGCCTTGAATCGAAAACGCCGGGTGCCGTAGCAACCAAGTCATGGCGCTGCCCATGCAAAGCAACAAGGCCAAGGCAAACATGCCCATTGCCGTCCATTGCATGACGCGAATGTCCATGGGCATGTCAATGGGTTTTTTCATGACCCCACCTTGTGTGTTGACGACAGCTTGGGTGCATTTTCAAGGCCGGCGTTTTGCAGCAAATACACACACAAAGCCTCGTAGCTCATGCCTTGCGCCTTGGCCGACATGGGCACCAAAGAATGGCTGGTCATGCCGGGCGAGGTGTTGATTTCGAGCAAGTAGGGCTTGCGGGTTTGAGCATCAATCATCACATCCACCCGGGCCCAACCTTTGCATCCCAACACCTGATACGCCTTCAGTACATGCGCTTGAATGACTTGTTCTTGCGCCATAGGCAGGCCCGATGGAATGAGGTATTGGGTAGCGTCGCTGAAATACTTGTGCTCGTAATCGTAGTTGCCTTCGGGCGCTACGATGCGAATGATGGGCAAGGCTTGAGCGGTATCGCCTTCTCCCAACACGGGACAAGTCACTTCATCACCTTGAATGAACTGCTCACACAAAATTTCATCGTCACTTTGCGCGGCTTCCTGCAAGGCATGGGCCAGGTCTTGCGCGTGATTGACCTTGAAAACGCCAATGGAAGAGCCTTCTCTGGAGGGCTTCACAATCAGGGGCAAACCCAAACTTTGCAACACACTGGCTTGAACGGCCTCGCCCAGATCATCGCTCTTGAGCAACACATAGTGGGGGGTGGGCACGCCTTCAGACAACCAGACTCGCTTGGTCATGGTTTTGTCGATGCCAATGCTAGACGCCATGACGCCCGAGCCCGTGTACGGAATGCCCAACAATTCAAGCGCGCCCTGCACCGTACCATCTTCGCCATAGCGGCCGTGCAATGCAATGAAGCAGCGCTGGAAACCTTCTTTTTTCAGTTCAAGCAAATTGCGTTCTGCGGGGTCAAAGGCATGGGCATCGATGCCTTGTGAGCGCAGTGCTTGCAGCACGCCTTGACCCGACATGAGGGAGACTTCGCGCTCGGCTGATTGGCCGCCCATGAGGACCGCCACTTTGCCAAAATTAAACGCGGTGGAGGTCATGCGGCCCCTCCCATTTTTTGCACCAGAGCGGGCACTGCGCCAATGGAGCCGGCACCCATGCAGATGACGATGTCACCATTTTGTGCAATGTCAAAAATTGCTTGGGGCATGGCCTCTATTTTATCGACAAAAACGGGCTCAATCTTGCCTGCAACACGTAAAGCTCGAGATAAAGTTCGACCATCGGCGGCCACGATGGGCGCCTCGCCAGCCGCATAAACTTCGGACAGTAAAACAGCGTCGGCGCCGTGGCTGATCACCTTCACAAAATCTTCAAAGCAATCGCGTGTTCGGCTGTAGCGATGGGGCTGAAAAGCCAGTACCAAACGACGGCCCGGAAAAGCGCCACGGGCAGCCGCCAAAGTGGCCGCCATTTCGACGGGGTGGTGGCCATAATCGTCAATCAAGGTGAAGCTGCCTTGCTTGCGCTGCAGTTTCACTTCACCGTAACGTTGGAAGCGGCGGCCCACGCCTTTGAACTGCGCCAGTGCGCGCTGCACGGCTGCATCGTCCACGCCCAATTCCACCGCCACCGCAATCGCCGCCAAGGCATTCAACACATTGTGCTCACCCGGCAAATTCAAAGACACTTCCAAGTCTGGCAAAGTGACACCATTGCGCCTTTGCACCGTGAAATGCATTCGGCCGTTGTCATCTCGAACTTGGACAGCCCTGATTTGGGCCCCTTCTTGCAAACCATAGGTGGTGATGGGCCGCGCCAGCGCATCCACAATGCTGCGCACCCCTGCATCGTCAGAGCACAAAATGGCGGTGCCATAAAAAGGCATGCGGTGCAAAAAGTCGACAAAGGCCGATTTCAATTTTTCAAAATCGTGCCCATAGGTTTCCATGTGGTCGGCATCGATGTTGGTCACCACAGCCATCACAGGCAAGAGGTTCAAAAACGACGCGTCTGATTCGTCGGCTTCCACCACGATGTAATCGCCCGTACCCAATTTGGCGTTGGTGCCGGCGCTGTTCAAGCGGCCGCCAATCACAAAGGTGGGATCGAGGCCAGCTTCGGCCAACACACTGGCCACCAAACTGGTGGTGGTGGTTTTACCGTGCGTGCCCGCAATGGCCACCCCTTGCTTCATGCGCATGAGTTCGGCCAACATCACAGCGCGCGGCACCACCGGAATGTGACGTGCGCGCGCCACCAACACTTCGGGATTGTCGGCTTTGACGGCAGTGGACGTGACCACCGCATCGGCATCTTTCACATTGTCTGCACGGTGACCCACGTGCGTTTGAATGCCCAAGTTGGCCAGGCGGCGCAGGGTGGCGCTGTCGGACAAATCAGAACCCGAGACGGTGTAGCCCAAGTTGAACAAGACTTCGGCAATGCCGCTCATGCCAGCGCCGCCGACGCCGATGAAATGGATGTGACGGATGGCGTGTTTCATGCTGCCAATGCCTCGCAAGCGGCCACCACATCTTGAGTGGCATGGGTCTTCTTCAAAGCCCATGCTTTTTCTGCACAGGCCAACAATTCTGCTCGGCTCAAACTTTGAATTCGCTCGGCCAACAACTCAGGCGTGAGGCTGGCTTGGGGCATGAGCCAGCCACCACCCTCACGCACCAAAAACTGGGCATTGGTGGTTTGGTGATCGTCTACCGCAAAGGGGAATGGCACATAGATGGCGGCTGCACCGACGGCTGCGATTTCTGTCACGGTGCTGGCGCCAGCTCGGCAAATGACCAAATCGGCATCGGCGAAGGCTTGTGCGGTGTCTTCAATGAAGGGCGTGAGTTCGGCCTCAACGCCGGCGTTTGAATAGTTCATGCGCAGCGCCTCAATTTGTTTGGCGCCGCTTTGGTGAACCACGATGGGTCGCAAAGCCATGGGAATGAGTGCCAGCGCCTTGGGCACGATATCGTTCAAGGCTTGAGCCCCCAAACTGCCGCCCACCACCCACACTTTCAAGGGGCCTGTTCTGCCTGCAAAGCGTTGAGCGGGAGAGGCTTTGTTCAAGAAATTGTCGCGCAAAGGATTGCCCACCCACTCACCTTTGGCCAGCACGTTGGGAAAGGCTGTGAAAATTCGATCGGCCACACCGGCCAACACTTTGTTGGCCATGCCCGCCACAGAATTTTGTTCGTGCAACACCAAAGGCTTGCCCAACAAAACCGACATCATGCCGCCCGGAAATGTGATGTATCCGCCCAAGCCCACCACCACGTGCGGCTTGACGCGGCGCACCACCAAAATACTTTGCCAGAATGCTTTGAGCAAGCGCAGAGGCAACAAGAACAAGCTGGTGAAACCCTTGCCACGCACGCCGCCAAACGCCACACCCTCAAACGCAAAGCCACGCTTTGGCACCCACTCGCTCTCCATGTTGCCAGGCACGCCCAGCCAATGCACGCGCCAGCCGGCGCTGCGCAGTGCTTCAGCCACAGCAAGGCCAGGAAAAATGTGACCTCCGGTGCCACCCGCCATGATCAATGCGCAGCGGCTCATGAGCGGCCTCCGCGCATCATTTGTTTGTTTTCAGAATCAATTCTGAGCACGATGGCAATGGCCACCATGTTCATCAAAATGGCCGATCCACCATAACTCATCAGGGGCAAAGTAAGGCCCTTGGTGGGCAAGGCGCCCAAGTTCACACCCATGTTGATGAAGGATTGAAATCCAATCCAAATGCCCACACCTTGCGCCACCAGGCCCGCAAAAGTTCTGTCGAGGGCCAAGGCTTGACGACCAATCACCATGATGCGGCGGCTGAGCCACAAGAACATGCCAATCACGGCCACCACACCGACCAAGCCAAATTCTTCACCAATCACAGCCAATAAAAAGTCGGTGTGCGCTTCGGGCAACCAATGCAGTTTTTCCACACTGCCGCCCAAGCCAACGCCGAATATTTCGCCGCGCCCAATGGCAATCAGGGAGTGCGACAACTGGTAGCCCTTGCCCAAGGTGTGGGTCGGATCCCACGGATCGAGGTAGGCAAAAATTCGTTCACGACGCCACGGTGACGCGGCAATGATCATGGCAAACGCAAAGACCAAAATGGCCAAGATCAGGAAGAACATGCGGGCATTGACACCCCCCAAAAACAAGATGCCCATGGCAATGATGGCGATGACCAAGAAGGCACCCATGTCGGGTTCGGCCAGCAAAAACACACCCGCCAATCCCACGGCAGCGCCCATGGGCAAGACCGCACGGAAGAAACGCTCTTTCACTTCCATCTTGCGCACCATGTAATCGGAGGCATAAATGATGACAGCCAGCTTGGCAAATTCAGAGGGCTGAAAATTCATCACGCCCAGCGAAATCCAACGGCGTGCGCCATTCACACCCTTGCCAATAAAGGGGATCAAGACGGCGACCAACATCAGCAAGGCCACCAAGAACAAAGGACGCGCGTTTTTCTCCCAAATTTCAAGAGGTACTTGAAAGGCTAAAACGGCCACACCGAATCCAATGGCCATGGAAATCATGTGGCGAATCAAGAAATGGGTTTGTGCATAGCGCGCAAACTTGGGGTTGTCTGGCATGGCAATGCTGGCCGAATACACCATGATCATGCCCCACATCAACAAGGCCACCACCACCCACACCATGGCTTGGTCGATGTTTTGAATCTTGCCGTGCGCGCTGCCATTTTTGGTGTAGTCGTAGCTGCCCAAATTGACAGGCAAGCCCACCTCAGCGGAAGCCTGCACCGACCCGCCGACTTTGCCTAACAAGCCTGTGGGCCATGCCAACATGCGCGCCATCCACTCGCTCATAGGGCCACCTCGCCAACGACATCCAAGACAAGGCCCGCTTCTTCTGCAATCTCAGACACCGTCTGGCAAAACACCTGAGCGCGGTGGCCGTAATCTTTGAACATGTCAAAACTTGCGCAAGCGGGTGACAACAACACCGCATCACCTGCTTGCGCTGCGTCTTTGGCCATGCGAACGGCTTCAGGCAAGGTGTTGGCAGAGATCAAAGGGACGCCACAGTTGAGCAAAGCTTCCCGAATGGCGCCCGCATCGCGCCCGATCAAAATGGCCGCGCGAACATGATGGCTCACGGGCTCCCTCAAGGGCGAAAAATCCTGTCCCTTGCCGTCGCCACCCAAGATCACCACCACGCGTCGCTCTGCGCCCAAACCCACCAAAGCGGCCACGGTGGCGCCCACATTGGTGCCTTTGCTGTCGTCAAAATATTCGATGCCATTGACAATGCCCACAGCTTGCACCCGATGGGGCTCACCCATGTATTCACGCAGGCCAAACAGCATGGTGGCCAGACTGCAACCGGCGCTATGGGCCAAGGCCAGGGCGGCCAAGGCGTTGACGGCATTGTGACGACCGCGAATGCGCAATGCATCGGCGGGCATCAAGCGTTGAATGTAAATTTCTTCGGGCTCGACTTTGCGCGAGCGGCGAGGTTCTTCTGAATCTTGGGCCCGCACCAACCAGGTCATGCCATTGACAGTTTCAAGGCCAAAATCGCCGGGACGCTGTGGCAGGGTGGCACCATAGGTGACGTGCTCACGCGCTACCGGTTTTTGCAACTTAGCGCGCACGGGTTCAGGCAACATGGCCATGACGCGATCGTCGTCGCGGTTGAGCACCATGAGTGAATGCGCACCAAATATTTTGGCCTTGGCCGCTGCATAGGCGTCCATGCTGCCATGCCAATCCAAATGGTCTTGGGTGATGTTGAGCACCGTGGCCGCCGTGGGCTCAAACGGGCCCGCAATGTCGAGCTGAAAACTCGACAGCTCAAGCACCCAAACCTCAGGCAAACCAGCCTGCATCGACTCAAGCAAAGTGTCCAACAAGGTGGGGCCAATGTTGCCCGCCATTCGGACCGATTTGCCAGCGCGCGCGACCAATTGCGCGGTGAGGGAAGTGACTGTGGTTTTGCCGTTGGTGCCCGTCATGGCCAACACTTTGGGCGTGTAGTTTTGCGTGTCTTTGAGTTTGTCCAAAGCTTGCCCAAACAGGCTCAACTCACCGCCCACCCACAGGCCTTTGGCCTTGGCCGCGTCCAATACGGGTGCTGTTTCGAAAGGTGCCAAGCCAGGGCTGGCAAACACGGCGCGCACCGAGGTGCCATCAATCAGATGGGCACCGAATGCGCCACTCACAAATTGAACGTCTGGCAACTCCGCATTCAAACGACTTAAGTTAGAAGGCGTTTCGCGCGTATCGGCCACCGTCACATCGGCGCCCATGGCATGGCACCAACGGGCCATGGCCAGACCCGAGATGCCGAGTCCCAAGATGAGGATGTGTTGGCCTTGAAGGTATTTCATGCTTATCTGAGTTTCAAGGTCGACAAGCCCACCAAGCACAAGAGCATGGTGATGATCCAAAAGCGCACCACCACTTGCGTTTCTTTCCAACCACTCTTTTCAAAGTGATGGTGCAAGGGCGCCATCTTCAAAATGCGACGGCCTTCGCCAAATTTTTTCTTGGTGTATTTGAAGTAAGACACCTGCGCCATGACCGACAAAGCTTCCACCACAAAAATGCCGCCCATGATGGCCAACACAATTTCTTGGCGAACAATGACGGCCACGGTGCCCAACGCAGCACCCAAGGCCAGCGCGCCGACATCGCCCATGAACACTTGAGCGGGGTGCGTGTTGAACCACAAAAATGCCAGACCGGCACCCGCCATGGCAGCGCAGAAAATGAGCAACTCACCCGCCCCAGGGATGTAGGGCAAGAACAAATACTTGGCATAGACAGAGCTGCCCGTGAGGTAAGCAAACAAACCCAAAGCAGAACCCACCATGACCACGGGCATGATGGCCAAGCCATCCAAACCATCGGTGAGGTTGACGGCATTGCTAGATCCCACAATGACCAAATAGGTCATGAGCATGAAACCAAACACACCCAAGGGATAGCTCACTTCTTTGAAGAAGGGCACCAGCAAACCGGCCTTGGGCGGCAAGTTGACATCGAAGCCTGAAATGACCCATTTGTAAAACAAGTCGAGCACACGCAAGTTGGAGCTTTCGGAAATGCTGAACACCAAATAAAACGCCGCCAGCAAACCAATCACAGATTGCCAAAAATATTTTTCTCGTGAGCGCATGCCCTCGGGATCTTTGTGAACCACTTTGCGCCAGTCGTCTACCCAGCCAATCGCACCAAAGGCCAAAGTAACCACCAGCACAATCCAAACAAATCGGTTGGACAGGTCAAACCACAACAGGGTGCTGATGGCAATCGACAGCAAAATCAGCACGCCACCCATGGTGGGCGTCCCGCTTTTTACCAAGTGCGACTCCATGCCATAGCCACGCACGGGCTGGCCAATTTTCAAAGATGTTAAATGGCGAATGACTGCGGGCCCAGCCATCAAACCTATGAGCAAAGAAGTGAGCGCGGCCATCACAGCGCGAAACGTGATGTATTGAAAGATGCGCAGAAAGCCCCAATCGGGCGACAAAGACTGCAACCATTGAGCCAAATTAAGCAGCATGCACCGACCCTCTTTTCTGTTCGACTTTGGTTGTTTCGGTGCGTTCGCGCAAAACCTCAACCAAGCTTTCCATCTTCATAAAGCGAGAGCCCTTGATCAAGACGCTTTTAAATTCAGCCACTTGGGCCAGAACAGTTTGTTGCAGTGAAGCCATGTCTTCAAAATGCTGCGAGCCTTGAAAGGCTTGATGCGCGAAGGCAGACAACTCACCCAAGGCAAACAAACTTTGAATGCCGCGCGATTGGGCATAGGCACCCACTTCAGCATGAAACGCCGGGCCCTGTTGTCCCACTTCACCCATGTCACCCAGCACCAGCAAACGCGGTGCAGGCAACTCGGCCAATACGTCAATGGCAGCGCGCACCGAATCGGGGTTGGCGTTGTAGGTGTCGTCTATCAAGGTCAACGCATGACCTTCGATTTGCAATTGCCAAGATTTAGAACGGCCTTTGACAGCCTCAAAATTTTGCAAGCCTTGCACAATGTCTGAAAGACTCATGCCTGCGGCCAGCGCACATGCGGTGGCAGCCAAGGCATTGAGGACATTGTGTCTGCCCGCGATGGCCAATTGACATGCTTGAGAGCTTGCTCCCACCAGCAAATTGAATTGCCATTGGCCATTGGCCCATGTTACGTTGTGAGCTTGCACATCGCCCTGCTCGAACCCAAAGGTGATCACTTGGCGCTGGCCAGCCACTGATTGCCACAATGGGGCATATTCATCCAGCGCAGGAAATACGGCCACTCCATCCATGGGCAATGCACGAATCACTTCGGCGTTTTCTTGGGCCACGGCATCCACACTCGCCATGTGTTCTTGGTGTTCACGCTGAGCGTTGTTGACCAAGCCAATGGTGGGCTGTGCCCAGCGCGCCAGCACTTCAATTTCACCCGGATGGTTCATTCCCAACTCCACCACGGCCCGTTGATGCTGTGTGCGCAAATTAAACAGTGTGAGCGGCACCCCAATGTCGTTGTTCAAATTGCCTTGCGTGGACATCGAGGGCTTCGATGCATCTGCTCGTAATATGGACGCAATCATTTGCGTGACTGTGGTTTTGCCATTGCTGCCCGTCACGCCAATCAGGCTCAATGTGAATTGGCGGCGCCATGCTGCAGCCAATTGACCCAGCGCTTCGCGCGCGTTGGGGACACACCATGCAGGCACGTGTAAGTTGGATGTGGCCAGATTTTCTTGACCCGCTTGGGCTTCAAACAAAACAGCCACCGCGCCTTTGGCTTCGGCTTGCGCTAAAAATGCTGTGCCATCAAAGTTCTCGCCCTTGAGGGCTACAAACAAATCGCCTGGTTTGACTTGTCGGCTGTCGGTGCACACAGCTTGAATCAGTGCCGATTGCGCCATCTCAGACAGCTTAGAGGCATTGCTCAGAACGGCTTGGGGCAACCACGATTGGACCTGTGCCAAGTGCATGTTCATGGCTGTTGTCATGCCGCCACCCCTTGCTGCAATTCACCCGTGACTCGCAACAACAAGGCTGCGCGGGCCTGTGCACGATCATCAAAGGGGTGCTTCTCACCCTTAATTTCTTGCGTTTCTTCATGGCCTTTGCCTGCAATCAAAATCACATCGCGCGCACCTGCATGCGCCACCGCATACTGAATGGCTTTGGCACGGTCAAGTTCTAGATGCACGTGTTCGGGCGCCTTCAAGCCCTTCACCATGTCTGCCAAAATAATCTCAGGCGATTCATCGCGCGGGTTGTCGCTGGTGAGCACCAGCTTGTGCGCTGCGGCTTCTGCGGCGGCGGCCATCAAGGGTCTTTTGCTGGCGTCGCGATTGCCACCACAGCCCAGCACACACCAAAGCTGCGAGTCCAATGCCGCCGCAAAGGGCTTCAAAGTCAGCAACGTTTGTGTGACGGCATCGGGGGTGTGCGCGTAATCGACCAAGGTCATGGGCAAGGGCAAGGCCTGCATTGGCGCAGCCGTATTGGACATTAAGTCATCATGAGTTAGCGCCACTTTTTCCATCCGACCTGGCACCGATTTCAACTCAGCACAGACGGCCACCACATCGGCCAAGGACCAACCCAAGGCCCGCAAGGAAGCCACGACGCCCAACACGTTGTCGACGTTGTAATCACCCACGAGGGAGCTTTGAAGGCTCAAGCATTGATCGCCTTCGAGCACATCAAACGACATGCCTTGCAAACTGCGGTTCAGGTTTTGCGCTTGCAAGCGGGCTGATTTGCCGCGGCTCGAACACGTCCAGACATCGAGTGATTGGGGGCTTGCGTCAGCATTTTGAGCTGCCATCAACTCTTCTGCCAACAAGGCGCCTTGCGCATCATCGACATTGACCACCGCCACTTTCAACTCGGGCCAATGAAACAAAGCGCGCTTGGCCGCCCAATATTCGGCCATGCTGCCGTGGTAGTCCAAGTGGTCTTGGGTGAAATTGGTCATGACGGCCAACTGAATGTGCACACCACTCAAGCGTTGTTCGGCAATGCCAATGGAGCTGGCCTCTATGGCGCAGTGCGTCACACCGGCATCTGCAAATTTTCTCAATTGAGCCTGTAACAAAACAGGATCGGGCGTGGTCATGCCCGTGGCCTGCAGTTCAGGCGGCTCGCCCACGCCCAGCGTGCCAATGAGAGCACAGCGAGTGGGCTTTGCAGCATGCTTGTCTTTCAAAGCATTGAGCGCCTGCGCCAGCCACCAAGTGGTAGAGGTTTTGCCATTGGTACCGGTGACAGCCAACACTTTCAATGAGCGGCTGGGCTGCTCATAATACGCATCGGCAATCAAACCCAAGTCGGCTTTGAGTCCTGCATAAGCTGCCACTGACTGAGCAACTGGCACTGATGCGGTTTGCCATTGGTTTGCAAAATGGGCAGCACCTTCCGCTTCAAGCAAACACAGCTTGGCGCCTTGCGCCAAAGCCGATGCCACATAGGCGCGGCCATCGGTGGCAGCCCCTGGCCACGCGATGAAAGCATCACCGTCTTTCACAGCGCGGCTGTCGGTGCGCAACACGCCAGAGACGTGTTGACGCAACCACAATGCGGCATCAGAAGGACTGTGCAAGCTTTGCATCAGAACGACTCCTCCACACCATTGGCCACAATTTGTGGCTTCACATTCATGTCGGGCTGAACACCCAACAAACGCAAACTTTGTTGCACTGTTTGACTGAACACGGGTGCCGCCACATCGCCACCGAAGTACACGCCATTGGAGGGCTCATCGATCATGACGGCCACCACAATCCGAGGGCGCTCAATGGGTGCCAAACCTACAAACACACCACGGTATTTTTTGCCAGCGTAGCCCTTGCCTTCTTGCTTGTGAGCGGTACCTGTTTTGCCGCCCACCGAATATCCCACCGCCTGGGCTTTAGGCGCCGTGCCGCCAGGACCAGCGGCCATGTTCAACATGTGGCGCATGGCTTCTGCATTGGCTGGGCTGATGACGGGTACCCCCACTGGAATTTGCCCGTTCTTGATGAGCGTGGCGGGCAAGGACTTGCCGTCACTGGCAAAGATGGTGTAAGCCCGCGCCATTTGAAACAAGCTGACCGACACACCATAGCCATAACTCATGGTGGCCTGCTCGATGGGACGCCATGTTTTGGCAGCACGCAAGCGACCACTGACCACACCTGGAAAAGGCAATTGGGGCTTTTGCCCTAAACCCACCGCGGTGAACATTTCCCACATTTCGCGAGGCTGGGTTTGCATGGCAATTTTGACCGTGCCCACATTGCTCGATTTTTGAATCACTTCATTCACAGTCAGCGCACCGTGCGGATGTGAATCGGTGATGGTGGAGCCCGTGATGTTGATGTTGCCAGGCGCAGTTTGAATGATGGTTTCAGGTTTGATGATGCCCTTCTCCAAGGCCAAGGCAATGGTGAAGGGCTTCATGGTGGAGCCCGGCTCGAAGCTGTCGGTGAGGGCGCGGTTGCGCAACTGTTCACCCGTTAAATTGACCCGCTTGTCGGGTGAGTAGCTGGGGTAATTGGCCAGCGCCAAAATCTCGCCCGTTTGCGCGTCGAGCACCACCACGCTACCGGCCTTGGCTCTGTTTTCCAGCACGGCTTCACGTAATTTTTGATACGCAAAAAACTGCACCTTGCTGTCAATGCTCAATTGCAAATCTTCGCCATCCACAGGCGGCGTCATTTGCCCCACATCTTCCACCACGCGGCCCAAACGATCTTTGATGACTCGGCGGGCACCGGGTTTACCGGCCAGTTGATTTTGGAACACCAACTCGATGCCCTCTTGGCCTTTGTCTTCCACATTGGTAAAGCCCACAATGTGCGCGGCCGACTCGCCTTCAGGATACAAACGCTTGTATTCCTTGATGCTGTAGATGCCTTTGATGTTAAGAGCCAAGATTTCTTTGACCACCTGCTCGTCCATTTGACGGCGCAGCCACACAAAGGTTTTGTCTTCGTTTTCCAGTTTCTTGGCCAACTCGGCGGGCGTCATTTCCAGCCATTTGCTCAGTTGGCGCAAACCCTCAGGCGAGCGATCAATTTCTTCTGGATTGGCCCAGACACTGGGCGCGGGCACGCTGGACGCCAAGATCAGGCCATTGCGGTCCAAAATGCGACCGCGATTGGCGGGCAAGGTGAGCGTTCTGGCAAAACGCACTTCACCTTGATGCTTGAAAAAAGCATTTTCAAACACCTGAACATAAGAGGCACGCACCGCCAAGCCCACAAAGGCCAAGGCCATGGCCGCCACAATCAATTTGCTGCGCCAAACAGGCGTTTTGCTGGCCAACAAGGGACTGGTCGAGAGTTGAACACTGCGGCTCATTACTTCTTCTCCCCAGGCTTTTGCAACTCAGCAGGCTGCTTCACATACTGTGTGATGCCCGGCGTGACCAAACGCATTTGCAACTGCTGCTTGGCGATTTGTTCAATGCGCAAAGGCGAAGCTTGTGAACGCCGCTCCACCTGCAAGCGCTCATGCTCCAACTCTAGGCGAGTGGCTTCTTTGGTGGCCGCTTCTAAAGCCATGAAAGACCGACGCGCTTCATAATGGCTGTGCACCAAAAACATGGCTGAAAAAATGACAGCCAACACCAGCATCAGGTTCAGGCGCGTCATGCCAGCACCTCCGTTCTCTCTGCCACACGCATGATGGCGCTGCGAGATCTTGGATTGGCAGCCACCTCAGCCGCACTGGGTCGAACCCGGTTCAAGGCGCGTAACTTCATGGCCTGCGGCAACGCAAAAGGCGCACGGCGGTCGTAAACCTCTTTGGAATGCTTCGCAATGAATTGCTTCACGATGCGGTCTTCCAAAGAGTGAAAACTAATGACCACCAAGCGACCACCGGGCTGCAACACTTTCAGACTGGCCTCGAGCGCTTGTTCAAGCTCCTCAAGCTCGGCGTTGATGAAAATCCGAAGAGCCTGAAATGTCCGCGTTGCAGGGTCCTTGCCCGGCTCGCGGGTTTTGACCGAGCCAGCCACGATCCCGGCCAAATCGGCGGTGGATGAAATTGGGCCCCGCTCTTGTCGGCGAGAAACAATCGCCTTTGCAATCGAAACAGCAAACCGTTCTTCGCCATAGTCACGCACGACCTCCGTGATCTCTTCCACACTGGCACTGGCCAGCCACTCGGCCACACTTTGACCGCGCGTGGTGTCCATGCGCATGTCTAAGGGGCCATCAAAACGAAACGAAAAACCCCGATCGGGATTGTCAATTTGGGGCGAGCTGATGCCCAAGTCCATGAGCACGCCGGCAATGCTGCCCACAGGCAGATCGCCCAAATGCTTGAAGCCGTCGTGCCGAATGGCAAAGCGGACGTCTTCAATTTCAGCTGCGGCCGTCACGGCCTCTAAATCTTTGTCGAAGGCAATTAAATGTGCGTTGTCGGCCATGCGCGACAAAATCAATCGCGAGTGGCCGCCTCGTCCAAAGGTGGCATCGACGTAAGTGGGGGCTGCGAGTGCCTTTTCAGGCCTTGCTTGAGCGTCACCCTGACCTGCTTCGCCGAGCAGTGCGTCTACCGCTTCGGTGAGCAAGACGGTGGTGTGTTGCCAAGTGGTGGTCACGCAAGCCTCAGAACGAAAAGTCCTTGAACACATCGGGCATGTCGCCCTGCATGGCTTTGGCCTCTTGCATGTCGTAGGCCGTTTTGTCCCACAACTCGAAGTGATTGCCCATGCCCAACAAAATGGTGTCTTTGGCAATGCCCGCAGCAGCGCGCAGCTCAGGCGAAATCAGCACGCGGCCGGTGCTGTCCATTTCGACGTCCATGGCGTTGCCCAAGAAAATCCGTTTCCACCATTGCGCTTCCATGGGCAGCTGGGCAATGCGCTCGCGGAACCGCTCCCACTCGGTGCGCGGAAACACCATCAAACAACCATGAGGGTGTTTGGTGATGGTCAATTGACCACCCGCCGTGGCGCTCAAAACCTCGCGGTGGCGCGTGGGCACCGACAGGCGGCCTTTGGCGTCCAAACTGAGCGAAGATGCACCTTGAAACACTTGATTCTCGATTCCTGATTGAATGACACGCAATGTGGGCACTTATCCCACTTAATTGCACTTTTTTGCACTGTATCAGGATTTCCAGCCTTCGCAAGGGGTCTTTCAAGTTTTTTTCAATGAAATCAATGGCTTAGATCGCTTTGTGCATTCTAAATTGGCTAAAAAAATCCTTGAAAATTAGGCACTTAGATGTTTATCTGCAAGTAACTTCTGAGGCATTAAGTTTTTTAAAAAAAGATAGCGTTGGCAAAATATTTTGATGTCAAAGCAAATTGACGTCAGCTTGGGCCAAAAAAAAGACTCCCTAAAGGAGCCTTTTTCAAAATTGAAATTTGCAAAACGTCAGTCACCAAACATTTTTTGCTTCAGTTCACGGCGTTGCTGCGCTTCCAAGGACAAATTGGCGGTGGGGCGTGCAAGCAAACGGCCCACACCAATGGGCTCGCCGGTTTCATCACAATAACCATAGTCGCCCGCGTCAATGCGCTGGATGGACTGCTCAATTTTCTTCAGCAATTTGCGCTCACGATCGCGTGTGCGCAGCTCCAAAGCGTGCTCTTCCTCAATGGTGGCGCGGTCTGCAGGATCGGGCACCACCACGGTGTCTTCGCGCAGGTTCTCAGTGGTTTGGCCAGCGCTGGCCAAAATGCCAACTTTGAGCGCCACCAATTTGAGCCTGAAAAATGCCATTTGCGCATCGTTCATGTAGTCGTTGTCAGACATGGCCATCACCTCAGCATCGGTCAACTGATCGGGCTTCTTGGTTTTCCAATTGTTGGCCAACTTGGCGTCTTTTTTGATGGCCACGAAGGGCGGAGGGGTGAGGGCTTCAGAGGGCATGTTTTGTAAGTAACTGGCTTTTGCAGCCGTAGAAGCCACCGATTGGGCCATCGATGGCACTGTAATTTGGGCCAAGCGGGCGGATGGACGAACAGCACGCACAGGCACATCGGGCGTCGACGCAACTGCGGTGTCGGTGGGGGCTAGATTGGCTGCTTGCGGCAAAGCTTTGGATGTGTCGGTAGGCAATGACTTTGCAGGTTTGGAGGGTGTTTTGGCAGGCTTTGTCGAGGCTTTGACAGGGGCCTTCACCGCCGCTTTGACAACAACTTTGTCGGCCACCTTGGTGACCGTTTTGACCGCTGCTTTGACGGGTGATTTTGCAACCGTTTTAACACTGGCTTTAACCACCGCTTTGGAAGCGACTTTCACAGGAGTCTTTGCCGCCACTTTGACCGCTGCTTTGACCGCTGCTTTGGCCACGGTTTTGACCGGGGCTTTGACAGTTGATTTGACTGCCACTTTGGAGGCTGTTTTGATCACAGTTTTGGCTGCAGTTTTGGCTGTAGTTTTGGGAGCCACTTTGACAGCTGCTTTCACATTGACTTTGACTGCTGATTTGGCGCCCTTGACAGAGCCCGCTTTGGGCGGCGTGGCTTTGACGCTGGCGGTCTTGTTGGGTTTTTTCACGACGGACGATTGCTTAGCCTCTTTGGCTTTGGGTTTGGACGACTTGCTGTTTTTATTCGATGGCATTTTTGAGCTCGTTTTAAGGGGCTTTTTCACGTCTTGTCTCCTGGCCGTGGCGGCTTGCGAGCCTTCTAGAGGGCACCAGCCTGTTGCAAATGATGCGGGGTCATCGGCTCATTTGCGTCAAAACCCAAATGTTCGACCTTCTGGGTGCATAAGAGCGCCTAACAAGGCATCCCTTCAGGGCGCAGATTGTAGCGACAGATCACGACACAAACGCAATCTTTGAAACTAAACCAAGCATTGATCCAAACCTTGCAACAAAATGTCTTTGGGCAGGTCGATGCCAATGAAGACCATTTTGCTGATTTTCTCCTCGCCTGCGACCCAAACAGGCCCCAAATCACTGCCCATCAGCTGGTGTACGCCCTGAAAAATCACCTTCCGCTCAGCGCCTTTCATGTTCAGCACACCTTTGTAACGCAACATGCGAGGCCCATACACATTCACGATGGCCCCCAAAAAATCTTCAAGCTTGGCTGGATCAAAAGGCCGGTCTGATTTGAAAACAAAACTCTTCACATCATCGTCATGATGATGGTGATGCCCATGATCACCATGATCTCCATGACCCTCATGATCGTGCCCGCAATGCTCATCGTGCACATGCGGCGTCTCTTCCTTCAAAAAATCAGGGTCAATGTCCAACTTGGCATTCAGGTTAAAACCCCGCAAATCAAACACCTGCGCCAAAGACACCTCGCCAAAATGCACCACCTGCTGCGGCGCACGCGGGTTCATGTGCGTGAGGCGATGCTGCAAAGCGTCCAGTTCAGACTTAGACACCAAATCGGCCTTGCTGATGAAAATTTGATCAGCAAAACCCACCTGCCGCCGCGCCTCCTGCCGATCATTCAACTGCTGTGCAGCATGCTTGGCATCCACCAAGGTCAGTATGGAGTCCAGCAAAAAACTCTCCGCAATCTCATCGTCCATGAAAAAAGTTTGCGCCACCGGCCCTGGATCGGCCAAGCCCGTGGTCTCAATCACCACCCGATCAAAATCCAGTTCCCCCTTGCGCTTTTGCGCTGCCAAGGTTTGCAAAGTCGTACGCAAATCCTCGCGAATCGAACAGCAAATACAGCCATTGCTCATCTGAATGATTTGCTCTTTGGTATCAGACACCAAAATATCGCTGTCAATGTTCTCCTCGCCAAATTCATTTTCAATGATGGCAATCTTTTGACCATGCGCCTCCGTCAACACACGCTTGAGCAAGGTGGTTTTGCCCGAACCTAAAAAGCCAGTCAAGATAGTGGCAGGAATCAAAGCCATTGAAATACTCCAGAAAATAAACAGTCAAAAAGTACCAACGAGTGTAGCCCCACCCAAACATCTGCAGGGTGAGGATGGCTTGGGCGGGCAACGATTTCCGTCACCCCAACATGCCCCCCCACCCACCACCCTGCAGGGCGAGGATGGCTTGGGCGGGCAACGATTTCTGGTAGCCAGTATGAGGCGCCCGCCCAAGCCATCCTCGCCCTGCGGCCCCAGAAACCCCAGAAACCTCAAAGCTTCCGAACAACCACCAACCCCTTAAGGTACTCCCCTTCAGGAAAACAAACAGTCATCGGATGATCCGGCGCCCCCTGCAACCGCTCGCTGATAAACCCATCCACCCCCGCATCCATCCCCGCCGACGCCACAATCTTGTGAAACAAATCGGCACTGATCCCGCCCGAACAAGAATATGTAAACAACTCCCCCCCAGGCACCAACAACTTAAACGCCAAACGATTGATGTCCTTGTAAGCCCGCGCGGCCCGCTCTGCATGCGCCGCAGTAGGGGCAAACTTAGGCGGGTCCAGCACAATGGCATCAAACTGCCTGCCTTGCTCAATCAAAGCCCGCAAAGAAGCATTCACATCCGCATCCATCAACGTCGTGCGCGACAACTCAAAACCATTGAGCAACACATTGGCCTTGGCCATCTCTAACGCCGGCCCCGACGAATCAATGGACGTCACATGCCCGGCCCCTCCCGCCAAAGCCGCCACCGTAAAGCCACCCGTATAGCAAAAACAATTCAGCACGTCCTTAAATTGACGATGCTGCGTGTGCTTAAAAAACCGAAAACGACTGTCGCGTTGGTCCAAATAAAAACCTGTTTTGTGCCCCTCGGCAATGTTCAGCAACAACTGCCAATGATGCTCTTGCAGCGTCAACTCGGTGGCGCCCTCTCCCCTGAGCCAACCCGTCACTTCTGGCAAACCCTCCAGCGAACGCACATTGGCATCAGACCGTTCATACAGCTTGCTCAAACCTGTAGCAGCCAACAACGCATCTGCCATCACCTGCTTAAAACGCTCGGTGCCGCAAGACGTGAATTGCGCCACCAAGGTATCGCCATAGCGGTCCACCACCAAGCCAGGCAAGCCATCTGATTCACCATGTACCAAGCGCATGCCATTGCTTTGAATGTCAAACAAACTGCGCGCTTGAACGGCTTTTTCAATCAGCCCTTGAATAAAGGCATCGTCAATGCGCTGCGCTTCGTCAAAACTCCAGACTCGTGCGCGAATGCGTGACGTGGGACTGAAAGCCGCCCAAGCCAAAAACTCGCCCTCATGCGATTCCACCCGCACGGTCTCGCCTGCATCGGCACTGCCCTTGGCAATGGCCGATTCAAAAATCCAGGGGTGTTTGCGTTGCAGGGAGCGCTCTTTGCCCGCTTTGAGTCGTATCGATTTCATGCGGCCATTGTCCCACTCTCACGACCCTGAAAGGGCGAAAGGACTCTTAGTTTTTGCCTTGACCACCGCCACTGCGCTTGGCACGTGGGTGCGCCGCATCGTAGGCCTTGGACAAATGCTGAAAGTCCAAGCGGGTGTAAACCTGCGTGGTGCTGATGTTGGCATGGCCCAAGAGTTCTTGCACCGCTCTCAAATCGCTGCTCGACTGCAGCAAGTGGCTGGCAAACGAATGACGCAACATGTGGGGATGCACCGGTGTGGCCAAACCCGCCAACAAACTGCGCCGCTTCAAACGCTGCCAAATAGACTGGGCCGTTAAACGCGTGCCATGACGCCCCGCAAACAGCGCCAACGCTGCGTCAGACAAACCCGGCGCGGGCTGCGTCATCATGCCCGGCAATTGACTGCGAAGGGGCAGCCATAGGGCCAAGGCCTTCAGGGCCGATTGCCCCAAGGGCACCGTTCTGCGTTTACCGCCCTTGCCCTGCACCATCACTTCACAGGCTTGCACATCAATCCAACCGCGGCCTTGACGCGCTGCATCGGTGCTGGCCACCACATCCAAACCTGTGAGCTCGGCCACGCGCAAGCCGCAGCCATACAGCAACTCCACCATGGCGACATCGCGGGCTTCCAACCAAGGATCGTCGGCCTCTTCCGTGTGCTCTGCCAATTGCACAGCCTCGTCCACTCCCAAGGCTTTGGGCAAAGGCTTGGCCATTTTGGGGGCGCGCACGCCTTCTATTGGATTGTGTTGAATGAGGCTTTCACGGGCCAGCCAATGGTAAAAACCACGCCAACCCGACAAAATAAGTGCGATGCCCCGACCTGTGCGGCCGCCGCTGTGCATTTGCGCCACCCAGCGCCGCACATGCGGGGTTTGAATTTGCGCCAAATCCAAACCGGCCGCCATGGCGAGCGACTCTAATTTTTCGAGGTCGAGGGCATACAGCGAAGCGGTCCGTTGCGCCAAGCGTTTTTCAAAACGCACATGGTCCAAATACCGAGCCACTCGCTCGTCCATGGCTTAAACCTTTGAGGGCAGCAAAGCTGAAAATGCAGCGCTGCAAAGTTCGGCCAAATGCTCTAAAAAATCGGTGCCAATGCCGCTTCTAAAACGTTGCCCATCGGGCGAAGCCAATACCAAGAGGCCAAACGGGACTTGATCTTTGGCCAAGCGCAAAGGCATCAATGCCACAGACGCTGCCTCGGCTGGCGTGGGCAGCCATTGAACCGCTTCCATGCCCATGGCCGTACCCACATAAGGCGTGGCCATGCTGGCAGTCGTGAGCTTGACGTCTTCGCTCACGCCTTGCGCGTATGCAGCATCGGCAAACACATGGGCCAAGCCCCACAAACGAACACCCACTTGGGGCACTTGAAAGCGTGATTCGATGTTGCGAAGCGCCGAGGGCACCCTTTCTGCAGCGGGCGTTTGCAGCAATTCACAAGCCCATTTTTGCAACTTTTCCGTGATGATCATGTTCTCGTTGCCATGCCGAATCATGTCCATGATGCGCATTTCATGGGCGCGAATTTTGTCGCGCAACATTTGCGCTTGGCGCTCTTGCAAACTCACACTGCGGTGGTTGTCCGGGCTCATCAGTTGGATGGACGACAGGAGCTGTGCATGACGCTCAAAAAAGTCAGGCGTGTTCACCAAAAAATGCACGATGTCATCTTCCGTGATGGGGTTCATGGGGTTGAGGGCGGTAGGGGTCATGCCGTTTTTCTCTTTTTTGAATGTGTTGATAGGGTTCTAAATGGTGGTGCAATGGGCGCGCATGCTGTTGGGAATCACGCCAAGTTGGGCACTTCAATCTCGCCATCAAATACCGATGTGGCGGGCCCCGTCATCCACACAGCTTGCTGAAAATCATGGCATTCTTGGCCGCGCCATTCAATGGTCAGCACGCCGCCTTGGGTGTGCACATCCACCTTGGCATCGAGCATGCCCATGCAAATGCCAGCGACCACGGCAGCGCAAGCGCCAGTGCCGCAGGCCAAGGTTTCGCCGACACCTCGCTCATACACCCGCAAACGAATTTCTTGACGGTTCAGCACCTGCATGAATCCAGCATTCACACGGTTGGGAAATGCGGGATGGTTTTCAATCAAAGGGCCTTGGCTCAAGACGGGTGCGGTTTCAACGTCTTCAACCAACTGCACTGTATGCGGATTGCCCATGGACAACACGGCCACCTGCACTTGCGTCACCTCTGCGTTGCTCAAAGGCAAATGCCAAAGCTGACATTCTTGAACCAAGCTGTGCTGTATGCCCTGCGACACAAAAGGCACCTGCGACAGGTCAAATTCTGGCGCACCCATGTTGACCGTCACACGACCATCGGCGTTCAAGTGCAATTCAATCTCGCCTTTTTGAATTTTCACGCGCACCGTGTCTTTGGTGGTCAGCCCTTTGTCGTGTACAAAACGCACAAAGCAACGCGCGCCATTGCCGCAATGCTCCACCTCGCCACCATCCGCGTTGTGAATCACATATTCAAAATCGACCTCGGCATGAGGCGCAGGCCGAACCGACAAAATTTGGTCGGCACCGACGCCATAATGACGGTCGGCCAAGAACCGATATTGGGCAGCAGACAAGTTGAGACGTGCTTGGGTTTCATCAAGCACCACAAAGTCGTTGCCGGCCCCTTGCATTTTGGTAAAGCGAATTCGCATGGCCGAATTATCCTCGGTTCATGCACAACTTGATACACAGCCGATAATCTCGACATGGTCAGACCTCTTCAGCTCATACATCCTCAACGCGAACCCGCTCAGCCGCGCCCCGCAGCCACCGTGCTCTTGCTGCGCGACAGCACGCAAGGTTTGGAAGTCCTCATGACACGCCGCTCGCTCACGGCCAGTTTTGCGCCGGGGGCATTTGTATTTCCAGGTGGTGGCATCGACGAACTTGATGCCGCATCGCATGCTCAAGCCCACCACCGCCCCACCCAAAGCAAACTCCACCTCACGCAGGCCATTGCCGCCATCCGTGAAAGCTTTGAAGAACTGGGCATCTTGCTGGCTTACCGCGCAGACCAAAGCATGGCCACCGCACAAGACATTGCCAAGCTTCACAGAAACTTGCCCTTTGTGCAGCAATGCGCCGAACATCAACTCAGCTTGGCCGCCGATCAGGTGTTTGTGCTAGCGCACTGGACCAGCGACCGTGACTTGAGCACCCGTTTTGCAGTGCCCTTTTTGGTGGCGCGCATGCCTGAAGGTCAAACACCTGTGGCCGATGAGACCGAACAGTTTGAGCCGGTGTGGGTTCGCCCACAAGATGCACTGGCGCGTCACGAAGCTGGTCAATTCTTCATCATCTTTCCCACCATTCGCACCTTGCAGCGCTTGCTCAGCTATGCCACGGTGCAAGACGTGCTGCAAGCTTGTGCATTGAACGAAGAGCCTTTGTGGACCAGCTGTCCACGGGCCGGTTGGTTGGCTGGCAAGGTGGAGCGCTACATGGAGCACGAGCCACCGTACGGTGAACTGGCCCTTACCAGCCCTGATGGGCAAATCGTGCATCATCTTGATTGGCAAACCGATCACCCGGTGGCGCTGCTTAAAAACGTGCATCGACTCACCGCCCCCAACCCCGGCGTGATGACCGGCCCGGGCACCAATACTTACTGGGTGGGCGACCCCCATTCAGGTTACATCGTGATCGATCCGGGCCCCGCAGACCCCGACCATTTAGAAAGAATTTGGCGCGCTACCGGTGGCCAAATTCGCATGATTGTGTGCACCCACTCACACCCCGATCATTCGCCAGGGGCCAAACCATTGCAGGAATTGTGCAAAGAACAAGCCCATGGCGCACCGCCCATTTTGGGCCTGCCCTCGGCCGCTACCGCCAATGCACAGAGCCAGTTCAGCCCCGATCGCAGCTTGGGCCATGGCGAAGTTTTGAAGGTGGGTGAACATAGCCTCAAAGTGCTGCACACCCCCGGCCATGCGGCCAACCATTTGTGTTTGGTGTTGCTAGAAGACGGCTTGCTGTTCTCGGGCGATCACATCTTGAACGGCAGTACCACCGTGGTCAATCCGCCCGATGGCCAGATGCAAGACTACCTAGACTCCCTGGACCTGCTGGCCAATGAATGCACCACCACCGCCATTGAGTTCATCTTGCCGGCACATGGTTATGTGTTGGGCTTTGCTTCTCAGGCCATTGCGCAACTGAAAGCCCATCGCTTGAAACGTGAGGCCAAAGTCATGGAAGCCATGCGCAGCTTGCCACATGGCAGCTTGGAGGAATGGGTGGCTTTGGCTTACAAGGATGTGCCCGAGCGCTTGTGGCCCGTGGCCGCGCGCTCCTTGCAAGCCCACGTTGACCGCATTCAATCGATGCCACCTGGCAACCCTGCCGCATGATCCGACTGTCCAAGCGGGTGGCCGAAATATTGAAATGCTCTCGGTCGGAAGCCGAGCAAGTGATTGTGGGTGGTTGGGTCAAAGTGAACGATGTGGTGGTGGACGAACCGGCCCATCGCGTGGCCGAAGAGAAGATAGACATTCACAGCACGGCACAGCGTGGCAAAGTGCCGCTCCTCACCGTGATCTTGCACAAGGCTGTGGGGCTCGCTGGACAAAATGTGCACCTCAACCCCGAGCTGCGTTCGGCGCAAGACCGATCGGGTATCAGCCTGACACCTCGACACCAAAAACTGCTGCAGCATGGCGCCGAGCTGGAAGAGGCCGCTACAGGCTTGGTGGTGCTTTCAGAAGACCCCACTTTGCTGCGCAAACTGCGAGACACGCTGCAGCCTTTGGAGCATGAGCTTTTGGCCGAAGTGTCGGGCAGCGTGAGCGACCAACAGCTGCAAGCCATGAGCCCCACGGGACTTAAAACCAGCATCAGCAGTGAGAACCCTCACAAAACCAGTTTGCGCATGGCCTTCAAGGGCTACCAACCTGGCTATGCGGCAGGCGTTATAGAGCATGCGGGGCTTCAACTGCTGGCGCTGAAACGGATCAGGGTGGGCCGGGTTTTGTTGGCGCCGCTATTGCCAGGGGAGTGGCGAGGCCTCATGCCCTATGAAAGATTTTGAAAAAATGAATCAAAATTGACTCATTTTTACGACAATCGCCTAAAATGAGTCCTTGAATTTCTTGCGGACATCCTCACTTATGCTTTAAGTTTGTGAAAAAGATTGTCAGAATACTGTAAAAATTATTCACCAAGACTGATCAAACCGAGATCGAACCCCGTTTACTGTTTGGAACGAAGATTCCGCTGAAAGGAACACACCATGCGTTTGAGCACCAAAAGTCGTTTCGCCGTCACGGCCATGATCGACGTCGCCCTGCGTGAAGACAGAGGCCCCGTTTCTCTTTCCGCCATCAGCGAGCGTCACCAAATTTCTCTGTCCTACCTCGAGCAATTGTTCAGCAAACTGCGCCAGCAGCAATTGGTGGAAAGCACTCGCGGCCCTGGCGGCGGTTACTCCTTGGCGCGCAACGCCGAAAAGATCAGCATGGCCGACATTGTGAGTGCTGTAGACAGTTCTGCTGAGCAAGAAGAAGCTTCTAACACCGAAGGCAGTACTTGGATGAGCAGCGATCTGTGGGCGAGCCTTAACGAAAAAATGTTGGCGCATTTGCAGTCCATTAGCCTGCGACAGTTGGTGTCTGAACAGCGTGCCAAAGGCGTCACCGTAGAGCCGGCGCCCTCCGTGGTGAAGCGCGGCGTGTTTGCCAAGCCCAAAAGCCAGCCTGTTAAATTGAACGTACCCAACTCGGTGTTTGCCTTGGGCGCCAGCTTGGTACCTACCCGATAAGCTTGCAGCTTTGCACCCCCAAAAAACGCGCTGAAAGGCGCGTTTTTTCTTTTAAAAGTGTGAAGCCCGCCTGTAAGCCGGATTCTGTGCATTGAAGTTGCCCTCAATGTGACCGCCATTACTCTGGGCCAAGGGTTGCCCACTTGGCTCGATGCTACCTACCCGCACACTCTCCGGAACCAGATCAACGTGTGCCTACTTGGTATTGCTGCGCGTAGAGATTGCCCGTTTCACCCGAACTCAATCGGCTCGTCTCTGTTGCTCTAATCCTCACCTTGGTGCCTTGCGGCCATTCGGTGGAGAGGTGTTACCTCCTACGCTGTCCTGTGCAGTCCGGACGTTCCTCCAGTGCGGCCTTTCGGCCCGTTGTTTAAGCGATGCATGAACAACGGCTTTACAGCTAGCACCAGCGGCGGTCTGGCAGGCTTCACATCCGCATTATCGCCTTGCTGCATAACCATATGCAGAAATGGACAGAACAAGTAGGTCAAAATCACGCACTGTCGACCCAGTCAATTTGAAAAAAACACAAGGACAAACACCATGAAAGCCCAAAACGTTTTGCAAACCATTGGCAACACGCCACACATTCGCATCAACAAATTGTTTGGCGAGCATGCCAATGTGTGGATCAAATCAGAGCGCAGCAACCCTGGCGGCTCCATCAAAGACCGCATTGCCTTGGCCATGGTGGAAGATGCCGAAAAATCTGGCGCCCTCAAGCCCGGTGGCACCATCATTGAACCCACCTCCGGCAACACCGGCATTGGCTTGGCCATGGTGGCGGCCGTGAAGGGTTACAAGTTGGTCTTGGTCATGCCCGACAGCATGTCGATCGAACGCCGCCGACTGATGTTGGCTTACGGCGCCTCGTTTGACCTCACGCCGCGCGAAAAAGGCATGAAGGGCTCGATTGCTCGCGCCGAAGAGTTGGTGGCCAGCACCCCCGGCGCATGGATGCCCCAGCAGTTTGAAAACCCCGCCAACATTGATGTGCACGTGCGAACCACCGCCCTGGAAATCTTGGCCGACTTCCCCGATGGCATCGACGCCATCATCACTGGTGTGGGCACTGGCGGCCACCTCACGGGTGCAGCCAAAGTTTTGAAAGCTAAATTTCCCCAACTCAAAGTGTTTGCAGTGGAGCCCACAGCATCGCCAGTGATCTCGGGTGGCGCACCTTCGCCTCACCCCATTCAAGGCATTGGCGCGGGCTTCATTCCCAAAAACCTAGACACCCGTTTGCTCGACGGCGTGATTCAAGTAGAAGCCGAAGACGCGCGTGAATACGCACGCCGCTCAGCACGCGAAGAAGGTTTGCTGGTGGGCATTTCTTCAGGCGCCACCTTGGCGGCCATTGCCCAAAAATTGTCCGACCTGCCTGCCGGCGCCACCGTGCTGGGCTTTAACTACGATACCGGCGAGCGCTACTTGTCGATTGACGGCTTTTTACCAAGCTGATTCTGGCGCCATAATCGCTCGGTCTGCTTGATAACCACAAGCCCAACCACCTAGCGCCATGATTCGAATTTCAGAACTCAAACTGCCCCTCACCGCATTGCCGGTTGAGGCTCGCCGCGCCACCGATGCGCCGTCCGAAACCGACGAAGATCGCACACCGCCACCGCACCCTGAACAAGCCTTGCGCCAACTGGCGGCCCATGCCTTGGGCATTGATTCACAAGCCATCGATCAACTGCATGTTTTCAAGCGCAGCTTTGATGCTCGCAAAGCCGATTTGTTGGCGGTGTTCATTGTCGACATCGCATTGAAAAATGCGGCATCAGAAGCCGCATTGATTAGCCAATTTGAGAACCATCCCTACATTCAAGCCACGCCCAACATGACCTGGCAAGCGCCGTGTCACGCGCCTGCAAACTTTGGCGCGCAAGAAGGCGAACGCCCCGTGGTGGTGGGCTTTGGCCCTTGCGGTATTTTTGCCGCATTGAGCTTGGCGCAAATGGGCTTCAAACCCATCGTGATCGAGCGCGGCAGCCCCGTGCGACAACGCACCAAAGACACATGGGCTTTGTGGCGCAAACAAAGCCTCAACCCCGAAAGCAATGTGCAGTTTGGCGAAGGCGGCGCCGGCACATTTTCTGACGGCAAGCTCTACAGCCAAATCAAAGACCCACGACATTTAGGCCGCAAGGTCATGAACGAATTTGTAAAAGCCGGTGCACCCACAGACATTTTGTTTGCCGCGCATCCACACATCGGCACCTTCAAATTGGTCAAGGTGGTCGAAAATTTGCGTGAGCAAATCATTGCCATGGGCGGTGAAGTTCGCTTCGAACAACGCGTGGTCGACATCGACATTGAAACCACCGCCACAGGCCGGCAAGTCACTGGCCTGCACATGGAAGATCGCCACACAGGCGCGCGAACACATCTGGCCACAAGGCATGTGGTGCTGGCCTTGGGCCACAGCTCGCGCGACACCTTCACGCTACTGTATGAACGCGGTGTGTACATGGAGGCCAAGGCCTTCTCGGTGGGCGTGCGCATTGAACATCCGCAAAGCGTGATTGATGCGGCACGCTGGGGTCGACATGCAGGTCACCCCTTGCTAGGCGCGGCCGATTACAAGCTGGTGCACCACGCCCAAAACGGCCGTGCCGTCTACAGCTTTTGCATGTGCCCTGGCGGCACCGTGGTGGCGGCCACCAGCGAAGTGGGCCGCGTGGTGACCAATGGCATGAGCCAATATTCGCGCAATGAGCGCAATGCAAATGCCGGCATGGTGGTGGCCATTGAGCCATCCGATTACCCGCTGGATGTGGCGTCATGGCAAGCGGCGTTTGGTGAAGCCGATGGTTTGAAGTGGGCCACGCAAGCACAGGCCATGGCCACGCGATCACCCAAGGCTTTTCACCCTTTGTCGGGCATGGTGTTGCAACGTCAGTTGGAGTCGAAAGCTTTTGTGGCGGGTGGTGAAAACTACACGGCGCCGGGTCAGTTGGTGGGTGACT
>Ga0209188_1000402_pt1 | contig 42511 bp, 23 predicted proteins | sample C_130625_EF_Meta_FD_187307 | JGI IMG/M metagenome (GOLD analysis project Ga0209188, IMG submission 187307) | Freshwater microbial communities from Lake Croche, Canada to study carbon cycling - C_130625_EF_MetaG (SPAdes) (version 2) | ecosystem: Environmental > Aquatic > Freshwater > Lake...
AAACAGATGGCCATTTAATGACATGTCACCTGTAATAGTTACCCCACCTGATACATCCAGTGTTGAGTCGGGAATTAATTTACCAATTGCAACTTTACCATTTGTACTCATTACAGCTGTCCTAGTATATCCATTTGAACTTATATCAAGACCACCAGTATCATTATTTAGTGAAACTGCAGCGGTTTTATCATTATCTACAGTATCTGTTAAAAATATAGTTTTAGAACTAATAAACAACGATTTAAAAGGATATTCTGGAGAACCTAATGAAAAAATATTTGGATGTGTTGGTATAATATTGCCATTAACAATTGTATCATTACCTATAAATAAACGGCCATTTAATGAAACATCATCGGAAACAAATAAACGAGAATTCATAGAAACATCACCATGTAATACCGTTTGTCCAACTGCATACATATTTCCCCCAAAAGATACATCATCAGATACAAAAAGTCGGGCATTCATAGATACATCACCGCCTACAAACATCCTGGTATTTAAAGAAACATCACATTGAAGTATTGTTTTTCCGAGTACATACATATTTCCACCAAATGATACATCATTGGAAACAAAGAGCCGGGAATTCATAGAAACATCCCCGCCAATAAACATCCTGGTATTTAAAGAAACATCACCTTGAAGTACAGTTTGTCCAACTGCATACATATTTCCCCCAAAAGATACATCATCAGATACAAAAAGTCGGGCATTCATAGATACATCACCGCCTATAAATACTCTGGTATTTAAAGAAACATCACCTTGTAAAATGGTACTTCCTAATGCATACATATTTCCACCAAAAGATGCATCATTGGAAACAAAAAGGCGAGAATTCATAGAAACATCCCCGCCAATAAACATCCTGGTATTTAAAGAAACATCACCTTGTAATACTGTTTGACCTAATGCATACATATTTCCACCAAATGATACATCATTAGATACAAAGAGCCGGGCATTCATTGAAACATCACCACCTACAAACATCCTGGTATTCAAAGAAACATCACCTTGAAGTACCGTTTGTCCAAGTACATACATATTTCCCCCAAAAGATACATCATCAGATACAAAAAGTCGGGAATTCATAGAAACATCCCCGCCAATAAACATCCTGGTATTTAAAGAAACATCACCTTGAAGAATGGTGTGACCTAGTGCATACATATTTTTACCAAAAGATACATCATCAGATACAAACAAACGATTATTCATAGAAACATCCCCGCCAATAAACAATCTAGTATTTAAAGAAACGTCACCTTGAAGTACCGTTTTGCCAAGTGCATACATATTTCCCCCAAAAGATACATCATTATAAGAATACAAACGACCATTCATTGATACGTCCCCGCCAATAAAATTTGAAGTACCATTTAATGTACCATTTGTGATAGATGGACTAATAAGAGTAGCACTAGAAATTGTGGTTGGAAACCCAAATGTTCCTTCGTATCTCCAAAAAGTAACACTAGGAGGTCCAGAGGTAAAGGTATAATTTGACGCAGTACTTATAAAGGTTATCACACCAGAATCATTATCTAAAACCCAAGGATTAGTTAAATCATTAGAAGCTACCACAACGCCATTATTATCATAAACTGTAATATTATATGTGTTTGTAATAGAATCAAATCCATTAGGAATAGAATTTTGTAATAAGTTATTTGTGGCAGAATAATAATAGGAAACCTGTTTGTTAGAAGAACCGGTAGCATCTTTTAACTGTAAGTAACTATATTTAACAATATAAGGATATGATGTACTTGAATATTTTGTAGTAGTTTTTCCAACGATAGTTCCATTATTTGTTGTGAATGATGATACCTGTGTCAAATCATTAGGTGCAGTAGCAGGAATAGTCTGTTGATAAATTTGAAATGTAGGAAATACAGCAGGTCTATTTGCTACAGTTTCTAACGTTGCAGATTGGTTTGGAAATGCATCCGCTAAACCATATGCCTTTTTAAAAAGAATATCAAGTCTAATATCTGTAGTGTTTGATGACATTACACCAACTTGTATATATATATATTCTGAATTTTATTTTTTGAAGACAAAATTATTATTTTTATTACTAACTAAATAATAAAAATATAAAAATATTACCAAAATTTGTTTTTATCAAAATTAAAATAATTATGATGATAAGTAAGCTTCTACAGAATTTAAATAAGTTGTAGAAATATTCATAGGTAATCCAATACGAACATAAACATAAATATTACCACTTGATAATCCAGTAGTATTAGTTGATAAAGCAAGCGGCAATCCAGCTGTAATAAGAGATGTCGTACTCGTAGGTGACGAATAATATGGTTTATTATTTCCAGGAACAGAATAATAGTTTGAACCTGATACTGGACCATTATTATTTGAACTTGTCGCATTATCATTAACGCTTACCCAATATGTAGATGCATTATTAGATGTAAATGTACTAAGAGCACCCATGTCTTCTACTCTATAATAAACAAGTACTTGATTATTACCACCAGAGTCTGCATATAACAATGAATTTACTAGAAAAAGATTATTGGCTCCTAATGAAATATTAATACGAGTATTACTACCACTTAAAGTTGTAGATACTTTCCATGCAAATGTCACGTAACGATAACCAGATGAACTTATTCCAGAATAATTAACTGTGTTTAAACCATTACTATAATAATATGATGTATACGATTTTGCGTAATTAGTATCGCTTGTTCTTAATGCACCATTTGCTATTAAAATTTCTTGTGTTCCATCATATGTATTTGAACCACTAGTAATAGATGAAACTGTTAAATCCCAACTATTTGAAAATGGTACACTTGAATAGGCAGTTGAACCATTGTATAAATAGTTAGGAACATTTGTACCAGATTGAGCTACTCCAGAATAGACACGATAACCATAAGAAGCAGAAGTAGTTAAAATTGCATCAACTATGCTTGATTTTAAATTACTATATAGAGTATAGGTAGGTTGGTCTAAAATAGCACTTATAGCAGACGATGAACCAGTCGCAGTATTTCCTATTTGATTATAAGCTGTTACTGTAATTGAAGGAATTGATGTTAAATAAATAGCACTTGAATAAGATACTGCTGCACCAGTATTTGTTATCGTTGTTGGTGAAACAAGAGTTGTTGTTTTTGTAGAAGTAACATTGCCAATTCCTACTTCTGTGGTTGTTGTAGTTCCACTATACTGCAAAATTCTAGTATAATTATAAAAATAATTACCTAAATTTTTCACAATAGTTGTTGATGTTAGATTTATTGTACCATATATTATCCAAATACCACAAACTTGAATAGAGGTCGTTCCGCTGGGTAAAATAGCTGTAGTAAAGCTTGTAACTTCTGGACTGGAATATGTATCAAAATAAAATGGAAATTCAGTAGTGTATGTAGTTCCACCAGCTTGTGTTTGATAAACATATAATGTATATAGGCTTGAACTTGCAACTAAAGTTGCAGCTGGTATTCGTACTTGATTACTAGTTTGTAAATAAAATCCTTGATAGGCTGTACCTAAAGTAGAATATGAATCAGTAGGAGTTGAGGTAATAACGCTTAATCCTGCACTAGTTACATCATTAGGTTTAGTGATAGGAAATCCTGAATATGTTGCTGTAATATTATAAGAACCTAACTCAGCATTAACTGTCAACGCAGCATTAGTACTATTACCACGATAAGTTATACTGTTAATAGGAGAAGCAAAACTATCGCTTGTCCAGTCATTAACTGAACCATTTTGTCCAAAGTACACATTTGTAGGTGATGAAGCTGTATTAGATACCAATGTTGCTTGTATATTTGTGTAAGTATTTGGAAAACTAATTGCGGTAAAAGATTGTACAGGGTTCAAATAAGTAGTTCCTACGGTTGTTGATGCAGACACACCATAACCAGTATTAGTTGTATTGTTTTGAGCAGCGATATTGAAAGTATATGTAGAATCAGGATAAAAGTTATAAAAATTTGTTGTATCTGGTATTGAAGTGCTTACTGAAGTAGCTGATACAGTTATAGTTTGTAAAGATTGGGATATTGCACCTCCGTATCTTAAATTACTACCATCTGTTGAATAGGTTATTTGATATTGTTTAATGGGGGCTGTAGGACCAGTTGTTATCAAATTTGTGAAATCTGAATATTGTGGTGGATTATATTGAAAAACAAGAGTTATAGGATTACTTGCATTAGTATTTTGAGTAAAAGATAATGTTAATACTTGTCCAGGAACACCTGAAGATACAAAATTAGTAAATGTTATACTAGATAGTGATCCACTAGTTGACGTATTATTGTAATTATTATATAGGATAGATACACTATTTGAAGCTGAGCTGGATAAATTAGCAAAACCACTGTCATAAAACGTGTAAGCATAACGTGATATGTCATTTATTGTTATTGTTCCATAACCACGTATAGCTGAGCTATTATTAGTTAAAACAACTGCTGTAATTGCAGTTCCATTAATGTTAGATGGATAAGTACTCACGTATTCTGTTCCAGTAGCATTTTGTAAAATATAGCCAGTATTGATTGATGAGCCATTATAATATGTGTATTGAACTGTTAATGAAGTTATTAATGGTAACGGATATTGACTAAATCCTGTATTTATTTGTGTAGGATATGTCCATGGTATCACTATTGTAGTTGAAGTGGGTTGAGGAAGTATACCTATTATTGCAGATGGTGGTGAATTAACTAAATTTGCAAGAGACCATGTATCAGTTGTAGTAATATTGGTTGATGAGCCAACTTTAAAACCACCTATGTAAATATTTGAACCAGTTTGCATAAATAATCGCCCATTTAATGAAACGTCTCCGCCTACAAACATCCTATTATTCATAGAAACATCGCCTACTAAAATTGTACGGCCAAAAGCATACATATTTCCATTGAAAGATACATCATTAGAAACGAAGAGCCGGGCGTTCATAGAAACATCACCACCCACAAACATTCTGGTATTTAAAGAAACATCACCTTGTAATATTGATTTTCCGAATGAGTACATATTACCATTGAAAGATACATCATTAGAAACAAAAAGTCTATCATTCATAGAAACATCGCCACAAACAAATAAACGTCCGTTTAATGAAATATCTTCCGCTATAACCAACGAATAATTAGTGGAATTAACATTTGTATAAATAATATTAGAATTACTATATTGAAAAACATTCAACCTTCCTATTATGGTTACGTCATTTCCTACAAACAATCTAGAATTCATAGATACATCACCTTGTAAAACAGTTTTTCCTAGTGAGTACATATTTCCACCAAAAGATACATCGTTAGATACAAAAAGCCGAGCATTCATAGAAACATCCCCACCTACAAACATTCTGGTGTTTAAAGAAACATCACCCTGTAAAATGGTGCTTCCTAGTGCATAAATATTTTTACCAAAAGATACATCATTAGATACAAAAAGACGATTATTCATAGAAACATCCCCACCTACAAACATTCTGTTATTCATAGAAACATCACCCTGTAATATTGATTTTCCAAATGAATACATATTACCACCAAAAGATACATCATTAGAAAAAACGAATAACCTTCCTAATAATGATGTATCACCCTCAATTGACGTATTATAATCAACAATTAAATTACCAATTATTCGCGCGTCATTTGATAAAACAAATTCACTATTAATACCAGGAACTTCTATTTCTACATAAGAATTAACATTGTTAGTAGAAACAGTAGTCTGAGTATATGGGGAATGCTGTGTCCCGTTTGTTAGAGCTACGGCAATGGTTCCTGTTCCGTTGACAGCTACATTAGTATATTCTAAATTATAGCTATTAGATATAGCAGTAAAACTATTAGCATAATCGGTAGAAACATAAATATTATTTTGACCATTTAAAATAGCATAAACAAATTGACCATCAATGTTTGAACCTGAAAGATTAGAAACTATGGTTATATTACTATTTGGACCATTTCCAATGGTAGGTTTACTTATATTTATTACGTTAGTGATATAATTATAACCAGTTACTGTGGTACCTTCTGCTATATTATCTCCAGTAATACTACTTCCTATAGAAATGGCAGATAAAGAACCCGATAAAACAGACGTAACTGTAATTTTACCGAAACCGTTAAATATTTGAGCTACACCTGTAAATGTTCCCGAATAAAAACTAATAGATATGGAAGTTATTGGAGATGGAAAAGTTGCAGAAGAAAGATACCAAGAGCTCCCTGAATTCGTAGATTTTAATATACTATTATTTGTAGTGATATATACAATTGTACCGCTACTAGAGACCTTCAAATCAACTATATCAGATAGGGTAATAAAACTTGTTATTGATGATGTTATATTATACCATCCGTTTGTAATATATCCAGTTGAATATAATGTATTGGTTATTAAAACATAATTACTAGATATTGCTATAACCGTATTCGCACTAAATGAGGAAGCTATGAATTTCCAAGATTCTGTTGTGTTTGAAGTTAAAATTTCATCACCAGTTAATGTATTATTTATTATAGTTAACGTATCGCTGTATCTAGACACATACAATCCACTATAAGTACCGCCGGCAAATAAAAACTCACCATTTCCAGAAATTGCCAAACAAGAAACTATTGATGGAGAAATAGAAGAATTTGTTACTATTTGTACACCACCAGTATAATTTATAAAATTTTTACCATAATTTGATGAATATAGAATATATTTATCTGTTCCCACGATAACAAATCTCCCGTTGTATGACATAGCTATCCTTTTAATTGATTCAGTCTTTATAAAAGAAGTAACATCTACAAAGCTCCAATTAGTAAAATAATTATTAGATAAATAAATAACTTTTTCAGAACTATTACATAAAACAGCATATTGATTATCAGTAGATAACACACAACTTAACCAGTTTTTATTAGCATAATCAATTGAATTTACTTGAACAGGTAAATTAGTCCATGCATTATTATAACTTATAATTGTAGTAGATGAAACTGGTTTAGGTATACGTATTTTAACATAATTAATAAATGATAACATGTTATTCATAGAATTAACAGTAAAATTACCGCCGACTGAAGCATTGTTATTAATTGTTAAATTACCACCTACCGATACATTATTCCCAACAAATAGATTACTACGGTTAGCAGAAATATCTCCTCCTACAAATAATCTAGCTTGTAAAACTGTATCTCCTAATAATGTACTGTTTTGTGAAACTATAGAACCAGATAAAGCAGTAGCTGGAATACTTCCATCTGTATAATTTATTTGATTTGATTGTATGGAACCCAATTTACCTGTAATATTACCATAAAAGCTAACGTTTCCAAAAATAACTGTATTTGATACATCAACTGAACCTAATACTAATTGTTTACTTTCAGTTATTATAGAATTGACTCCTATAGCAGTTGATTGAGTATAAATATTATTAGTGGTATTATTGTCTGTATTAGAACCGGCACCTAAAAATGTTAGAAAAGTACCTCCATTATTAAAGCTTCCACTATTAAATCCTACGGCTGTATTATTATTACCATCAGAATTATTAATTAATGAATTAGAACCTATTGCTGTGTTACAAGCATTATTACTATTTTGTAAAGCATGGTAACCTACAGCTACATTTTCATTTCCAGATGTGTTTTGAGACAATGCCTGAAATCCTAAAACGGTGTTATTTGGTCTGTTTCCCCCACCTACACCTACAGTAATGGCGTTTATATAGCTATCACCAATAGTAAATAAACGCGCATTTATTTTTGTATCTTTTTGAATAAATAAACTAGAATTCATTGAAACATCGTTGTTTAGAACAGTTTTACCTGAAATATACATAGAACTATTCATTGAAACATCTCCACCGACAAATAAGCGCGAATTTAATGAAACATCATATTCAATATTTAAACGACCATTTAATGATAAATCTTCTACTACAACTAATGTATAGTTGGTACCTGTTACATTAGTATAAATAATATCAGATTTTGTATACGATTGGACATTTAACCTTCCTCCTATAGTTACATCTTTTGAAACAAACAGGTTGGAATTAATTGAAACATCACCCCAAACTTGCAAACGATTTAAAGAAGTATCTTTTTGGATAATTAAATTTCCATGTCTATTAATAATGTCTCCACCACTAACATCAACAAATCCTTTGATGTAAACTTGTTTTAACAAGTTGGAATTATTGGATAGGTCTAACCAACCAGACATTTATATAATAAAGATGTGAAAATAATTTACTAATCATTGTTTATTAGTAAAATCATAATAATAAATATATTCATAAAAAAATATATCTATTGCATCATATGACTTCTAAATATTTATCATTTTTTTTAATATGTTTTATTTTTTTAAATTGAATATGGTGAAAATGTAAAGAGAATAAATCCTTCATTGTCAACTATAATATCTTTGGCATAAAATTTTCCATTTAACGACATATCTCCACGTACAAATAATTTATTGTTCATTGATACATCTCCGTTCAATTCAGTTTTACCAGAGGTAAACATATTTCCGTTAAAAGAAACATCTCCGTCTACAAATAATCTTTGATTTAAAGAAGCATCTTTAAGAACTGTTAAATTTCCATTTAATGAAATATCCTCCGAAACTAAAAGCGCTACATTGGTATAAACTACATTGTTTTGTTGATGCTCTTGTACAGTTAATCGTCCGATAATGACTACATCATTAGCTACCAATAGGTTGGAATTCATAGAAACATTTCCCTGAATGTTTAAATCAGAATTCATAGAAACATCGCCTTGTTGTACAGATTTTCCGAATGTATACATATTTCCGTTCATAGAAACATCTCCAGATACGAATAAACGCTTATTAAATGATACATCACTCATAACAAAAAGACGGGAATTCATTGATACATCACCCTCAATAATAACATTACCGTTTGTAATATTTACATTACCGCCAATAGTTGCACCACCACTAGGTATATTTAATGCAGTATCATAATTATTATTGCTAATTAATACATTACCATTGTCTACATTAATCTCACCATTAGTAACATTAACATTACCATCAATTCTTGCACCACCAGTAACTATATGTAATGCAGTATCGTTATTATTTTCATTATAAATTGTAACATTACTATTAGTCTCAGAATAGCCAATAACAACATTACCTTTAGAAACAGTAAGATTACCGCTAGTAACAGTAAGATTTTGTTCAATTGTAGCGCCACCATCGGTTAGGTTTAATGCAGTATCCGCATCATTATTACCAATAGTAACGTTACCATCATTAACCTTAAGATTTTGCCAAATTGTAGCACCGCCGTGTAGTAATAAGGCATCGTTACTTTGATTATTGATAGTAATTACACCTTCTGATCCAACCGCAAAATTTTTCCCAATATATGCACCACCTTGTGTAACGTTTAACGCTATATTGATATCAGTACTATTAATTCTAACATTACCATCACTTACCGTTAGATTTTGTTTAATAGTGGCACCACCATCGGTTATATTTAAGGCAGTATTCGCATCAGTATTACCAATAGTAACATTACCATCACTTACTGTAAGATTTTGTTTAATTGTTGCACCACCACTTGTTAGGTTTAATGCAGTATCCGGAGAATTATCAGCAATAATAGCATGTCCGCGTGTGTATGAGTTACCACCAAATGACACATCATTAGAAACAAATAAACGGTTATTCATTGATACATCTCCATCAATAAAAACAAGTGAGTTCATAGAAACATCGCCATTAAGTATAGTTCTCCCAAACGCATACATATTTCCATTAAAAGATACATCATTTGAAACAAAAAGGCGAGAATTTAATGAAACATCATATTCTACATTTAATCGGCCATTCAAAGATAAATCCTCAGCAATAATTAATGAATAATCTGTAGTTGTTACGTTGGTATAAATAATGTTAGATTGTGTATATTGCTGAACATTTAAACGACCTCCTATAGTTACATCATTACGTACAAAGAGGTTTTGTCCGAATGATACATCTTGAGACACAAACAGACGAGAATTCATAGAGACATCACTATCAATAAAAACCCGAGAATTCATAGAGACATCTCCCTGAAAGATACTTTGACCAAGTGTATACATGTTTCCATTTAATGATACATCTCCGCTAACAAATAAGCGTTTGTTTAAAGAAACATCACTGCTTACAAAAAGACGAGAATTCATAGATACATCTCCGTGAATAAAAACACGTGAATTCATAGAAACATCACCATTGAGAATAGTTTGACCTAAAGTATATAAGTTTGCATTTAATGACACATCACTTGATACAAATAAACGTGCATTAAGTGATACATCATTACTGACGAAAAGTCGTGAATTCATGGAAACATCTCCTTGGAAAATGCTTTGTCCTAGTGTATACAAATTTGCATTTAATGATACGTCTCCTGAAACAAATAAACGTGCATTAAGTGATACATCACTAGTTACAAAAAGACGTGAGTTCATAGAAACATCACCATCAATAAAAACGCGTGAATTCATAGAAACATCACCATTAAAAATAGTTTTACCATATGTATAAAAATTACTGCTAAACGAAACATCATTATTAACAAAAAGGCGCGCGTTCATTGAAACATCATCATTAAGAATGGTATTTTTTAACACATACAAACTACTGTTCATGGAAACATCTTTAGATACAAACAAGCGTCCGTTTAAAGATGTATCATTTTGTATAATTAAACTACCTGTTCTATTTATAATATCACCACCACTTACATCTACAAACCCTTTTACATAAACCTGAGTTATTTTGTTTGAAGTTTCTGTTTTTGCTAACCAATTTGGACTAGACATATTTATAATATATTATGAGACAAAAATATAACGCATATTTTTATATTTTTGTTTTTACTAAAACTTATAAATCATAGATATTGTTACCACTGAATTACATATCCATTTTCTATAAACAACGATGATTTCATGAAAACATTGTTTTCTATTGTGGTGTTTCCAGAAATATATACATTTCCTTCAAATGAAGCATCATTTAAAACAAATAGACGACCATCTGTGGATATATCCGAACCAACGGATAATTTAGAATTTAAAGAAACATCACCTTGTATCAATCCACGACCAAAGACATAGATGTTCTTTTTTAGTTCTGTATCATTTGAAACATATAATCGTTCTCCAATATTTACATCGGATTTTACATCCAATTTTGAATTTAAAGAAACATCACCTTGTATTAATCCCCGACCAAAAACATAGACATTCTTTTTTAGTTCTGTATCATTTGAAACATATAATCGTTCTCCAATATTTACGTCGGATTTTACATCTAATTTTGAATTTAATGAAATATCACCACTCACCGATAAACGTGAATTTAATGAAACATCACCTTGAATTATACCACGACCAAATACATAGATACTCTTTTTTAGTTCTGTATCATTTGAAACATATAATCGTTCTCCAATATTTACATCAGCTTTAATATTTACATCAGATTTAACGTACAATTTTGAATTAAAAGAAACATCTTCATTGACAAATAAACGGGAATTTAATGAAACATCCCCTTTTATAGTTCCCTTCCCTTCTACATAAATGTTCTTTTCAATCTTTGTATCATATGAAACGTGCAACCGTCCTCCTACATTTATATCTGAATCTAAATTAATTTTTGAATTAAAAGAAACATCACCGCGTACATACAAATTTCCGTCCAACGTCACATTGGGATATTTTAACACTATTCCGGGAGGTGCTTGAGGTCCTTGAGGTCCTTGAGGTCCTTGAGGTCCTTGTTGAGGATTTACATTTCCATTCATATTTGCTGTTTCATAAATACCTATTATTGCACTAATTGGTATACTTTCGTTTGGTGAATAAAGAACCCCGTTAAATGATATATCTCCGTCAACAAATAAATTGTTGTTAAAAGAAACATCTTTATTCACATTAAGACCGGAATTCATAGAAACATCGCCTTGTAAAATGGTTTTTCCTAATGTGAAAATATTAGAGTTAAATGATGCATCACCTTGTACAAATAATCGTTCATTCATAGAAACATCACCTTGTAAAATGGTTTTTCCTAGTGTAAATATATTAGAGTTAAATGATGTGTCTCCAAATACAAATAATCGTTCATTCATAGAAACATCACCTTGTAAAATGGTTTTTCCTAGTGTAAACATATTTCCATTGAAGGAAGTATCACCTTGTACAAATAATCGTTCATTCATTGAAACATCACCTTGTAAAATGGTTTTTCCTAATGTAAACATATTTCCATTGAAGGAAGTATCACCTTGTACAAATAATCGTTCATTCATTGAAACATCACCTTGTAAAATGGTTTTTCCTAATGTAAACATATTAGAGTTAAATGATGCGTCTCCGAATACAAATAATCGTTCATTCATAGAAACATCACCTTGCAGAACTGTTTTTCCTAATGTAAAAAAATTTCCATTGAAGGAAGTATCACCTTGTACAAATAATCTGGAATTAATAGAAACATCACCTTGTAAAATGGTTTTTCCTAGTGTAAACATATTTCCATTAAAGGAAGTATTACCTTGTACAAATAATCTGGAATTCATAGAAACATCTCCTTGCAGAACTGTTTTTCCTAATGTAAAAAAATTTGAGTTAAATGATGTGTCTCCAAATACAAATAATCGTTCATTCATAGAAACATCGCCTTGTAAAATGGTTTTTCCTAAGGTAAACATATTTCCATTGAAGGAGGTATCACCTTGAACAAATAATCTGGAATTCATAGAAACATCGTCTTGTAAAATGGTTTTTCCTAATGTAAAAAAATTTGAGTTAAATGATGCGTCTCCTGATACAAATAATCGTTCATTCATTGAAACATCTCCTTCTAGAACTGTTTTTCCATAGGTATACACGCTACCGCTTATTGATAAATCTTCTATCAAAACTAATTGATAATCTGTAGAAGTAACATTAGTATAAAATATATTAGATTGTGTGTATTCTTGTACGTTTAATCTCCCTTTTATAACTACATCATTTCCAACAAACAATCTGGAATTCATAGAAACATCACCCTCTAGAATCGTATTTCCTAAGGTAAACATATTTCCATTGAAAGAAGTATCACCTTGTACAAACAATCTGGAATTCATTGAAACATCACCCTCTAGAATCGTATTTCCTAAGGTAAACATATTTCCATTGAAAGAAGTATCACCTTGTACAAACAATCTGGAATTCATTGAAACATCACCCTCTAGAATCGTATTTCCTAAGGTAAACATATTTCCATTGAAAGAAGTATCACCTTGTACAAACAATCTGGAATTCATTGAAACATCACCCTCTAGAATCGTATTTCCTAAGGTAAACATATTTCCATTGAAAGAAGTATCACCTTGTACAAACAATCTGGAATTCATTGAAACATCACCCTCTAGAATCGTATTTCCTAAGGTAAACATGTTTCCATTGAAAGAAGTATCACCTTGTACGAACAATCTATTGTTCATTGAAACATCACCCTGTAGAATTGTATTTCCTAATGTAAACATGTTTCCATTGAAAGAGGTATCACCTTGTACAAATAATCTATTATTCATTGAAACATCACCATCTAGAATTGTAGTGCCTAGTGTAAACATATTTCCATTGAAAGAAGTATCACCTTGTACAAATAGTTTATTGTTCATGGAAACATCGCCTTGCAAAATTGTATTTCCTAAGGTAAACATATTTCCATTGAAAGAAGTATCACCTTGTACAAATAGTCTGGAATTCATTGAAACATCGCCTTGCAAAATTGTATTTCCTAAGGTAAACATATTTCCATTGAAAGAAGTATCACCTTGTACAAATAGTCTGGAATTCATTGAAACATCGCCTTGCAAAATTGTATTTCCTAAGGTAAACATATTTCCATTGAAAGAAGTATCACCTTGTACAAATAGTCTGGAATTCATTGAAACATCGCCTTGCAAAATTGTATTTCCTAAGGTAAACATATTTCCATTGAAAGAAGTATCACCTTGTACAAATAGTCTGGAATTCATTGAAACATCGCCTTGCAAAATTGTATTTCCTAAGGTAAACATGTTTCCATTGAAAGAGGTATCACCTTGTACAAATAGTCTGGAATTCATGGAAACATCACCATCTGTAATCGTATTCCCTAAGGTAAACATATTTCCATTGAAAGAAGTATCACCTTGTACAAATAGTCTGGAATTCATTGAAACATCGCCTTGCAAAATTGTATTTCCTAAGGTAAACATGTTTCCATTGAAAGAGGTATCACCTTGTACAAATAGTCTGGAATTCATGGAAACATCACCATCTGTAATCGTATTCCCTAAGGTAAACATACTTCCATTGAAATAGCTATCACCTTGAACAAATAATCTATTGTTCATTGAAACATCACCCTCTAGAATTGTACTGCCTAGTGTAAATATACTCCCATTGAAAGAGCTGTCACCTTGTACAAATAATCTATTGTTCATTGAAACGTCGCCTTGCAAAATTGTATTCCCTAAGGTAAACATACTCCCATTGAAAGAGCTGTCACCTTGTACAAATAATCTATTGTTCATTGAAACATCGCCTTGTAAAATTGTACTGCCTAGTGTAAACATATTTCCATTGAAAGAAGTATCACCTTGTACAAATAGTCTGGAATTCATTGAAACATCACCCTCTAGAATTGTACTGCCTAGTGTAAACATACTCCCATTAAAAGAGATATCACCCTGGACAAACAGTCTTGAATTCATTGAAACATCACCCTCTAGAATTGTACTGCCTAGTGTAAACATATTTCCATTGAAAGAGGTATCACCCTGGACAAACAGTCTTGAATTCATTGAAACATCACCCTCTAGAATTGTATTGCCTAGTGTAAACATATTTCCATTGAAAGAGGTATCACCTTGTACAAATAGTCTGGAATTCATTGAAACATCACCTTCTAGAATTGTATTTCCTAAGATAAACATATTTCCATTGAAAGAAGTATCACCCTGGACAAACAGTCTTGAATTCATTGAAACATCACCCTCTAGAATTGTACTGCCTAGTGTAAACATATTTCCATTGAAAGAGGTATCACCTTGTACAAATAGTCTGGAATTCATTGAAACATCACCTTCTAGAATTGTATTTCCTAAGATAAACATATTTCCATTGAAAGAAGTATCACCCTGGACAAATAACCTATTGTTCATAGAAACATCACCCTCTAAAATCGTACTGCCTAGTGTAAACATATTTCCATTGAAAGAAGTATCACCCTGGACAAATAACCTATTGTTCATAGAAACATCTCCCTCTAGAACTGTGTTTCCTAAGGTAAACATATTTCCATTGAAAGAAGTATCACCCTGGACAAACAATCTGGAATTCATTGAAACATCACTGTTTATGTATGTTTTACCAACTACATACAAGTCTTGTTCAATATTAACATTATTTTTAACGTTTAAATATGTACTTACATTTATACTATTAAATGAAACATCACTTGTTGTGTTTAAACTTTGATTCGCACCAGGTCCTGTCGGTCCTGTATTACCTGTAGATCCAGTGTTTCCGGTGGGCCCTGTGTTTCCGGTTGGTCCTGTATCTCCTGTGTTACCAGTGTTTCCTGTGGGTCCAGTATTTCCAGTAGACCCAGTATTTCCGGTTGGCCCTGTGTTTCCAGTAGACCCAGTATCTCCGGTTGGCCCAGTGTCTCCGGTTGGCCCGGTGTCTCCGGTTGACCCGGTGTCTCCGGTTGACCCTGTAGGACCTGTGTCTCCGGTGTTTCCAGTAGAACCAGTATTTCCGGTTAGCCCTGTAGGACCTGTGTCTCCGGTGTTTCCAGTAGAACCAGTATTTCCGGTTGGCCCTGTAGGACCTGTGTCTCCGGTGTTTCCTGTAGACCCCGTATCTCCGGTATTTCCATTCGCTCCATTTCTGCCTGTTGCTCCCGTAAATCCACTATTTACTATAATAGTCCAATATAATCCATTACTTAAACTAATTGGTATTAAAGTTAGATTTGATACATATTCTAATGCTAAAAATAAATTACCATCATTGGTTACTACATCATATTTATTGTAAGAATTATTGGGATTCCATATACCTTTGTATGTAAAACCTTGACCAGTATTTCCTGTAAAACCAGTGGGTCCCTGAACTCCAGTATATCCAGTTTGTCCTTGTATTCCTTGAGAACCAGTATAACCCGTTAGTCCAGTAGGGCCTGCATCTCCTTGAGAACCAGTAAATCCGGTTGGTCCATCAAAACCTTGAGGACCTGTTATACCAGTAAAACCTTGAATACCTTGAATACCTTGAGACCCAGTATAACCTGTATAACCTGTATAACCAGTTGCACCGGTATTTGATGCAGAACCTTCAGGGCCTTGTAGGCCCTGTGGACCTGTATAACCGGTATATCCCGTTGCACCTGTATTTGATGAAGAACCTACTGGACCTTGTAAACCCTGTGAGCCAGTATAACCTGTTAATCCTTGAATACCCTGACTACCTTGTGGACCTGTAAATCCTATTAACCCCTGTGGTCCTTGTGAACCTGTATATCCTGTTTGACCTGTAGTGCCCGTATATCCAGTCGCACCTGTATTACCTGTATATCCTTCTAAACCTTGTGCTCCAGTATAACCAGTATAACCAGTTGAACCTGTATTAGATGCTGTTCCTACTGGTCCCTGTAAACCTTGTGCTCCAGTATAACCAGTATAACCCGTTGAACCTGTATTGGATGCTGTTCCTACTGGTCCCTGTAAACCTTGTGCTCCAGTATAACCAGTTGATCCTTGAATTCCCTGAATTCCCTGATTTCCTTGTGAACCTGTAAATCCTACAAATCCTTGTGGTCCTTGTGAACCTGTTGTTCCTTCTGTTCCTTGAGGACCCGTAAAACCGGTGTAACCTGTTAAACCTTGAATACCTTGAGGACCTGTAAAACCGGTATAACCAGTTAAACCTTGAATACCTTGAGGACCAGTAAAACCTTGAATACCCTGAGGACCAGTTAAACCCGTGTAACCAGTGGCTCCTGTATTAGATGCTGTTCCCACTGGTCCTTGTAAACCTTGTGAACCAGTATAACCTGTGTAACCAGTAGCTCCTGTATTTGAAGCTGTTCCTACTGGACCTTGCAATCCTTGTGCTCCAGTATAACCAGTAACACCTTGAATACCTTGCTCACCGATTGAACCTGTTAATCCTTGAATACCTTGAGGACCTGTATAACCTGTCATTCCTTGAATACCTTGTGAACCGGTATAACCTGTCATTCCTTGAATACCTTGCGAACCGGTATAACCTGTCGTTCCTTGAATACCTTGAGGTCCTGTATAACCTGTCGTTCCTTGAATACCTTGCGAACCGGTATAACCAGTGGCTCCTGTATTGGATGCTGTTCCAACTGGTCCTTGTAAACCTTGTGCTCCAGTATAACCTGTGTAACCAGTAGCTCCTGTATTTGATGCTGTTCCTACAGGACCCTGTAAACCTTGTGCTCCAGTATAACCAGTAACACCTTGAATACCTTGCTCACCGATTGAACCTGTCATTCCTTGAATACCTTGAGGACCTGTATAACCTGTCATTCCTTGAATACCCTGCGAACCGGTATAACCTGTTAATCCTTGAATACCCTGCGAACCTGTGTAACCCGTTAATCCTTGAATACCTTGCGAACCGGTATAACCTGTCGTTCCTTGAATACCTTGTGAACCTGTATAACCAGTGGCTCCTGTATTGGATGCTGTTCCAACTGGTCCTTGTAAACCTTGTGCTCCAGTAAATCCTGTGTAACCAGTAGCTCCTGTATTTGATGCTGTTCCTACAGGACCCTGTAAACCTTGTGCTCCAGTATAACCTGTAACACCTTGAATACCTTGAGAACCTGTATAACCTGTCATTCCTTGAATACCTTGCGAACCGGTATACCCTGTCGTTCCTTGAATACCCTGCGAACCGGTATAACCTGTCGTTCCTTGAATACCTTGAGAACCTGTATAACCTGTTAATCCTTGAATACCTTGAGGTCCTGTATAACCTGTCGTTCCTTGAACACCTTGTGAACCGGTATAACCAGTGGCTCCTGTATTGGATGCTGTTCCGACTGGTCCTTGTAAACCTTGTGCTCCAGTATAACCTGTGTAACCAGTAGCTCCTGTGTTTGATGCTGTTCCTACGGGACCCTGTAAACCTTGAGGTCCTGTATAACCTGTCGTTCCTTGAATACCTTGCTCACCGGTATAACCTGTTAATCCTTGAATACCTTGAGGACCTGTATAACCTGTCATTCCTTGAATACCTTGCGAACCGGTATACCCTGTCGTTCCTTGAATACCTTGAGAACCTGTGTAACCCGTTAATCCTTGAATACCTTGAGGTCCTGTATAACCTGTCATTCCTTGAATACCTTGAGGACCCGTGTAACCAGTAGCTCCTGTATTTGATGCTATTCCAATTGGTCCTTGTAATCCTTGTGCTCCAGTATAACCCGTGTAACCAGTAGCTCCTGTGTTTGATGCTGTTCCTACGGGACCCTGTAAACCTTGTGCTCCAGTATTACCCGTATAACCAGTAGCTCCTGTATTTGATACTGCACCTATTGGTCCTTGTAGACCTTGTGCTCCAGTATAACCAGTTAAACCTTGAATACCTTGCGAACCGGTATACCCTGTCGTTCCTTGAATACCTTGAGAGCCTGTAAAACCTGTCATTCCTTGAATACCCTGAGATCCAGTATAACCAGTTAATCCTTGAATTCCTTGAGAGCCTGTATAACCAGTTGCTCCTGTATTAGATGCTGTTCCAACTGGTCCTTGTAATCCTTGTGCACCAGTATAACCAGTGTAACCGGTAGCTCCTGTATTGGATGCTGTACCAACTGGACCTTGTAACCCTTGTGCTCCAGTATAACCAGTTGAACCGGTAGCTCCTGTATTAGATGCTGTTCCTACTGGTCCCTGTAAACCTTGTGCTCCAGTAAAACCTTGAATGCCTTGAGCCCCGGTATAACCAGTAGCCCCTTGCTCGCCTATATTACCCATGTTTCCTTGGGGACCAATTAAACCTATGCTTCCTTGACTACCTGTAAAACCTATTAGACCTTGTAATCCTTGTGGACCGGTTTCACCAGTAGGTCCAGAACTTCCTGTATAACCGGTTGAACCCGTATTAGATGCAGTACCTACCGGTCCTTGTAAACCTTGGGGTCCAGTGTAACCTGTATAACCTGTAGAACCAGTATTAGATGCAGTACCTACAGGTCCCTGCAAACCTTGTGGACCTGTATATCCTGTTACACCTTGAATACCCTCTATACCCTGGGACCCAGTATATCCTGTTACACCCTGAATACCCTGAGAACCTGTATATCCTGTTAATCCTTGTGTTCCTTGAGAACCTGTGTCACCTGTTATACCCTGTGGTCCTATGAGTCCCCTGATTCCTTGTATTCCCTGAGGACCAGTATATCCTGTAAAACCAGTATATCCTGTAAAACCGGTAAAACCGGTATATCCTGTGGAACCTGTATTAGATGCAGTTCCTACCGGTCCTTGTAAACCCTGTGCACCCGTATATCCTGTATAACCTGTAGCTCCAGTATTAGATGCAGTTCCTACCGGTCCTTGTAAACCCTGTGCACCAGTATAACCAGTATAACCAGTTCTACCAGTAGGACCAGTAGGACCTGTATAACCTGTATAACCTGTATATCCTGTGTAACCTGTCGGACCAGTTCTACCTGTACTTCCAGTTGCCCCTGTACTTCCAGTTGGTCCTGTACTTCCAGTTGGCCCTGTAATTCCAGTTGACCCTGTACTTCCTATTGGTTGTCCACCTAATGTCAATGTTCCATTACTAGGATTAATGGAAAGACCTACTAAGGTATTGGTAGTTCCTGTTGTTCCTTGGTTTACAAAATAAATTGTATTTGTTCCTAAATATAAATTTTTAAATGGTTTCTCTAATGAACCCAATGAAGAGATATTAGATTGACTAGGAATAACATTACCATTTACATATACATTATTAGTAATACCTATGTTGGAAAATGACACATCATTTGTAGTATTTAAAGATTGATTATAAGATGTACCTCCAACAGAGGCACCACTACCTGTATATAAAATTGCAGTTTGTTTACCACTACTTGAATCTAATCCCAAATATACCCATGTTGGTACAGCTATTGAGGTAGGGGGTGTTATTGTATAATTACTTGTACCGTCTGTAGATAAATACAAGAACTGGCCTTTACGGTAAGATGAAAAATTTAATCCTGGAAAACTTTTTTGTAAATCATTGTAAAAGGTTCCGTATGATTTATATTCAAAATTATCAATCGTTGGAGAGCCACCGGAAACAGAAACATTAGAAACTATACCTATTATATATTTTACATTATTTACAGATGGTATTGATACCTTTTTATATAATCCACCTGATGGGTCAAGCCATATTGGGTCACCTATAGAAAGCAAATGATTAGGTTGATAAACAGTTACATGTTGTTTTGCGACATTAAATACGGCAAATCTGGAAATCATATCTAGTGGTAATAATTTTAATGAATCTGAAAATAAATCTACTGGGAACAGTAAAGGTTGTCCTTCTTCATTTACTTCAAACGCAATAAAGTATCCTCCATTATTAGGAACTCCTCTTTCTCCAGTATTATCTAAATTTATACAATAATTATCTACATCTTCTAGATAAAATGTACAAGTCCCATCTAAATTAACTGTTTTATCATATATTCTCCAAGCTAACCCTCCAGATGTTCCAATCCAAAATCCTTTTTGAATATCATTGATTCCATATGAATTAGTACTGATTAAATCATTTCCTATATAAGTGGTTGATATTGAATACGTAAATGGAGCCGACCATGTAAAATTACCATTCTTCGTGTTACCTATGTTTGCTAAACTTGGACCAAGTGTTAATTGAACGCAAACCGGAAAAATATTATTAAATGTAGACATCCACTCCCTATAAATTATTGTAATATTTTATTATTTAAAAAACTAGATAAACATAAAAATATATATAAATAAAAGAGAACCCCCTCATGTTTGAAAATAAAGATATTATTGAAGAATCAACAAAACCCACTCAGGTTGACAGTATCAATAAATATAAAAACATCATAAATTCAATTAACACACCTTTATCTCAAGATAATTCTACATCTGTAGATAACATGTTAGAACTAGAAAAACAACATAATAAAAACGAGCAATGGAATAAATTAGATAAAACTATTAAAATACAAAAATTACATCAATTTGCTGAAAAATACGGAAAAGACCATACCCTACCTGTAAAAGATGTGAAGTCATTGAAGGCTTTTTTTGTTACATCTTTAGAAAACAATAAATTGCAAAAAACCAAGGATGTTATTTATGATAAGATTTCCAAGGAAATTTCATCAATTCCAGCACTTTATTTTAATCAAATTTCTCGTAATTTTACATTAAAAGTTCTGGATTCTAAAAGAATTTCTACTTTAAAATCATTGACACCTAAGAGAATTACTGAAAAGAATAAAGAAGATTCAGAAAAGTAAAACTTGTTTTATTTATTAAATAATAATAAATAAATACATAGATATATTGCGTTATATATAATAAACAATATGGATTCCGATTATTTACCATCAAGTGATGCTGAAAATGATAGCAGTTCTTCTTATTCTAAAGAAACTAATATGTTAAATAATTTATCAGAAGATGATATTTCTAATATCACTATTGACATATATGAGCAAATAGAATCTTATATTGAAAATAAAATTATCCTAATATCTTCTCCAAATTTTTATTCAAATATGGTAGAAACCATATCTAATATAATAATTGAAGAATGGAATTGTTTTCGTTTTATACATACTGATGAGGAGGAAGAAGACGTAACTACAGAAATTACTGAATTCGTAGAACAAATTTTAGAAACCTATTTACAATTTTCAGATGTTCCTAGGAGAGAAAGAAGATATTCGGTTGATTTAGATTGTGAGAATGATATTCCAAAATTGACTAGGCAAATACGATTTTTACAAAACATACCTCAACCAACTCAAAAAACGAAAGAATGGTATGAATTTCGTAACGGATTAATTAGTGCCAGTAATTTATGGAAGGTTTTTGGAACAGAATCCCAGCGAAATAGTTTAATTTATGAAAAATGTCAACCTATTAATAAAACAGTTACAAATTGGGTAAATACTGATTCTCCTATGCATTGGGGAAACAAATACGAACCAGTTACTGTACTTATCTATGAAAATATGTTTGGAACTCAAATTGGAGAATTTGGATGTATTCAACATCCACAGTATAAATTCATAGGTGCTTCTCCAGATGGTATAAATATTGACCCTGAAAATAGTAGATATGGTAGAATGCTAGAAATTAAAAATATTGTTAATCGTGAAATTACTGGTATTCCAAAAGAGGAATATTGGATTCAAACACAAATTCAGATGGAGGTTTGTGATTTAGATGAGTGTGATTTTATGGAAACCCGGTTTTTAGAATATGCTAATTCTTATGATTTTTATACTGACGATAAACACGAATACAAAGGGGTTATTTTACATTTTATAGACCGTGATATGAAAACTAATTCTGGTCCAATATACAAATATATGCCAGTTGATATACCATTAGATAATGATACTATAGAACTATGGGTATCTAATATGAGAAATGAATGTAAAAAGGATGATTTGGTATTGTTTACTACTATTTATTGGTATTTGGAAGAATATTCATGTATTTTGATACAACGCAATCGTTCCTGGTTTAAAGCTGCAGTTCCTAAAATTGAAGAATTATGGAATATTATTGAAAAGGAAAGAGTAGATGGATATGAACATAGGGCAAATAAAAAAAAAATAAGTGTCAGCATGAATACTGATTTGTCTAATTCCTATTTTATTAAAAATATGCCTTTACAAAATTCTATTTGTTTAGTAAAATTAGATTAATTAAAAAATTGATTTATAGATACCTTCCGTTATTTATCTATAAATTATGTCTAGCCCACCTATTACACAAATGGAGGAAGAAATGTATGTTACTAAGCGCATCGGGGAGCGCGAGATTGTTTCGTTTGATAAGATTCTTAATCGTATTAAGAAACTAGGAAGAGAAGCACATTTTGGAAATGAGGTAGACCTAAAAATTAATTATACGACGCTTGTCATGAAGGTAATTGACCAGCTATACGATGGTATTTCTACTACCAAGATTGACGAGTTATCTGCTGAGCAATGTGCATCTATGTCTTCCATTCACCCCGATTATAACGTTCTCGCAGGAAGAATTACTGTTTCAAATCTTCATAAGAATACTAGTCCTTCATTTATTACTGTAATGTCACAGTTATATTTTTATAAAGATAAACATGACAAGCAATCACCTCTTATTTCCCAAGAACTTTATGAGATGGTTAAGAAATATCAATTTGAATTGGACGAAATTTGCGATTACAACCGTGATTACTTGATAGATTTCTTTGGTCTCAAAACATTGGAACGTGCTTATTTGATGAAAATTGATAAATATATTGTGGAACGCCCGCAGCATATGTGGCTTCGCGTAGCTATTGGTATTCATGGCGATAATTTGTACAGAGTTAAACAAACATATGATTTGATGTCTCAAAAATATTTTACACATGCTACTCCTACCCTGTTTAATGCAGGTACTCCTCATCCTCAGCTTAGTTCATGCTTCTTACTAGCTATGGAAAATGATAGTATAGAAGGAATTTATAATACGTTGAAAGATTGTGCTCTTATTTCTAAATGGGCTGGTGGAATTGGTCTTCATATTCATAACATTCGGGCTTCAGGTAGTCATATTCGCGGTACTAATGGTTCTTCTAATGGTATTGTCCCAATGTTGAAGGTTTTTAATAACACTGCTAAATATGTTGACCAGGGTGGTGGTAAGCGTAATGGTTCTTTTGCTATTTATTTGGAACCTTGGCATGCTGATATTGAGAATTTCCTTCAAATGCGTAAGAATCATGGTGATGAAGAGCTTAAGGCCAGGGACCTCTTTTATGCCCTTTGGATTCCGGATTTGTTTATGGAGCGTGTAAAAACGGATGGTCACTGGACGTTAATGTGTCCAGATGAATGCCCTGGATTGGCCGATGTTTATGGTGATGAGTTTAATGCATTGTATACTAGGTATGAGAAAGAAGGAAAAGGTCGGAAGACAATGAAAGCGCGTGACCTTTGGTTTCAAGTTATGGATGCACAAATGGAAACTGGTACGCCTTATCTTTGTTATAAAGATGCCGCAAATAAGAAATCAAATCAACAAAATTTGGGTACTATTAAGAGTTCTAATTTGTGTAGTGAGATTATTGAATATTCTGATGAAAATGAGACTGCTGTATGTAACTTGGCAAGTCTTGCTCTACCCGCGTTTATTATAAAGGACATTGAAACCGGTATTTCTACATTTGATTATGAGAAACTCCATGAGGTTACTAGAGTCGTTACTTATAATTTGAATAAGGTTATTGATGTGAATTATTATCCTACAGAAAAGACCAAGCGTAGTAATATGCGCCACCGTCCTATTGGTATTGGTATTCAGGGTTTGGCCGATGTTTTCATGCTCTTGAATATTCCTTTTACTAGTGATGAGGCAAAGGAAACAAATAAGCTTATTTTTGAGACAATTTATCATGCTGCGTTGGAGGAGTCTTGTGAGTTGGCCCGACTTGAAGGACCCTACGAAACCTTTAATGGCTCTCCCGCGTCTAATCGTATTTTACAATTTGATATGTGGAATGTTGTTCCCGAAAGTGGCAGATATGATTGGACCACGTTAAAGTCTAAGATTTTTGATTATGGCCTACGTAATTCTCTTCTATTAGCACCCATGCCAACAGCATCTACATCTCAAATCTTAGGATACAATGAGTGTATTGAGCCGATTACTAGTAATATTTATAATCGTAGGACCTTGGCCGGTGAATTTATTTTGGCAAATAAATATTTGATGAATGATTTGATAAAGCTGGACCTTTGGAATGAGAAAATTAAGAATAATATTATTGCGAATAATGGCTCAGTGCAACATATTGATGTTATTCCTCCGGAGATTAGGGAGAAATATAAGACAGTATGGGAAATTCCAATGCGCACCTTGATTGATATGGCTGCTGATAGAGGTGCTTATATTTGCCAGAGTCAGAGTTTGAATCTTTGGTTGGAGGACCCTAATTATAGTACTCTTACGTCTATGCATTTTTATGCATGGTCAAAAGGATTGAAGACGGGTATTTATTATTTGAGACGTAGAGGTAGACATCAGGCACAACAATTTACGATTGAGCCAGAAAAGAAGGATTTAGGTGAAAATCATAATGATAATTTAGAGGAGGAAATATGTGAAATGTGTTCGGCCTAGTGTTTTAATGTCTTTATGTTTTAGGGTTTTAATTAATTTACTGATATATAGTATAGTTATTATTTTTTTATGAGTGTAGACCCACAGATAGCAAATTTAAAATATATAGCAGGAGAGGTTGTTAGGTTAATCCCTTTTTTACTAGGTGGTGACGTGAACAAACCTGCGACTAAGATTACCGTAGAAACCATAAATAAACTTTGCGAGAGTATATCTATATCCCCTGCAATTAAAACTGAGTTACTAAGATTTGTAGGTTGGGGACCCAAAAGTACAACATTTCAATCTGAAACTATAATTTGTGGAACAAACAGTACTGGAGAAGATTGTTTTCAATGCGACGAATCGTCCCGACTAAGATTTATTGAAAGATTTAATGTTTACCAAAGAATAGTTGATACTAATGGAAATGGTATTAGTTTACAACTGTTTGACGCAGAAATACATAAAGACCTATCACCCCAATTTACATTATCTCAATTAGTTAATACGTTCATTACTACACCTCCTAACCAAATAATGCTTCCAATTGTCCAATTAAACCCAGACCTATTAAAAAGTGTAAATGAGGCAAAGGATGGAATATTAAAAGTAACATTAGGAACAGTTACTTTACATGAACTTTTAATAAAATCTGTTCAAGAGGGAAGTAGAGAAGGCTGTTTTGCTATAGTAAAAATTATAAGAATAATTAAAAATAGCGCTATAGTTCCAGTTCAAATAACTTCTGATGTTATCCATATATATGCAGAAATTACTGTTTTTGATAAGTCAAGTGGTGTAATAAACTTTTCATTTGGTGGTGGATATAATGAAGGTATTAAAATACCAGGAGTTCAATCCCATTCGGGTAATTTTGTTATATATACTGCAGATGATGTTGGAAGAGCAACATTTTTAAACTCTAGTAAGTTAACCAGAGATGATGTAAGTAGACATGAAATAGTTGACATGTTTTTATTAGAAAAGCATCATTTAGAATGTTTGCAACGAGATTTTCTAGATAAAGTAACCGAAATAAGTAAAATTGATGACAATGTTTATTATTTAAGTGTGAAAGATACAAGATATGTCGCTGCTGCAGGAGTACTTCTGACACCACAGTTATTTGGTTTTTACAACTGTGCCATTTTAATAGCTTCTGTTTTTCTAGATCGTATAAGTATTCCATTGGGAAATCCATTATTAGCTAGACATAAAGATACTTATGAACCATCATTAAAATATTTAAAATTTTTAGCATTATACAAAAGTGGATATCCTTTTGATGTTTTATCTCAATTTGCATTTTCTGGTAGAGTAGAAGTTTTGGCAGAAATAGATCATTATAGAAGATTTATAGAAAGTCAAGATAAAGTTGCTAATGTTTCATTTGATACATTAACACTCTTTGAACCAGATAACGACCCTTTTTTTCAATACCCAAAACAATATGACCGGGTTGGTCCCCCTATGTATGATAAAGGTATTGTTAATCCATTAAGATTACAGTTAGACCGTAGTTCTTCATTAGACGTTGGTTTATATACATTAAGCGAACTTTTAGAAAAAGAAACAGGAAAAAAACGAGGACCCGGATCCGAAGACGCATACGTAGACGCAGACGTAGACGAAGACGAAGGCAGAACCCAAAAGAGACAAAGACGTGGTGGTTCAAAAAACAAAAAAAAATCAAAAAAAATAAACAAAAAAAAGCCCAGAAAAACCCGTAGAAAAAAAAATCGTACTTATAAATCTACAAAATCATATTAATTTATACCATGTCTCATTTTCAAATAACACTTTAAACATGCACTAGTATCTACAAATGCATCATGCATCCCCACAGGTACTTCACCAAATAATGTTTGATGAAGTTCGTTTAATCGCGGCCATTTTTTACTAGGATTATTCCCAGGAATCTTAGAAGGTACTATGATATTACATATGTCAGTTCCCCTCTTCATTGTACAATATCTCTCCACTCCTTTCAGTTTTTCATATGTCTTATTAAATATAGTAAGACAATAAGGTGCCTTATTCAAAAACTCTTGACGATTCCTTTGTAACTCTATCAAAATCATCTGCTCATCAAAATCAATGTTATGGGCTACAATAACTTCGCTCATCATGTAAGCATCATAAAATTCGCTCAGAATATCTATTATATTATTCCCTTTTTCGTTACAAATATTCTTAGTGATACCGGTAAGCCCAGTTACTTCCATAGAGATATCAATGTTTTCTGGAATTTTTACATAAGAATTATAGGAACGAACAATGCACCCCTCAATAATATCATACAAAACAAAACTTAATTGGATAATAAATGGATACATTTCTATAGTAGGCTCTATTGGGGAGCCACGTTCTTTCTTAGGTAACAGACCGGTGGTTTCTACGTCAAAAACCAGAATCATTCTTTTTCTGATTGGTGCGTATATACTCATTGACGTCATTTTTTATTTACACATAAAAATGTAAATAAAAATCAATTTTTTAATTTTCTACTAAATTCTTCATGAAATCAGGATTGCATCTATTAATTTGATGAATTATTTTGTATGTTTCGCCATTGTTGTTTACTATTTTTCCACCTCTTATGTTTAATGTTTTAAAATCTATCAAATCTAGTGTTAATATTTCAGATTGTCTAACTGGTAAAATTTTTAGGAAATTATCATTCGCGTAATTATACATGAGAATATTGTATAATCCTTGGTCATTTACTATTTTCCTATTTTGAACTTCAATATAACACAATAAATATTCTACTATGCCTTTGTAAGTTCCAAGTATTGTTCCAGCACATAGAATACATCGGTTTTCAAAATTTGTATTGTAAAATCCTATTATATCTTTTGATTCGTTTATCCATTTTCTATTTTCATTAGAGCTCCAATTATTATAATCAAGAATTAGGTTTTGTTCTGCCGCACAATAAATATTCTCTGAAAACACTATGGAAAACGGGTCACCTTGAAAAATAACATCATCTACATCACTCAACAATATTTTATTTATTGGTTCGTTTATTAATTCTGTAATTATTTCATAATATAGTTCAAATCGGTAAAACATTATTTGGTATTTTACCGTAAAATTACTAAACAAATATATATTGTATTGTTTACATAAATCTTCTAATTCTTTAAAAACGTTCTCCTTCTCGCATAATATTATTACATTGCAATGTTTATTATATTTACGAAGGCTTTTTGCAAAATAATAAATTCCTCCTTTTTCAGTCTTTATACTATTATAACCATTATAAACTCCAAAAATGATATCCATTGTATATAATTAAATAATTATTTTAAGTTTTCGTTTATGCCAATTTAAAAATTTAGTATCATTAGTTATATATAATTTATGATAATTTTGAAAACAATTAATGGAGTCGGGGATAAATTAATTAATGTCATAGGAGCTGGTGTTTACTGTTATTTTAAAAATTATGATTTCCGGACAATCCTTAATCAGGATATTTATGAATATTATTTCGGCTCACGTAATTTCTATGATTTATCTTTATTTGATTTTAATCACATACCTGTTTATAATAATATTGATGAAATAAAAGACTTTTATTCAGAACATAATTATGAATTTGTAAATCCAGATGCGATAGTATCTATAACCCCTTATTTAATTTATGAAAAATTAGTAAGCGAAAATGTAAACGTGTCTTTTGAACAGGTATCTACTATGTTTTTAAAATATGCTAAAAATATTCAACCAAGTTCTCTTATTTCTAATTTTATACCCAAAGGTATTGAAAATGCATATGGTTTACATTTGAGAAAATCAGATAAAATAAAAAACAATCCTGATGTACGCCACGAAATGTCACCTTATGAAAATAATATATTAATTGATAAATTAATTGAATATTTGCATTTTATTATTGATTCTGAAACAGATCCTACTTTTTTTATATGCAGTGAGGATGATGATTATAAAAATTATTTTATAAACATAATGGAAAAAATAGCAATCAATAAAAAAAAAAAGGTTACTTTATTATCTATTCATGATAATTTACCAGAAAACATAACATCTAAGTATAACTACAAAAGTATAATAGATATGTTCACTTTATCCAGATGTAAAGCTATAATACAGGGTGTTAGATATAGTGCTTTTAGTGTGGTCGCTGCATTAGTTGGTAACCAACAACTGATTAATCTATCAAAATATCTTAAATCTGACCATCTATGTATAATATATCTTTGGAATTCAGTATTATCTATCAATAATAAGTTAAACTTTGATAAAAATAGTTATTCAAATTTGATTAATAAATATAAATCTTTGGGAGTGTTTTATGGAGATACCTATTTACAAAAAATATAAGATGAAATTATTAATTAGTAAACGGAATATCAAATAATCCATTACAAACATTTCTCCAATAATGATGTTTTTCAGTAATATTTTCTAGATGACATTTATCTACATAGGATAAAAGTGCACTATCTGCCCTAAATTCTGCCTTTAAAATATAATCTAAATCACATCCCACAATTGTTCTCAGAAAAATATCGTGTAGATAGACATCCATGTTCTCATAGAGACAGTCATTCCAATCTACTACATACTCACTGAAATTAATATCCATTAATGACGGTGGCTCATTAAATCTTGTATATTTACCCTGGTTTTCTTTTATGAATCCAGTAATGCTATCGTTGTTATTTTCTACTCGGTAATTATATAGTTTTTCTTCTATTCTACCAAAAATATAATCTGGACCAGATCTTCTTAAATATTCCGCAAAGAGAACATCGCAACATTTATTATCAATAATATCGGGAAATTTTTCTATTCTTTCATAAAATTTATTCAACAGTTCTATATTTATACAATAACACCAATACTCATGCCGATGTTCTCTATGGTCTTTTCCAAAAGTACTTTCATATAATCCTGCACATATTTTGTCCTCGTATTGTGAACATTGTCTATTTAACCCCTCAATATATTGAACTATTTTCTCTACTCTTATTTTATCGTAAATGTCATCATCGTCACAAAACATTGCCCATTTACAAGGTTTTTTATTTGTTTTATTTTCTTTTATTTCTTTGTTTAATAAATAAATATGCCGCATTTGTGGGGTTTTTTGCTCCCTAATTATCATATTTATTTTGTTATCTACTTTTGTAATAGTTTGGTGTTGAAAAAATTCCTCCTTAATTGTATCATTTTCAAATGATATTGATAAATAGATTGCTATTTTTATACTTTGATTTATAAGTGATTCTAAACATTCTGATAAATATTCTATACGTTTTGAATTAGAAAGATGGGAGGCTATTATTATGCAAAATGAATCTGTCTGTATTTCCATAATCTTTACAATCTTTACAATCTTTATTACTATTGTATTTTTTTTTTTAGTTTATTATACCTAAAAAATATAAATATATTAATATAATAATAATTAAAAATAATGAAATCATCAATCACTTTCGTAACAGCATTTATTAATTTGTATGAAAAGCCGTTAGATTATAAAGACAACGAATGGAGATATGATAATTTTAAAAAATTAGCTAGTTCTGGTATAAATATTTGTTTGTATACAAACACCGAATCTTATGAAAGATTATCAGAAATAATAGCAGATTACCCTAATGTTAAATTAATGGAAATATTTAATTTAGAAGATACATTAGTTTATAACTGTAAAAATCTAGATTATAACTTACCTGATAACAGAAATGAACAAAAAGATACAGAAAAATATATTTTTTTAATAAATTCTAAAATTGAAATCGTTAACGATGCTCTTAAAAAAAATGTATGGGATTCTACACATTTTGCATGGATAGATTTCAGTATAGCTTATATTTTTAAAAACATAGGACAGACCATAGAACATTTATCTATATTAGGTAAACGCACATTTATTGAAAAATTGTTAGTAATACCTGGTTGTTGGAAAACAGATACTACTGTATTGACCGAAAGAGTAAATTGGCGTTTTTGTGGTGGTTTTTTTTTAGGTGATTATGAATCAATCACAAATTTTTATGAATTATATAAACAGCATTTTGAAAACTTTATTTTGGAGCATAAAAAATTGGTTTGGGAGGTTAATTTTTGGGCATGGTTAGAATTAAATACGGATTGGAAACCAGATTGGTATTTAGCCGACCATGATGACTCTATATTAAATATTCCCACGCGATATTATGCTTTATTGCTTAATGATAAGTTATCTAAAACTCTATATGATTATCCACCCATTCATGACTTTTTTCCTTCTTCTGCATGCTATTTAAATTACCATGGGAAAGATATTTTAAATACGCGATTTGTTAATTATTCTTATTATCCAAATGGTACATATAATATTAACGATAAAAACAATAAGATTATTACAAAAAATGTTTTGTCTATATTAGATTCAATGTCTATGAAACCATTTCAATGTAATGAGATGGATGAATCTACAGTGGGATTGGTATCGCACGATATGTATTCTGTAGGGTTAGAAGATATACGTTTGTATAACTTTGAAAACGTTATAAAGTTTATTGCGACAAATGTAAATTATGTAGGTAGCCAGGCAAACCGGATGATAATAGGTGAATATGATATTAATAATTTTTGCTATAAAAACGTTAAAATAATACAACCACCAATTTCTACAGGTTGTGAGAAAAACTGGATACCCATATCTTTTCAGAAGCATGAAGAACTTTTTATATATAAATGGTCACCCTTTCAAATTGGAAAAATAGATGAAAATAACTGCTTAGAAATAATAAAATCTTACAACATAAAATCACCTGACTTTCATAGAATTCGTGGCTCATCTATTTTTATTGAAAATGGAGAACATGATAACCTTATTGGTGTAGTTCATTTTTGCGAAGAAACCACTCCTAGACAATACTATCATATGTTGGTTATTATTGATAAGACATTACAATTACCATCGCATTACTCTGAACCTTTTTGTTTTCAACATCACGGTATAGAATTTTGCATAGGGTTTACTATAAAAGATGATAATTATGTATTTTGGGTTTCCAAAAAAGATAATGATGCTGTAATGGTGACTATCAATAAAAAAGAAATAGCTATATGTAATGAGGTGGCTTTTTGTCTTTGATTGCTTCCCGCAATCTAGGACCTCTTTGATTGCTTCCCGCAATCTAAACACGTAATAAAGATTGTAGCAGGTTCATCCGCACTTCTGGTCTGTAGTTCATAAAATGTACTTCGTTTTGACTTACATTTTCTACAAGTAAACATATCTGTAGATGCTTGAACATTCGTATTAAATTTACTTGCGTCTCTCTTAATTTTACGGTCAATCATTAGTCTCCAATGTTCGTGATTCATTTCTTGATGTGTCATAAATGCAAGTGTTTGTGATGGAATTTCATTATTTTTTACCATAGAGAGTAATTCCTGATTTTTTAGATTCAGATAAATACTTCGTAGATGGTCAACATAAATCTGTACAAAATAAGGGTTCTCCCACTTTTTAATTATTTTCCTATTATTTGCCTCCTTTATTGCATAATTAAATATACCCTTTTCCAAATTTATCCCCTGCCTTTCATCTTCTACAACTTCAATAATTTTCTCTGAAATCTTCTTACGAAAGTTCTCTGGGTTCTGAATTTTAAGCATATTAAAATTATACGTGTAATATCTTTATATAATTGATAATAATAAAAAATCATTATCAATCAATTTTTTCTTTTTACAATTCTTGAAATATATCACTCCCGAAATTTTCACTGGTAACTACAATTCTCTCACTACTATAAAATATGTCTTTGAATAATAGATACTCATTATAATTACAATCCGTTGCCTTCAAAAATCCTACTGTTAAAAAATGATTTATTAAGTTTTTCGCTCCCTTTCGTGTTACTATATATGCTAATGAACATGGATTCGCGTCTTTAGTTAATTTACAAATATACCCATTCACATATTCTTTTGATATATCTGTACAATTATCTTTTTCAAAATCCCATGAAATTAAATCAGAACAATTGGCATATTTATTCATTCCAATATTTATAATCTCCGCATCATCCGGAACGTTTTCTAATAAATTATCAATATAATCTACGATTCCATTAGCGAATTTAGCATCATCTTGAAAAATAATAGAAAACTCATATTCTTTATCTACTATATCATTAAGAATGGAATAATGGCTTATTTGATTTCCCATGAGTTTCTTAGTAATGTCTTCCGCATTTTTGTATGATTTTTCATCTATACCATCTTCCCTGTATGACTTTAATGTTCTAAAAAAATCGCAGTTTTGAAACATAGATTTTATGTTCTCAGGAAAATCAAATAATAGACCATCTATTGCTTCAAATCGCTCAACTTTTACCAATGGGATATTATGCTCTATGCATTGATTTAAAAAATGTTCTCTTCTATTCTCTCTTTTTTTCAAATTAATATAATAAATTCTATTTATTTTATTCATTATATTAATAAACTATTATATTTTAACTATTTTATCTGTTTATTTACTTTTTATTTTTGAAAAACAGTTAATGCCTTTGGCCAGTCTCCATCAAATACCTTCAAATCTAGGAGCTGAGGATTCTTTATGTGACAACGAATATATACATGTTGGTCATCATCTGATATACCATTATTATATAATTCAACCACACAACTATGATATAATTGTTGAAAATACTCCATCATATGAGTCGGGCCTGCATAAAATGCACCAATGAAAAGTTCATATGCATACAACAGAGTGAAGTACATGTCGGTATCATTTTCTACTATTTTACGTCGTAAACAAATCGTTATCTTCGTCCTATCTAGTTTATTTGTATCAATAGTATTACGTGGTAGAATAGAACCATCCGAATGATATGTACTAAAATAGCCGAAATCACTCCATGCAGTAAAATAAGTATTTATAAATCCATTTTTTTCCGCATGCATTATAAAATCAATTTTAGAATGATTAATTACATTGTATTCTGGATAAATATTTTCTGGACATAAATGTTCTCTAATATTTTCACTAGGTAATCCATTCGGGTACATTATTTCTAATCTCTTTTTTAAAAAATTCTTAAATTCATCACTATTTAATATTTTTCTATCTATCTCTAGATTTGACCAAGCATGGATATTATAATTCATCCACTCTTTGTTTATTGGAATGAATTTTTTATTTTGATAAGGACTTTTTTCATAGACTTGGAGAACTTTATCTATGTATTTTTCATCAATATAACATACCATTCTATAAGGATAATTTAAATAGTTCAAAAAAGAATCAATATAAAATTCTGTTGTGCGTTTAAATTCACTATTGGGCCATTTATCCCTCCCTATATCTAGGAATGCTGTTACTATGGTAATATCATCATTGGTATCCATATTTTTATAAAAACATAGTTTTTATATTTCTTTTTCAAAAAATGATAAGGGTTTTATGTCGTCTGGTATTATATGTAAATCAAATAAATCAGGGGTTTTCAAATAACATCGTAAGTAAACATGTTGGTCGTCATCAGAAATAAAATTCCTGTATAATTCATTTGTACAATTATGATATAGTTCCTGTAAAGGGAACATTAAATCAGTTGGCCCACAAAAAAATGTTCCAGTAAAAACATTCGGTGCATAAAACAGAGTATATTCCATGTTTTTATCGCGTTCATCTATTGGTTTTCTTAAAATAAACGATATTTTATTTCTTTTGAATTTATTTATGTCTAAAATATTTTTGTGAAATTTAGTTATTTCTAAGTTATGCTGTGATGCAAAGTAACCAAAATCACTCCAACCAGTAAAATATGTCTTAATATAACCCTTTTCAATAGAATAATTTATCAAATCTATTTTTGCATGATTAAGTACGTTATATTCTGGATAAATGTTTTCTGGAAACAAATGTTCTCTCCTATTTTCATCAGGTATTCCGTTAGGATACATTACTTCTAATCTTTTTCCTAAGAAATTCTTAAACGGTTTACTATTTAAAATATGTATATCATTATGTATGTTTTTCCATGCATGTGTATTTTCAGTTAACCATTCACGGTTAATGGGAATGAATTTTTTATTTTGATATAGACTTTTTTCATAGACTTGGATAACTTTATCTATGTATTTCTCATCAATATAACATACCATTTTATAAGGATAGTTTAAATAGTGGAGAAAAGAATCAATATAAAATTCTGTTGTACGTTTAAATTCACTATTGGGCCATTTATCTCTCCCTATATCTAGAAATGCTGTTACTATGGTAATATCATTTAGTTCATATAGTTCATTCACTTCATTCAATTCATTGTACATGTATTAATAATAAAACAATATATCTTTTATATTATATAATGAATTATGATTTTATAACATTAGGATTTAATTGTGTTCCAGCACTTATATTGAAAGAATTAGGTCTAAGGAAATATTCTTTACCATTTGATTGGAATATTACAAATAATATGCAAGTAATAAATTGTATTGAACATGACTTTAATAAATTTCATAAAAATTTATCTATGATTTTAGACGGACATTGGATGATAGATGAATGTGGAATACAATACCCTCATGATTATCCAGTAGACGAAAATGAATGTATAGTTGATAATTGGAAAGACTATTATCAAGATAATGTAAACAAGTACAATAGACGTATTGAACGATTTAAAAATATTTTACAAAATGATAAGCCTATAATTGCTGTATATTTGGGAAAATTCCAATGGGCTACTATCATACATAATTATTTGTGTAAAAAATTTAATAAACGGTTTATTTTTATCGTTGGAACATATGAAAAAATTAAAAGCAAAAATAGTGATTTAATAGTATGCAATTTAACTAATAATGAAGAATCCAGAAATAAAGATTTTTGGATTACATCAATTAATGAAGCAATAAGTAAAATACAAAATAATAATAAAGATAAAAATTATCCACTTGCAAAAATAAATATGAAATATTTTTAAACATACTCCTCCTCAATTAATTCGCTAGTACAATCCAAATAATTCTCCGGTTCGGTCAAGTTAGTAAACACATTGGCTAAGCTGTTACTCTTCTTTACCTTTTTATCAGATGCTTTTGTCTTTTTTTCCATTGTTTTTGACTTTTTGGCTTTAGATTTCTTCACATACACCTCCTCTTCATCATCATCCTCCTCTTCTTCCTTTTCATCTTCCTCCTCATCCTCGTCCTCTTCATCATCATCCACCACAAAATCATCTTTAACATATCCGTCTTTTGTTCTTGGTAGTCCGTCATCTTCCTCATCTTCCTCATCACTATCTTCCTCATCTAAATCTTCAAATCCACCAAAAAGGTGGTCATAAACGGAATCCCACTCTTCCTCCGTAATACTAACTGCTTTATCGTCCTGTTTATTTACTATTATACAATTACCGAAAAACAATATAGTATCAATCGGTGGGGGAAAATCAAATTTATTTTCTTGATTTGCCTTTCCAGTTATCTTACCAAAAACAGATATACAGTAAGATTTATCATTCAAATCCTCAATATTCCATTCTGCATAACATTTAAAATCATCCGCTATTTTTAATCCGGCCTTTTTATAAAGCTCCGATTCATCATATGTTTTTACAGTTGTCTCTTTGATAGTACCAGATTTATCCACGATTAGAATTGTAACAGGCGCCATACTAGATTTTGGATATGAATTATTATATGTAGACTTTTTTAATTCAATTTTTTAAATTATTTTAGTTTTAACGTGTACGTTGAATACTGTAAATACAAATCTATCGTTTTTTTATATTCGTATGATGGATATTTCAGTTTTTCTTTGGATAATTATAAACATTATTGTTTCTTTGGTAATTATTTATGCGATTCATTGTATTTGGACATATTTGAAAGATACTTATAGTACAAAGAAAACAAAGGATTTAGTAAATACCCAAATAAGTAAATATAAACAAATAATTAATGAATTACAAGAGAAAAAAGAGTCACATATAAGTACAGATAAAATTGTTTCTATGAATGAAGAATTAACTCAATTTATGGAAAACCAAATAATATAGTATTTCGTTAAAAACCCAGTATACTATTTCATCTATTAAACTATAAGATAAATGAAATATCCAATCACTTTACTATTTAGATATGACAAATATTCTGCAATTGATAAATTTTTTGAGGAAAATAAAGAGAAATTAATGTTCTCTATAACTATAACAAGCGACCATTTTGATTTAAATAAATTATTTGATTCTAATAATCATTTGTTAATTACCTACGGACCAAACAATAATGAATATTTACACCATTTTGATTCTATATTACCTCCACGAATGAAAAAACGATGGATTCATTTTATTGAAATACCAACTGTTGAATTAATCAATAATGTATTAAATAAATGTTACATTAACAATGTTATTGCCGACCATGCTTTAACTAGACCAGTATTTTCCCTTTTTACTACTTGCTATAATTCATATGATAAAATCTTCCGGGCTTACAATAGTATTAAGGAGCAAAATTTGAAAGATTGGGAATGGGTTATTTTAGATGATTCTCCCACAGATGAACATTTCCAATTTTTACGGACTATATTTAGAAATGATAAACGTATACGATTATATAAACGTAGCGAAAATAGTGGAAGCATAGGAAATGTTAAAAATGAAGCAGTTATGTTATGCCGTGGGCAATATGTCCTAGAAATGGACCATGATGACGAAATATTACCCGATACACTTTTAGATGCAGCCAATGTGTTTGATAATAATCCTGATGTAGGATTTGTTTATATGGACTTTGTTAACTTATACGAAAATGGTGCGAATTTTAGTTATGGTGATTTTTTCGGACTCGGATATAGCGGTTACTATTGTCAGAAACATAAGGGTCAATGGATAAACGTGGCGGTAAGTCCGAATATTAATAATACTACCATGAGTCACATAGTTGCAGTTCCAAATCATCCACGTATATGGCGTAAAAGTTCTCTATTAGAAATGGGTAATTATTCTGAATTTCTCCCTGTTTCAGATGATTATGAATTGATTTTGAGAACTTCGGTAAATACCAAAATGGCCAAAATACCCAAATTAGGATATATTCAATATATGAACAATAATAATAATAATTTTTCATTGATACGTAATTCAGAAATAAACCGTCTTTGTAAAGACCATCTCTATGGACAATGTTATGAAACCTATCAGATAGATGAAAAAATGAAGGAAATGAATGCCTACGAAGACCCCATTTATAGTAGACAATTTAGTCAAATATGGAAGCGAAAAAACTATGAATATAAATATTGTAATAAAATTATTAATGTTAATTATAAGAAACAATATTGTATTCTTGGATTAGAAACATTTCGTAAAAATAAAGATATTATCAAAGAGTTATACCAAAACTCTGAGAATGATTTTTTACTATTAGACAGTAAATATAAAATAGATGAATTAACAAGAGAACTTGATTATTTAAAATTTGACAAAATGAAATGTTATAGTTTAGAGAACCATACAGATGAAGAATTGTTACAATATTTTCATCTTATTTATAGAAGCTCTAATGATTATTCTATTATAGAAACTGATAGTCAAATTCAATTGGCTAAACCTAGGTCAAATACCCAGCATAATTGTAGTAATTTGAAACTTACTATAATTACGCCATGTATACGTCCCGAAAATCTTATCAAAATACAAGAGAGTATTGATTTTAATTATGTGAATGAATGGATAATTGTCTATGACGGGAATCATATTTCCTCTTTACCAAATACTGTAAATAAAAACAGTAAGATAAAAGAGTATATTTATAAGGGGGAAGGAATTAGCGGAAATCCACAGCGTAATTTTGCATTAGATTTAATTGAAAACTATGATACCTATTTGTATTTCTTAGATGATGATAATATAATACATCCCGATTTTTATGAATTATTAGATACCATAAAACCCGGTAAGATATATACAGTAAATCAATCTAGACCTAAAAACGTTTTCCCTTATAAAACTCTTTTACGCGGAGATAATATTGAACTATATAATATTGATACGGCAATGTTCTTGATTGATTTTAATCTATGTAAAGATGTACGTTGGATATTTGATAAATATAATGCGGATGGTTTTTACATAAAAGAATGTTATGAAGCAAATAAGGAAAATTGGGTTTTTATAGATAAAACTATGTCATATTACAATAAATTAGTTTAAAAAAAAATATAAACAATAAATTTGTTATATTCTATTGGTCCTACTTTTTAATGGAACTCTCACCCAACCAAACATCTCAATTAATGAAGAGATTTCCTGAATTTGAACTTTCCTATGAAACTATTTCACATAAGAAAGTTTCTCCTTTATATGATGTATGTGTAGCAATTCCAAATGGAAAAAAATGTTTTGCTTGGTTTACTTTTCATTTGGATAATGATGTATGTTATGTACTTGACCTGAATCGTGAGAAGAAAATTACCCGTGCTAACGTAATTACTACACAATTTGATAATTCATTATCACATGGAACTATTGTTTATGGTACTTTTATAACACCTTCTCTAGGTGAAGAAACATCATCTAATCAATGGTTTATTATAGAGGATATTATGTTTTATAAAGGGGTTTCTATGAAAAAATGTAACTTTACAGAACGGTTGGCTTTTATTGCAGAATTTATGGGAAATGTGAAACAGGAATTTTCCACTCAAAAAGATGTTGTATTCGTTCTCCCTTTAATTTGGCAAGTTCAATTAAACGAAACAATGATTGAATATCCTACAACTATACCAACTGAAATTAATTCATCTATTTATTATCCTGTTCATCATATTCAATACAGAAGCAGTGGTGAAATAATGCCTTATTTAAACGTAAGTATCAATAAGAAAATAGGAAGTCATAATGAAATAAAGAGACCCATATTACCCTTGTACGATAACCATAATTTAACCATGGATTTCAATAAACCACAATATCGTTATCCAACGGTTTTTCGTGTAATGGCCGATTTTCAATTTGATATTTATAATCTATTTGCCTTTGGAAAAAATAACCAACCCGTTTATTATAATAATGCATATATTCCTAATTATAAATCAAGTGTTTTTATGAACGGACTATTTCGTAACATACGTGAAAACAAAAATTTAGATTATATTGAAGAGAGCGATGATGAGGAAGATTTTCAGAACACCAATATTGACAAATATGTTAATATTGATAAGGTCTTATTGATGGAATGTGTTTTTAATGTGAAATTTAAACGTTGGACTCCAGTACGAATTGTAGATAAAAGAGAAAAAGTTATTCATATTAGTAAGTTGATAAAGTAAAAATGGTTTACTGGTTTCCTTTATCTACTACAACTTCTTTTAATACATTTTTCATTATTTTATTGATATCTTTTTCTTCATCTTCTTGTGAATAAGAACCTAACGCATTCAAAGAAATTTTCATATATTCATTGTTTTCTGGTGTATCCAATGTCTTAAAATCGGGATTTTGCTCTTGCCATGCAGGTAATTGTTGCAGATTTTTACGAGCAATCTTTTTTACTACCTGTTTCAAAGTACTCTTTTCATTGCTTTCTTTCTCCCAAACGTCCTTATCTTTGATGTAAACAGTTTCCCTTTTTATATCAGTGCAATGAAGTGGACGTTCATGGACATCTAATTCTTTTAATTTATTAATAAAGATACGTGAAATACCTAAGACGTAACCCAATTTTCCAGTGGCTTCTAAATCAGATACTTCCAACCTGAGAGAATCTATAAAATCGGTAATACTTATAGCATCTTTACATTGCTCATTCAAAAACATATTTAAATTGAAGTTATTTTGCACGTTCTGTATATTGTTTGTGACATGGGGTTTCTGAGATATTTCTATAATTTTGTTTTGGAGTTCTTGATTCTGTTTTTGAATATCGTTATTTTGTTTAATTATTTCCATAATTAAATCATTAGAACTTGTGTTATTGGATACCTCTGTTGGTTTCTTACAATTTTTACGATGATTACATAAACTAGAAGCATGCTTATATTCTTTTCCACAGTCACAAATAAATATATCAGTTATTGTTTGTTCACCTGCATTTCGCTTATGTTTTTTTGTGCCCAGATGTGCTATCCAATTACTATTTTTTGTTGCATTAAAATTACAACTTTCACACCAGAACTCGTGTGGTAAACTCGGCATTTTTTTATTAGGATTTATTAGGCATTTTTTCCGAACGTCACAATCTTGATTTTTTATATTTTGAATCATTACGATAATATATAATATAATGAGATTTATTATTTTGGGCATTTTCCGCATTTTTTAATTCGCCTAAAGAAAAAATGCCGAACATATTGCGCATAAAAGTATTTAAAACCTTATGCAGCGCATAATATAATGATTATTTTGGCATTTAAAGCATCGGACTGCATAACCGAAAAATCAATACCCTCTTATAAATTTTATTTTCATAAAAGTAAAAATGGACAAAAATAAATGTCCAATTTCAAAATCGTCCCCGATTTCTTTTCTTTGTTTTTCTAAGAATTAAATAATTTTAAGATAAATATGTAATAAAATGAAAAAACAAATGTTTAGTATATATATAGAATGTCTGCGGTTGGTAATGGTTCACTAACTAAAATAGATTTTAGCCATGATAAGATTTTACCTAATACGACTATTTCTGCTACAAATCTTATGCCGAATCAATATCAGAACAACCTTATTGGAGGTAAAGGTTCCAGATTAAGAAGAATTAGACGAATTAGACCTTCAGGTTCCATACGCTCCAAGAGGTCTATTGGAAATTATTATGGTGGGTCTAAGAGGTATCGTAAAAGTAGAAAAAATAAAAACAAAACTAACAAAACTAGACGATAGAGATAAATAAATTTCAGTATCCTACTATTTTACTGTTTTACCGTTTTTTAATTATTTCAAACACCAATTTATTATGTAATTTACATACATAATAAAAAAAAAAAATAAAGATATAATAAGA
>Ga0209188_1000405_pt1 | contig 42270 bp, 43 predicted proteins | sample C_130625_EF_Meta_FD_187307 | JGI IMG/M metagenome (GOLD analysis project Ga0209188, IMG submission 187307) | Freshwater microbial communities from Lake Croche, Canada to study carbon cycling - C_130625_EF_MetaG (SPAdes) (version 2) | ecosystem: Environmental > Aquatic > Freshwater > Lake...
GATGTTCGCGTTATTTATGGTCGTAGTTTTATTAGTGACTGGTTTTATCTGGTTGCTGGATATTCTTGTTTTGCGTAAAAATCGTGCGATCAATGCGCCAGATCCAATGCTCGTTGAATATTCAAAAAGCTTTTTCCCCGTTATTTTAGTAGTCTTCTTGATTCGTTCCTTTGTTGCTGAGCCATTTAAAATACCCTCTGGCTCTATGATGCCAACCTTGCTCGCAGGAGATTTTATTTTGGTCAATAAATTTACTTATGGTTTGCGGGTGCCAATCTTGAACAGTACGTTTATCAAGATAAATCATCCTGAACGTGGCGATGTATTTGTTTTTCACTACCCACCAGATCCGTCGATTGATTACATCAAGCGTGTGGTTGGCTTGCCGGGTGATAAGATTCTTTATCAAGATAGGCAACTATTTATCAATGGCCAAAAGCTGGATATGACTTACCTTGCTGATTACACCTATGAAAGCGCTGGCTTAAATCAAGTGCATGCCAAACGCTTTGAAGAGCATTTGGGTGATGTTAAACATGACTTGCTGATTGAAGAAAATAGCATGAGCCGCGAAGGCGCATTTGAAGTGCCGCCAGGGCACTACTTTGCAATGGGGGATAATCGTGACAATAGTCGTGATAGCCGCTATTGGGGCTTTGTGCCAGAGCAAAATTTAGTGGGCAAAGCCTTCTTTATTTGGTGGAATTTTGACCAATTTAAACGTATTGGTACGAGCATTCACTAATACGATGGGTGCTTCCTCTTGACTAATCAAACCACCTTCGGACTCCAGCGCTTAATTGGCTATAATTTTTATAATCAAGCACTGCTAACTCAAGCGCTCACGCACCGTAGTTTTGGTAGCAGCAATAATGAGCGTTTAGAGTTTTTGGGTGATGGTGTGCTTAATTTCATCATCGCAAGCCAACTCTATCTAGCATTCCCTAAGTTGGATGAAGGTGATTTAAGTCGTCTGCGTGCGCATTTGGTTAAAGAGCCAACGCTAGGTGAATTAGCGCTGATGCTCAATATTGGCGAAGCACTTCGTTTGGGTGAAGGTGAATTAAAAAGTGGTGGTTGGCGACGCCCTTCAGTGTTGGCAGATGCCTTAGAAGCCATTATCGGCGCGGTATTTCTGGATGCTGGCTTTGATGCAGCTGAGATGGTGGTGATCAAACTATTCACACCTTTAATCGAGAAAATAGACCCGAAATCCATCGGCAAAGACCCGAAATCTCTATTGCAAGAATATCTACAATCTAAAAAAATCGATGTGCCTAGCTATGAAGTGTTGGCGATTGAAGGTGAGGCGCATTGCCAAACTTTCCGTGTCGAATGCAAAGTTGCAAAATTCAATATCACCACACAAGGTGAAGGCACAAGCCGCCGTAAAGCTGAGCAAGAAGCGGCCAAGTTTGCCTACCATCAAATAACAGCCTAAACATTTGCGTAAAAGCGAAAATGTTAAATCGCGAAAATCTGAAATAGAAAGTATAGTGAAAGCATAAACATGACTCAAAAACCCCCATTCCGTTGTGGCACTGTTGCCATTGTAGGTCGACCCAACGTTGGCAAGTCAACGTTGCTCAACCATATTATGGGAATGAAGCTCAGTATTACCTCACGCAAAGCCCAAACGACGCGTCATCGTTTGCTTGGTATTCATACTACCGAAGATACGCAATTTTTGTTTGTGGATACCCCAGGCTTTCAACAAAAGCATATTAATGCACTGAACAAAACACTCAATAAGACCGTGACTCAAGTGCTTAATGAGGTTGATGTGGTTCTCTTTGTGATTGAGCCTATGCATCTTGGCGATGCCGATAAAATCGTCTTGAATTTATTGCCTAAAGATAAGCCAGTCTTGCTGGTTGTAAATAAGGCTGACTTGATGGGAGACAAAGGTAACTTGTTGCCGCTGATTCAAGACTTTGACTTGTTATTTCCATTTGCTGCGATTGTGCCTGTGAGTGCCAAAAAGAGCTTGTACCTTGATGAGTTGTTGAGCGCTGTGCGTGAGCATCTTCCGGAGCAAGCAGCCATTTATGGTGAAGATGAAATTACCGATAAAAATGAACGTTTCTTAGCGGCAGAATTGCTCCGCGAAAAAGCTTTTCGCTTTCTTGGCGAGGAAGTACCCTACGGCATTACCGTTGAAATTGAAAAGTTTGAAATGGAAGGCAATTTGCGCCGCATTCATGCGGCATTTATTGTGGACAAAGAAAGCCAAAAGCCGATGCTGATTGGTAAGGGCGGCGAGAAGCTCAAGAAGATTTCGACCGAAGCGCGTCAAGACATGGAAAAGCTGTTTGACGGTAAAGTTTGGCTTGAAACGTGGGTGAAAGTAAAAGGCGGTTGGGCGGATGATGAACGTGCGCTCAAGAGTTTGGGTTATTAGGAATTTCACATGGCGGTTAGCAGTATCACGCGTCAGGATAATCAGCCCGTCTATGTGCTGCACACTTATCCTTTTAAAGAGACCAGTCTCGTCGTTGAACTTTTTACCCGTGATTTTGGGCGGGTATCAGCGGTAGCAAAAGGGGCAAGAAGGCCGCGTTCTGCAATGCGAGGCATGTTGCAGTCATTTCAGCCCTTGCTCGGCGCATGGTCAGGCAAATTAGAGCTTAAAACGCTGCATTCTCTTGAGTGGTACGCAGGCCTGTTAATGCTTCAGGGCGAAGCCTTGATGTGTGGCTTTTATCTCAATGAGCTATTGCTACGTTTGTTGCCGCGTGAAGATGCTAACGAAGCCTTGTTTGATGAGTACACGCAAACGCTGAAATTACTTTCGCTAGCGCCTGATGATTCAGCCAATATTCTGCGCCGCTTTGAGTTACGACTATTGCAAGCCTTGGGTTACGCTGTGCCTTTAGCGCACAATATTCGCGATGAGGCGGTGACTGCCGAAGCCCAATACTACTATGTGCCAGAAGTTGGGCCCGTATCACTCAGGTATGACTACCAAGAAAATGGCGTACAATTGTCGGGTAAAACCTTGCTAGACATGGCGCAGGATGACTACGCTGACTTACAAACTCAGCAACAAAGTAAGCAGTTAATGCGGCTTTTAATGGCGCATTATTTGGGTGATAAGCCACTGCATACCAGGCAACTTTTAATCGATTTACAGGATTTATGATGGCAAGCACCAACATCAAATTAGGCGTGAATATTGACCACGTAGCCACTTTGCGCCAAGCGCGTAGCACAAAGTACCCAAGCGTGGTGCAAGCCGCTTTACGTGCTGAAGAAGCCGGTGCTGATAGCATTACTATTCACTTGCGTGAAGATAGACGCCATATTCAAGATGCTGACGTTTATGCGCTTCGCCCATTGTTACAAACGAAAATGAACTTTGAAATGGCGGTTACCGATGAAATGGTTGGCATCGCTTTAGAATTAAAACCACAAGACGTTTGCTTAGTACCTGAACGCCGAGAAGAGCGCACTACAGAGGGTGGCCTTGAAGTGGCGGGTAATTTAGCGCGAGTTAAAGCGGTTTGTAAAACATTGGCAGATGCGGGCATCCGTGTTTCATTATTCATCGCCCCAGATATAGTGCAAATCAATGCGGCCAAAGCCGCTGGTGCTCCTGTCATAGAGATCCACACAGGCAAGTTTGCAGATAGCGAAGGCGCTGAGCAAGCTAAAGAATTAGTAAGTATTCAAGAAGCGACAGCCCATGCTTTGTCTTTAGGCTTGGTGGTGAACGCGGGGCACGGTTTGAATATCCATAATGTGCATCAAATCGCGTCTATTCCTGGCATTGAAGAACTTAACATTGGTCACGCCATTGTCGCGCATGCCGTGTTTGTCGGTTGGGAATACGCAGTGCGTGAAATGAAAGCCCTAATAGTTGAGGCGTCTCGCTAGACGATGATTTACGGCGTTGGCACAGACTTAGTTGAAGTGGCGCGAATTCAAGATTCGCTAGACCGCTTTGGCGATCATTTTGCGATGCGTGTATTGAGTGAGCGCGAGATGCAAGAATTTAAACTATCGAATACCAAAGCACGTTTCTTAGCTAAACGTTTTGCCGCCAAAGAAGCCTTTGCTAAAGCACTTGGAACCGGCATTCGCAAGCCAGCCACCTTTGAGAATATTGGCGTGGGTCATGACGATTTAGGTAAGCCAGTATTTGATTTGGCGCTTGAATTGCAAGCATGTTTAGAAACAAAAAACATAAAGTTTGCTCACCTTTCTATTTCAGATGAAAAAGCGTTTGCAACCGCTTTTGTTGTGCTAGAAAAGTAAATATGGTCGAAAGTGATTCACCAGATTATGAACGTCGCTTTAGCGGCGTTCGTCGTTTATACGGAGAGCAAGGTTTAGCTAAGCTTCTAGCTGCCCATGCTTGCATCATTGGTATAGGCGGTGTGGGATCTTGGGCGGTTGAAGCTTTGGCGCGAAGCGCTGTTGGACACATCACGCTAATTGATTTAGATAACATTGCTGAATCCAATGTAAACCGCCAACTCCACACAATAGATGGTGCTTTTGGTATGGCTAAAGTGACTGCTATGGCACAACGGGTCAAAGCGATTAACCCTGCTTGTGTGGTTCAAGAGATTGAAGAGTTTGTGACACCAGAAAACGTGGCTGAAATGCTAAATAGTGGCTTTGATATGGTGCTAGATGCCATTGATGATGCTAGAGCCAAAGTGGCGATTGCCGCCTATTGCAAGAAAAATAATATTCAACTGGTCACTGTTGGCGGCGCTGGTGGCAGGTTGGATCCAACCAAAATTAAGCAGGGTGATTTGTCTCAAGTGGTAGGCGATAGATTGCTTGCGAAAGTGCGTAATCAACTGCGCCGTGACCATGGCTTTCCTAAAGCGCCAACTAGCTCCAAAAAGAGCGCAGCTAAGTTTGGTATCACGGCGGTTTATTCAGATGAGCAAGTCTTGCAACCTAATGCTGAAATCGAACAAAGTTGTGAAGTTGAAACTGCTATTACAGGCTTAAACTGTGCTGGCTATGGCTCATCAGTTTGTGTCACTGCGCCATTTGGTATGGCCGCCGCAGCTATCGTTTTAAATCAGCTCTTGAAATAAAACCCATCATCCCCATTTTACATTTATCGTTTTTTTACCAGTGATTTAGGAGCTTTCAATATGGCGAAGTCGTCATCTCAAAAAGAAACTTTAGGTTTTCAAGCCGAAGTAAAACAACTGCTTCAGCTGATGATTCACTCTCTATACAGCAACAAAGAAATTGTTTTGCGAGAGTTAATTTCTAACGCATCCGATGCTTCAGATAAATTAAGATTTTCTGCGCTTTCTGATAACACGCTTTACGGTGGCGATAGTGATTTAAAGATTCGTATTGCTTTTGATAAAGCGGCGCGTACTTTAACTATTACTGATAACGGCATTGGCATGAGCCGCGCAGAAGTGATCGAAAATATCGGTACGATTGCCAAATCAGGTACGAAAGAATTTTTTAACTCACTCACTGGCGATCAAGCCAAAGATGCCAATTTGATTGGCCAGTTTGGTGTGGGTTTTTATTCAGCTTTTATCATTGCGGATAAAGTGACTTTAACTACACTACGCGCTGGCGAAACTGAAGCAGTGAAATGGGAATCAGCAGGTGAGGGCGACTTTACCTTAGAGCCTGCAGAAAAGAAAACACGTGGCACTGAAATCGTCTTGCATTTGCGTGAAGGCGAAGATGAGTTTCTCAATGATTGGAAACTTAAATCCATCATCCGTAAATATTCAGACCACATCACTTTGCCAATTGTAATGAAGGCATCTGAATGGAAAGATGGCGAGCAAGTGCCAACGGATGAAGATGAAACCGTGAATAAAGCCTCAGCTTTGTGGGCGCGTAGCAAAAGCGACATCACCGAAGAAGAATATCAAGAATTTTATAAACACGTCTCACATGACTTTGAGAATCCGCTGGCTTGGAGCCATAACCGCGTAGAGGGCAATCAGGAATACATTTCCTTGCTTTACGTGCCAAGCAAAGCCCCTTTTGATTTGTATGACCGGGAGCGTAGCCAAGGCATTAAGCTTTACGTGAAGCGGGTGTTTATTTTGGAGGATGCTGAAAAGCTGATGCCACAATATTTGCGCTTTGTGCGCGGCGTGATTGATTCTGCTGATTTGCCACTCAATGTGTCGCGTGAAATCTTGCAGCATTCAAAAGATATTGATGCGATTAAATCTGCTTCAGTGAAGAAGGTATTAGGCCTACTCGAAGATTTGGCTGAAAACAAACCAGAACAATACCAAGCATTCTGGGGTGAGTTTGGCCGCGTGCTAAAAGAAGGCCCAGGAGAGGACTTTGCTAATAAAGAAAAAATTGCTGGCTTGCTCCGTTTTGCGTCAACCAATTTGGACACTGAAGCCCAAGTAGTAGTCTTTAAAGACTACATCGCTCGTATGAAGGAAGGTCAAGAGGCGATTTATTACATCACAGCAGATAGCTTTGCTGCCGCGCAACATAGCCCGCATTTGGAAATTTTCCGTAAGAAGGGTATTGAGGTGTTACTGCTTTCAGACCGTGTGGATGAATGGATGTTAGGTGGTTTAACTGAATTTGATGGTAAGAAACTGCAATCCATCGCCAAAGGCGATTTGGACTTAGGTAAGCTGGAAGACGAAGCTGAAAAAGAAGCCAAGAAGCAAGTAGAAGATGCGGCTAAAGACCTGATTGATAAAGTCAAAGCAACGTTGGGTGAGCAAGTGAAAGAAGTGCGCGTGACGCACCGATTAACGGATTCCCCGGCTTGTTTGGTGGCGGGTGAAAATGACTTATCAGGCAACTTGGAGCGCATGCTTAAAGCGGCAGGTCAAAAAACACCTGAAAGCAAACCAACGCTAGAAATCAATCCAATGCATGGGCTGGTTGAGCGTTTGAAGGTTGAAAAAGATGATGCGAAGTTTAATGACTTAGCCCACCTTTTATTCGATCAAGCTTTATTGGCAGAAGGGGGACAACTCAATGACCCTGCAAGTTTTGTAAAACGCATGAATAGCTTACTGATTAGTTAGTATTCATTTTTCTTATAAGCTTTTGGAGTGTTGCGCAAGTAAAGCGTTTAAAGAAAAAAGATGATGACCTCGAAAACTAAGGCGCTATTAGTCCGCTTGATCCCTGCGCTGACTGGTAAAAACTACGTCAAGATTATCTTGCTTGGCGCAGCAATACTCCTGTCTGTTATTGCATCAGCAGATGGCAGTATTGCGGGTCACGTTGTCGGCGTGGCCGATGGCGATACGCTCACCGTGCTAGACGATACTAATCAACAGCATAAGATTAGACTTGCTGGCATTGATGCGCCTGAAAAAGCTCAGCCTTTTGGCCAAGCTGGCAAAAAAAGGCTTGCTGAGCTTTGTTATAACAGACAGGCGACAGTCGAAGTGGTGAATACAGACCGCTATGGCCGCACTGTAGGTGATGTAACTTGTGACGGCGTTCATGCTAATGCTGAGATGGTGCGTGGCGGAAATGCTTGGGTGTATCGGCATTACGATAAAGGTTTTGAATCTTTTTATTCGCTAGAAGAAGCCGCCAAAGAAGCCAAGCTTGGTTTGTGGGCGGACGATAGTCCAACGCCGCCTTGGGAGTGGCGTCACAGCCGCAAACTCAAAGATTAAGGCTGTTAAAACCACTTTAGCTTGTTACAATCGCTTTTAGATAATCTTTTAAGCGATTTCTATATTTCATGCGTCTTGTCGTTTCTATTTCTCAGCAAACTTTGACTGTGTTCAACACACAGGATGAAGCCCTTCTGCATTTTTCTATTTCTACCGCTGCGAACGGTGCTGGCTGTCAAAAGAATAGTGAGTGTACGCCTGTTGGCAAGCATATCATTCGCGCCAAAATAGGCGAGGGCGCGCCAGCAGGAAGTGTCTTTGTCGGTAGACGCCCCACAGGTGAAATTTGCACGCCAGCACTCATGACTGAATTTCCAAACCGCGATTGGATTTTGACGCGCATTTTGTGGCTTTCTGGCACCGAAGTGGGTGTCAATCGTTTAGGTAATGTCGATACTATGCAGCGTTATATTTACATCCACGGCACGCCAGATGGTAACGTGATGGGCGTGATTGGCTCACATGGCTGTGTGCGCATGCGTAACACTGACATCATGGCGTTGTTTGATATGGTGGATGTTGGTGCCGAGGTTGATATTCAGTCATGATGATGCGATTGTTAGGCGTTGTCCCCGTTGTATTAGGCGTAGTCTTACTTACCTTTCTTTTAGTTCATGCCGTGCCTGGCGACCCTGTTGAAGTGATGTTAGGTGAGTCGGCGAGCAGCGCAGATCGTATGCAACTGCGTGCGGATCTTGGCTTGGATCAGCCTATTTATGTGCAGTTTGGCGTTTATTTAAACAAACTTGCCCATGGCGATTTGGGCGTTTCTATTCACTCTAAAAAACCAATTGTTGATTTACTCGCAGAGCGTTTGCCTGCCACTGCTAAATTAGCCTTGTTGGCATTATCTTTTGCCATATTAATTGGACTGCCTTTAGGGATTGTTGCCGCACTGAAAGTAAGTCAATGGCCTGACAAATTGGCGAATCTTTTAAGTCTTTCCATTTCTGCCATGCCACATTTTTGGATGGGGCCCATGCTCATGATGATATTTGCGCTTTGGCTAGGCTTGTTGCCGGTGAGTGGTATGGAAAGCGGCACTGCTGTTATTTTGCCTGCTTTAACTTTGGGCTTTGGTTTAGCGGCCATTTTGACCCGAATGACTCGCGCCAGTATGTTGGAAGTTCTGCATGAGGACTTTATACGCACAGCTAGAGCTAAAGGCTTAACTGAACGTGCCGTGATTTTAAGGCACGCCTTACGTGCCGCATTGTTGCCTATTGTCACTGTGCTTGGTTTGCAGATGGGTAGCTTACTGGCAGGTACAGTGATTACCGAAACCGTATTTTCTTGGGACGGTATTGGCCGGCTTTTGGTTGAGTCCATCGAAAAGCGTGACTATCCTGTGACGCAAGCTTGTGTGCTGGTGGTCGCCTTGATTTATGTCATGGTTAATTTAGCCACCGACATTATTTATACCAAAATAGACCCCCGCGTGAGATTTGCCTCATGAGCCTAAAGTATTGGTCAGTTTGGGTATTGGCCTTGTGGGTGCTTGCCGCGATTGTTGCAAGTTTGGTTGATTTTCAGCCTAATCAAATTCATTTAGATTTGATTTTGGCAAAACATTCTTTTGGACATCTGCTTGGGTTTGATGATTTGGGTCGAGAAATTTTGCCGCGCTTGCTTGCCGGTGCCCAAGTGTCGCTGTTGGTGGTAGCTTTAGTCACAATTATTACTGCCTCGGTGGGGATTATGCTGGGCATGGTTTCTGGCTACTATGGCGGATGGGTTGACCGTACCTTAATGCAAATTACCGATGTGTTTTTGGCTTTCCCTGGCATTTTGTTGGCGATTGCTTTTGCTGCAGTGCTAGGTGCTGGCTTGAGCAATTTGATATTGGCGCTTTGTATTACTTCGTGGGTGAGCTATGCTCGTTTAACCCGTGCGCAGGTACTTTCTTTAAGGCAACGTCAGCATGTCATGGCTGCTGAGTCTTTAGGTGCATCTACGCTGCGTATTATGCTAAAACACATGTTGCCTTTGTTAGCGGCACCTCTAATGGTGGAAGCAACTTACAGTATGGCTGGCTTGGTGATTGCTGAAGCGAGTTTGTCGTTTTTAGGTTTGGGCATACAAGCACCGAATGCTTCTTGGGGGGCAATGTTGCGTGATGGTGTGCGTTATATGTTGATTGCGCCACACTATGTGTTGGCAGTTGGCTTGAGTTTAATGACGCTGGTTTTGGCGGTGAATGTTTTGGGTGATCGTTTGCGCGACTATCTAGATATTCATGGATAAAGCACTGAGATTAACTGGATAAAGCAATTGGATGTAAAAGGATAAAAAAATGACACTTGGCCCAGTGATGCTGGATGTGGTTGGAAAAGAACTCACCGCAGAGGATATTAAGCGATTGCAAAATCCTTTGGTGGGTGGCGTGATTTTGTTCTCGCGCAATTTTGAATCGCCAGCGCAATTAAAGGCGCTGACAGCAAGTATTCATGCAGTTCGTCAGCCGCCGTTGTTAATTTCTGTCGATCATGAAGGTGGTCGCGTGCAGCGATTTAAAGATGGATTTACGAAGATTCCGCCTATGCGTGAGTTTGGAAAAATATGGGATAACAATCCTAAAAAAGCGATAGCGTTGGCAGAAGAAGCTGGTTGGATTTTAGCCGCTGAATTGCGTGCGCATGGGGTGGATTTTAGCTTCACGCCTGTTCTGGATATGGATTATGGCGAAAGCCAAGTAATTGGCAATCGTGCATTTCATGTAAAAGCCCAAGCTATTCATGAACTGGCCTATGCCTTGATGCACGGGCTAAGACGGGGCGGTATGCCAGCGGTCGGCAAGCACTTTCCTGGACATGGTTATGTCGTGGCAGACTCGCATGTGGCGATTCCCGTGGATGAGCGCGAGTTTGATGAAATCGCGCAAAATGATATGCAGCCATTTCGTCAGATGATTGATGATGGCATTCAAGCAATTATGCCTGCCCATGTGATTTATCCTAAGGTGGATGAAAAGCCAGCAGGCTTCTCACCGCGTTGGTTACAAAAGGTACTTCGAGAGCGTTTAGGTTTTGATGGCATTATTTTTAGTGATGATTTATCCATGGAAGGTGCAGGGGTGGCTGGTGATGTAACCGCCCGTGCTTTAGCCGCTTTGAATGCGGGTTGTGACATGGTACTCTTATGTAATCAACTAGATAAGGCCGATGAATTATTGGCCAATCTAAAGTGGGATATTTCAGGCGCAAGCCGTGCAAGGCTGGCGCGTATGCATGGCGGCAGATCACCAAAAGATATGGACCATTTGCATGAAGATGCTGAGTTTGTTGCGGCGGTAAAGCGGGTCGATTTAGTCGGTAAGTCTGAACAGGATTTGTTTTAATAATCTTTTAAGCGATTGTCACAAAAATAGGCTTGAAACTTAATGCTAAAGTCGCTATCTTAAGTATGTTGCTCTTTGGCGATATTTTGATAAGGAAATTGTAATGTTTGATGATGTTCAAGTAATTGGTCGTTCAACTAATGCCGCGGATATTCAAAACCGTGTGCTGCGTAACACTTACGCCTTGCTTGGTTTAACCATGATTCCAACCATGATAGGCGCGTATTTCGGTCTGCAAATGAATTTTGGATTTATGGCGGCACATCCATTTATTTTTGCAATCGGCTTTATGGTAGTCATGTTTGGTATGTTCAAATTGATTGCTTCGAATCAAAATAGTGCTGCAGGCGTATGGTTGCTTCTTGCCATGACATTTATTTTCGGTCTCTTGCTGGGACCTATCCTGCAAGCAGCTTTGCATCTGCGTAATGGTGGTGAAATTATTGGTCTTGCCGCTGCGGGCACAGGTGTTACATTTTTTAGCTTGGCTGCAATCGCCTCTAGCCCAGCGCGTGATTTTAGCGGCTTAGGTAAGTTCTTATTTGTTGGCTTGATCTTGGTGTTAGTCGCTTCACTTGCTAATATGTTTTTTCACTTTGACCCAGCGCACTTAATGATTTCAAGCATTTCGGTGCTTATTTTCTCAGGTTACATTTTGTATGATGTAAACCAAATCGTTCGTGGCGGCCAAACTAACTATGTGATGGCAACATTGAGTTTGTATCTTGATATCTACAACTTATTTGTGAACCTACTGAGCATTTTGATGAGTTTGATGGGTAACGATAGAGAATAATGTATTCAACAACCAAGTTATTTAATAACCAACTTGTTTAATAGTCAAATATAAAAAAACCCGCTTTGGCGGGTTTTTTTATGAAATCTTATTTTGCTAGTTTACTGACCTGGCTTTTTATTTAGTCGGCGTTGTTTAAAAAATTCTGAGAGTATTTGTCCAGTTTCATCTGCAAGCACGCCACTTTTGACTTTAGTGTGATGGTTAAGCTTTTCTTCAGCCATGAGATTGATCACACTCCCGCAAGCGCCGGTTTTAAGGTCGCTAGCGCCATAAACTAGGTTCGCAATACGGGAGTGCTGAACCGCTCCTGAACACATGGCGCAGGGTTCTAGCGTGACGTACAGCGTGCAATCGACCAGTCGGTAATTGCCGATATTGTTAGCGGCATCACGCAGGGCTAGAATTTCAGCATGCGCGCTTGGGTCGTTTAATCCAATTGGTGAATTGCATCCACGACCGATAATTTTACCATCTTTCACAACGACAGCGCCCACAGGTACTTCGCCATTTTCGGCGGCCTGCTTGGCAAGGGCGATGGCTGCTTGCATGAATATTTGGTCTTGTTCGGTCATCTTGTAATAAAGCTTTTAAGATTAATTATCATCCATTTTACTTTTTAATTCATTAGAATGGTCGTTAGAACTTATGAATTGTTTCTTTGCATAAAAAAGGCGCTATGGAAATTCGTCGTTCAGCATCACGAGGTCATGCCAATCATGGCTGGTTAGATAGTTACCATTCGTTTTCATTTAATCGATATTATGACCCATCACGGATGGAGTTTTCTGTGTTGCGAGTGATTAATGAGGACATGGTGGCACCTGATCATGGTTTTGGCATGCATCCGCATAAAGACATGGAAATCATCACTTATATGCTAGCTGGTGAGCTAGCGCATGAAGACAGTCTTGGTAATGGTTCTGTGATTAAAGCAGGTGATGTGCAACGAATGACGGCTGGCACGGGCATTGTGCATGCGGAGACGAACCCATCCTTAACCGAAAAAGCCCATCTGCTTCAAATATGGTTAACACCAGCTCAGAGCGGCCTTACACCTGGTTATGAAGATAAACATATTGACGCCGCACGCAAGCAAAATCGCTGGTGTTTAATTGCCTCGCAAGATGCACGAGATGACTCCTTGTTGATTCATCAGGATGTTAATTTATGGGCGACTTGTTTGCAGACTGGTCAGTCATTGATTTATCAAGCGCCAAAAGCCCGCAGTGCATATTTGCAATTGGCTGGAGGTAGTTTACGTGTGAATGGAGAATTGCTAGCGCATGGCGATGCGGTTGCCCTAGAAGTGGCTATCGATTTGAATTTGCAAGCAGAGTCTGACGTGGAAGTGCTTTTGTTTGATTTGCCAAAAATTTAGCGAGGAGTTTTATCATGCATCAAATATTAAAAGTTTTATTCGGGGCTGTTTTATTAATTGCATCTCTGACTGCGTATGCAGAGCTTGAAACTTATAAAATTGATAATGCCCATAGCTTTGCAAATTTCAGTATTCGCCATGTTGCGTCAAAGTTGTCAGGTACTTTTAGCGATGTCACTGGGAATATCAGCATCGACCGTGCCAACCTCGCAAACTCTACTGTGGATGCTAAAATCAGCTTACTCAGCGTGAATACAAGTTTTGCTAAGCGTGATGAGCACATCAAAAAGGAAGAGTACTTAGACGTAGGTCATTTTGCTGATATGCAATTTACCAGCACCAAAGTGCTTAGGAGTAAAAATGCGAATGAGGGCGTGATTACAGGCAAGCTGACCTTGCACGGTGTTACTAAAGAAATGACATTCCCGTTTAAGATATTGGGCTATGCTAACGACCCTTGGGGTGGCTATCGCACAGGCATTGAAGCGCACACCAACTTAAAGGCTTCAGATTTTGGCTTTACATGGGGTAAAGCTGGTAGCCCAGTCGGTGACGAGATTGAAGTAACTTTGCTGATTGAAGGCATTAAAACGAATTAAGTTTTTGAACCATTTTATTTTAGAAGTTTTGATAAAGGATAGACGATGAGCGATTTATTTAGCCCAGTAAAACTAGGCAGTATTGCCATGAGTAACCGTATGGTGATGGCGCCGTTAACCCGCAACCGTTCAAGCATGGAAGGCGTTCCGCAAGATATAAACGTGACTTACTACGAACAACGTGCAACAGCTGGTTTGATTATTACTGAGGCGACACCAATCTCAGCGATGGGTCATGGCTATCCTTTATTGCCAGGCATTTATACCGATGCTCAGGTTGATGGTTGGAAAAAAGTGACCGATGCTGTGCATGCCAAAGGCGGCAAGATTGTGATTCAGTTGTGGCATGTGGGGCGTATTTCACATCCAACGCTATTAAATGGTGCGACGCCAGTTGCGCCTTCACCAGTCAAGCCAGCAGGCAAGGTATTTACCTTTAATGGCTTGGTGGATTATGTTGAACCACGTGCCTTAGATGCGAGCGAGTTGCCAGGCATTGTGGCGGATTATGTTCAGGCCAGTAAAAATGCCATTAAAGCAGGTTTTGATGGCGTTGAAATCCACTCTGCTAATGGCTATTTGCTAGATCAATTTTTACGTGATGGAAGCAATAAGCGTGGTGACATTTACGGTGGCAGCATTGAAAATCGTGCACGATTCTTGATGGAAGTAACAAAGGCAGTGGTAGACGCGACTGGTTCCGATAAAGTGGGTTTGCGTCTTTCACCAGTCAATCCATTTAATGATATGAAAGATAGCAATCCTCAAGCCGTATTTAATTATGTGACTGAGCAATTAAACCAATTCAATTTGGCTTATTTGCACGTGGTTGAAGGTGGTATTCATGGCGGTGGCGTAGCTGACGCGTTTGATTTTGATGCGATGCGTAAACTTTGCAAATCTCCTTACATGGCGAACTTGTCTTACGACAAAGTGCGAGGTAATGCTGCAATTGCCAGTGGTCATGCGGATGCAGTCGCCTATGGTGTGCCGTTTATTGCTAACCCTGATTTAGTTGAACGTTTCCGTCAAGATGCACCTCTTAATGAAGCAGACTCAAAAAGCTTTTACGGTGGCACTGAAAAAGGCTATACCGACTATCCAACTTTGTAAGAGTTAAACTATTTAATTAGAATCATGAAAAAACCAGCGATTACCCAAGTAGCTATTGACCAAACCATTGCAGAGCGTTGGAGTGGTAGGGCGTATGACGCTAGCAAGCAAATTACTCACGAACAAACACTGGCCTTGTTAGAAGCAGCTCGCTGGGCACCATCTTGTATGGGTGACCAGCCATGGCGTATTGTGGTTTGGAATAAGGGTGTTGACGCAAAGGCTTGGCAACAAGCTTTTGACTGTCTCTCAGAAGGCAACCAGACTTGGGTGCTTAATGCACCTTGGCTCTGTTTGGTCTGCGCGGATACGCTGTTTGTCAAAAATGCACAGCCTAATCGTTGGGCTCAATATGACACGGGTGCTGCAGCACAAAATCTATGTTTGCAGGCAACCAGTATGGGGTTGATGGCGCATCAGATGGGTGGTTTTGATGCTGAAAAAATACGCGAAATCTTCAGTATTCCCACGCAATTCACCTTGATGGCTATGATTTCCGTGGGGCATCCTGCAGATATTGAAACTGTCACTAGCGATTTACTTGTCCGTGAAACAGCGCCGCGAAGTCGTCGTGATTTAGGCACTATGTTTTTTGAGGGTGCTTGGGAAAAACCAATTGCTTAGGGTTTTTCATTAGCGCTTAAAGCCCTGCGTTTCGGTATTTGCAGGGCATCTGATAGAATATGACAACTAAAAAGATTATCGATAGGAAACATCATGGCTGTAGTTGAATTAAATAAAGAAAATTTCAAAGAAACAATCGTTAATAATCCATTTGTGATTGTTGATTTTTGGGCGCCATGGTGTGAGCCATGTGTGGCTTTTACGCCTGTCATTGAGGCGGCTGCTGAAAAAAATCCTGACATTTTGTTCGGCATGGTCAATACGGAAGCGAATCCAGAAATTGCTGAATACTTTGAAGTGACCAAAATCCCGGGTATTCTAATTGTTCGTGAACAGGCCGGCATCCATGCACAACATGGAGAAATCGGCGCGCTAGCCTTAGATAAACTGATTGAATGGGCGCGTGATTTCGATATTGAGCAAGTGCGTCAATATTACGCTGAGGAAGATAAGAAGTAATTTGTAAAAGAATGTAAAAAAGCCGCTGAGAAGCGGCTTTTTTATTAGAATTAAAAGCTTAAAGGTTCGCCATGAATTTGGCTGGATCAACTGACTTACCTTGGTAACGAATTTCAAAGTGAAGCTTAACGGCATCGGTGCCTGAACTACCCATTTCCGCTATCTTTTGTCCTTTAATTACGGTTTGACCTTCCTTGACTATAATCTTACTGTTGTGCGCATAGACAGAAAGATAGTCTTTATTGTGTTTGACGATCACTAGATTGCCATAGCCACGCAAATCCGAACCGTTGTAAATCACCTTACCATTAGCGGCTGCGTTGATGTCTTGCCCCATCGTGCCTTCAATATCAATCCCTTTGGCGCTCGCACCTTCATTAAATGCTGTTTTGATCTTGCCTTTCGTTGGCGTCCCCCAGTCCATCGCATCTTCGCTGGCTAAACCACTATCGGCTGGCTTTGCTTCTGTCGGTTTTATTTCAGGCGCTTTAGTCTCAGCTACTTTTGCAGGGGAAGTGTTATTGCTTGCGGCCTGCTCACTATATGGCTCACGCAGCGCTTTTGGTGAGTTGAGTGATGGAATATCTGCCGACATAGTGCTGCTGTTTTTGCTTTGAATCGTTTGATTGTCGCTGTTGAGTGGCTTAATCACAACGTCGTCACTATTGGCTTCAGCAGGTTTGTTGGTTAATGAGGTGCTAGGTTTGATTTTAAGCTGCTGACCTACGCGAATGTTGTAAGGTGCGTTAATGTTATTGTTCTGTGCAATTTCTTTGTAGTCGTCACCAAATTCAAGACCAATGCTGTATAAGGTATCGCCTTTTTTGACAGTGTAGGTGTCAGGGCGCCAATCTTTAGTATTTACATTATTCTTTGCGCTGGCTTTTTTAGGGGCTTGCGTTACTTTTGCTTTTGATGGCTCTGGTGAGCGATCAATCACAGGTGCTCGATTAGGGGTGCTGGAACAAGCAACCAACATAAGGCTCGCTAGGGCAATGCTAAACTTTATTAAGTCTCTCATTAGTTTGTTCCACCAAGTAAAGGCACAAACTTCACGGGCTCAAGCTTTGTTTTCTTGAATTCTGAAATGCCGTTATTGTTGATGTGCTCGATCAAATACAAGATCTGTTCATCAGTCCCAACAGGAATCACCATGCGACCACCAACGGCAAGTTGATGCACTAAATCATCAGGAATATGGCTGGCAGCAGCCGTGACGATAATGCCATCAAATGGCCCGAAGTCAGGCAAGCCGATTGTGCCATCTGCGTGCTTGAGCTTGATGTTGCTCATGCGAATCTCGCGTAGATGTTTACGTGCTTTCATGACGAGCGGACTGATGCGTTCCAATGAGTAGACTTCGCCGGCCACTTTTGAGAGTACTGCTGTTTGATAGCCGCAACCAGTTCCAATCTCAAGCACTTTGCCTAAAGGAAGGCCTGCGCGCAGTGTTTCTGTCATCTTAGCGACGGTATAAGGCTGAGAAATTGTTTGGCCAAAGCCAATGGGGAGTGATACATCTTCATAAGCACGGGTGGCAAGGGCTTCATCTACAAAAATATGGCGAGGGATTTCACCCATTGCGGAAAGCGTCACCTCGTCTTTAATACCTTGTTCACGCAAACGAGATAACATCCTGTCACGCGTACGTTGTGAGGTCATGCCGATGCCTGAGGTATTTCTAATCACGCTATTTCACCCAGTTTTTTAATGCGTCTAATTGCTTGTGGTGCGTCAAGTCCGCTTGCAATGGCGTAAGGGATACTTGATTATTGGCCACGGCATAAAAGTCTGTGCCTTCGCCCGCATCTGCGGCCGCGCCGGCAGGGCCCACCCAGTAAAGCGTTTCGCCACGTGGTGATTTGGATTTAATCACAGGTTCCGCCTTGTGGCGTTTGCCTAGGCGAGTCACCACTTTACCTTTGAGTTCTGAGTAAGGTACGTCTGGCACATTCACATTCATTAATACCGGTGGTGGGAATGCATTGGCTTTGTAGTGCTCAATGAGTTCAACGACTACTTTAGCCGCTGTTTCAAAATGCGTTGCATTGTGTTGAGACATTGAAACTGCAAAAGATGGAATACCAAGTAAGTAGCCTTCCATGGCGGCAGCAACCGTGCCTGAGTAGATGGTGTCATCACCCATATTTGCACCATCATTAATGCCTGAAATTACAATGTCAGGAAGTTTGTCGATTAAGCCAGTGACGGCCAAATGCACGCAGTCAGTGGGCGTGCCGTTTACAAAGTAGAATCCATTGCTGGCCTGGCGCACGGTCAGCGGCCTGTCTAATGTCAGAGAATTGCTGGCGCCACTTCGATTGCGCTCTGGTGCAAACACAACAATATCTGCAACTTTCGAAACGTATTCAGCAAGTGTGGCAAGGCCTGGAGCAAAGTAGCCGTCGTCATTAGAAAGAAGAATTAACATGTGTAAATTATATCGCTTATCGTTGAAGCTGGTTGGATGTCTGTCTTGTTAATTTTGCATAGTAAATAGTGCAGACGAAAAAAACTGAGGTCAACAACACCTCTGCAAGTGCTAACTGAGCAGAAAGGCCTTGATCAGCCCAAGCTCTTACGGCACCTTCAGTGAAGTATATCAAGATGAACATGCTCGCCCATTGATAGGTATAGCGACGGCCATTAAGAATGCCAAAAAGTGGCAATAGAAGTGGCACAGCTTTTAGGATCAGTTGAGAGCCTTCTGGTTTAATCGGGGCTAAGATGCTTTCCCAAGCCAAACTCAACATAATCAGCGCGATTAAGCTGATGGAAGCACCAAGTCTTAGTTTTTGAATCATCGCTATTGACTTAGGCATTACGCTGAAAGCTTCAAAGCGGTTTCGGCTAAGCGTTTGCCCAATGCAAGACAAAGTTTCTTCTCGTCATCGCTAAGTGGTTTGTCATCCATCGCGCCGCCAATATGGCTGGCGCCATAAGGCGTGCCGCCTGTTGTTGTGTTGCCGAGTGCTGGTTCTGAATAGGGTAGGCCTAATAAAATCATGCCGTGATGCATGAGCGGCAACATCATGGTGAGTAGGGTGGTTTCATTGCCGCCATGCATAGAGCCTGAAGAGGTAAATACTGCGGCAGGTTTACCAATGAGTGCGCCTTTTAGCCATAAACTAGTTGTGCCATCTAAAAAATATTTCATTGGTGCTGCCATGTTGCCAAAGCGAGTAGGGCTGCCAAGTGCCAAACCAGAACACTCTTCCAGGTCTTGAAGTTCAACATAAGGGGCACCTGTTGAAGGCACTTCTGATTCAGTTGCTTCGCAATTAGCTGATACTTTTGGCACGGTCCGAATGCGTGCTTTTGCGCCTAAAACGCTCTCAACCCCACGGGCAATAGTTTGTGCCATGTCGCGCACTGCGCCGCCTTGAGAGTAATAGAGAACGAGAATTTCAGTCATTTAGATATTTTTCACTAATGCAGTGGCTTTGCCGATGTAAGTCGCAGGCGTTAAGTCCATCAAGTACTGCTTAGCTTCTGCTGGGATTTTTAGTTCAGCGATGAGTGATTGTAATGACTCTTTAGAAATGGCTTTGCCACGTGTGTATTCTTTAAGCGTGTCGTATGGATTTTCGTAACCATAGCGACGCATCACCGTATGGATAGGCTCAGCAAGCACTTCCCAACTATTGTCTAAATCATCAGCCAATTTTACTGGATTGATTTCAAGTTTATTAAGGCCACGTAAGCATGAGTCGTAACCCAAAAGCGTGTAACCAAAAGCCACGCCCATATTGCGAAGCACGGTGGAGTCAGTGAGGTCACGTTGCCAGCGAGAAATAGGCAACTTCTCAGCAAGATGGCGGAGTATTGCATTTGCCAAGCCTAAATTACCTTCTGAATTTTCAAAGTCAATTGGATTCACTTTGTGTGGCATGGTTGAAGAACCCACTTCACCTGGTTTAAGTTTTTGTTTGAAATAGCCAACAGAAACGTAACCCCAAATATCGCGGTTAATATCAATCAGAATCGTGTTGATGCGCGATAAGTTATCGTAAAGCTCAGCCATGTAATCGTGCGGCTCAATTTGGATGGTCATTGGGTTGTAAGTTAAGCCCAAATTTTCCACAAATTGTTTAGCAAACTTTTCCCAATCAACATTGGGATAAGCGGATAAGTGTGCATTGAAGTTACCGACCGCGCCATTGATTTTGCCTAGAATTTCATTAGCGACTAATTGTTTTTGCTGGCGTTGCAAGCGGTACACCACGTTAGCAAACTCTTTACCCATGGTGGTTGGCGAAGCCGTTTGGCCGTGTGTGCGTGCAAGCATAGGTTGGTCAGCCAATTGCTGAGCTAATTCAGTCATACGAACAATAAGGTTGTTCAAGAACGGCAACATCACATCATTACGTGCGCCTTTAAGCATCAATGCATGAGATAGATTGTTGATGTCTTCGCTCGTGCAAGCAAAGTGAATAAATTCACTGGCTTTTTTAATTTCAGGATTGCTATCAAACTTTTCTTTAAGCCAATATTCAAGGGCTTTTACGTCATGATTTGTGCGTGCTTCTATCGCTTTCACTTGCGATGCATCTGCTTCACCAAAGTTAGCAATTGCATCATCTAGCTCTTTAATCGTTTCTTGGCTAAATGGCTTAACTTCTTCAATTTCAGGCAATGCTGCCAAGGCTTTAAGCCATTCAACTTCCACTAAAGCACGGTGCTTAATGAGTGCATATTCACTAAAGTAAGCGCGGAGTGGGTCAACTTTTGATTGGTAGCGACCATCTAAGGGAGATAGCGCATTAAGTGGCGTGAGTTCCATAAACAACCTTTTTCGATGCGGATTTAGTGGAAAATTGCGAATAACCTAATTTTACCCTACATCGGGCCTAGTCAAAAATCGAGATGGTGCTTTTTCCATATTTATTTTCCGGATTATTTATGGATTATTTTATTAAAACGGATAAAACTAAATTTGTGACTAGCTGACCAATAGAATATCTGTATTCGGCTGTACCAAATAAGCGTAATCTTTAAATACGATGAAAAATAAGCAACTCAAACATTTTGCATTCTTTTGGTGCATGGCGCTGCTCAGTTGTACCTCCTATGCCAAAGAAGATGCACCATATTCTTCTTTGCCTTATATGACCGTTGCTGAAAGTATTGCTGCGATGGACGCCGACCATGACGGTATTGTCAGTGTGCATGAAATACGTGTTTTTATAGAATCTACGCATGGCAAAGGTTATCAAGGCAAGGTCTTTGATGACATGGAAAAGTCCGCCGAGAATAGAAGTTGCGGCTCGTCTTTTACAAAATCTTTGTACTAATTTAATCTAAAATTTTCCATTCGCCAGTTCTGGCATATTCATTGCATCGCATTCATTAGGTTTTGTCGGTAGTTTTTAAGCTGAGGTTGGAAGCCATCTGCACCGCCTGTATAATTGCGGCTAATTATTCATTTATTTAAAAGCTTGGAATTTTAATGCTCACCACCTACCACACCCATATCGCTGAACGTTCTGCCGTTGGCTTGCCACCATTGCCGTTGAATGCAGAACAAGTTGCTTCGCTTGTTGAGCTGCTTAAGGTCACCCCTGCAAATTCACCTTATGCGACTGAGCTTGTTGATCTCCTGGAGAACCGCATTCCTGCTGGGGTGGATCAGGCAGCGTATGTGAAGGCGGCTTTCTTAGCTGATGTGGCGAAGGGCGTTGCTCAGTCAGCTTTGGTGTCACCGCACCATGCAGTGAAGTTGCTTGGCACCATGTTAGGTGGTTATAACGTTCAAGCATTGGTGGCTTTGCTAGATAGCAGTGATGCTGCATTAGCAGCTGAAGCTGGCCGTATTCTTTCTAGCACCATCCTCATGTTTGATGCGTATCATGATGTGGCAGCGAAGATGAAGGCAGGTAATGCGCATGCCAAGAAGCTCATTGAATCTTGGGCTGCTGGTGAATGGTTTACTGCACGCCCTAAACTTGCGGATGAAATCCGTGTTGTGGTGTTTAAGGTCGCCGGTGAAACCAATACCGATGATTTATCGCCTGCCCAAGAAGCTTGGTCTCGTCCGGATATTCCACAACACGCTAAAGCGATGTTAGTGAACAAGATGCCTGATGGTATTGCGCAGATTGAAGCGCTTAAAGCGAAACACGGCTTACCGCTTGCTTATGTGGGCGATGTGGTGGGCACTGGTTCATCACGTAAGTCAGCCATTAACTCATTGCAGTGGTATATGGGTGATGACATTCCTCATATTCCTAACAAACGGACTGGTGGTGTCGTGATTGGCGGTAAGATCGCCCCTATCTTCTTTAATACGGCAGAAGACTCTGGCGCATTTCCAATTCAATGTGATGTGACCAAGCTCAATACAGGCGGCATCATTGTGATTCGTCCTTATCAGGGAACCATCAGTAAAGAGACAGGTAGCAATGACGCCGGAACATCAGGTGAAGTCCTCGCCACCTTCGACATGGCACCACTCACTATTGCGGATGAAGTACGTGCTGGTGGCCGTATTCCGCTCATCATTGGTCGTGGCTTAACGACCAGTGCACGCACGACATTAGGCTTACCCCCTTCAGATTTATTCATCCACCCAATCGCCCCTAAAGATACTGGCAAGGGCTATACCCTCGCACAGAAGATGGTGGGCCGTGCTTGTGGTTTACCTGAAGGCGTGGGTGTACGTCCTGGTACTTACTGTGAACCTAAAGCAACAACGGTTGGCTCTCAAGACACCACAGGCGGTATGACCCGTGATGAACTTAAAGAACTAGCTTGCTTAGGCTTTAGCGCTGACTTAGTCATGCAAAGCTTCTGTCACACTGCGGCTTATCCTAAGCCTGTGGACATCAAGCTACAACATAGCCTGCCTGAGTTTATGTCTAGCCGTGGCGGTGTATCGCTGCGTCCTGGTGATGGGGTCATCCACTCATGGATTAACCGCATGATCTTGCCTGATACCGTAGGCACAGGCGGTGACTCTCATACCCGCTTCCCCATTGGTATCTCTTTCCCAGCAGGTTCAGGCTTAGTGGCCTTTGCGGCTGCCATGGGCGTGATGCCACTTGATATGCCAGAATCCGTGCTTGTTCGCTTTAAAGGTGAGATGCAACCTGGCATTACCTTACGTGATCTAGTGAACGCGATTCCGTATGTGGCCATTCAGGCAGGTGAGCTCACGACCGATAAAAAAGGCAAGAAGAACGTCTTTAACGGCCGTGTACTCGAGATTGAAGGCTTGCCTGATCTTAAAGTAGAACAAGCCTTTGAGTTTGCCGATGCTTCTGCTGAGCGTTCAGCCAATGGTTGTACTGTGCGCTTAAGCACAGCGCCTGTGATTGAGTTCTTAACATCGAACATCGTGCTCATGCAGAACATGATTGAGCACGGCTATGAAGATGCACGGACATTAAAACGTCGTATCGAAGCCATGGAAGCATGGCTTGCCAACCCAACGCTCCTTGAACCAGATGCGGATGCGGAATATGCCCACATCTTTGAGATTGACCTCAACCAAATCAAAGAACCACTGGTCGCTTGTCCTAATGACCCAGATGACATCAAGCCACTCTCTGCTGTGCAGAACGATAAGATTGATGAAGTCTTCATCGGTAGCTGTATGACTAATATCGGCCATTACAGAGCCGCAGCCAAAGTACTTGAAGGCCAAGGCGCCATTCCAACCAGACTCTGGGTTGCACCGCCAACGCGGATGGACGAAGCACAGCTCAGAGATGAAGGCGTTTACTCAACGTTTGGGATTGCAGGCGCAAGAATGGAAATGCCGGGCTGTTCACTCTGTATGGGGAATCAAGCCAGAGTCGCTGACAAGGCCACGGTCTTCTCAACCTCTACACGAAACTTCGATAACCGCATGGGCAAAGATGCGCGTGTTTACCTAGGCTCTGCTGAACTCGCTGCGGTGTGTGCCAAACTAGGACGCTTGCCAACAACGGCAGAGTACTTGCAGGTCGTCGGCGACACCATCAGCGCACATCACGCCGCCATCTATCAGTACCTCAACTTTAATTTGATGGATGCGTATCAACCTAAAAAAGTGATAGGCATTGCTCAAGTTGCTTAAGTTTTTAAAAGCAATCTGAATTGTTTAAGTTTCTTGGCCAATTCATAGCGCGGTTCTTTAAGCTCGATATGACCCTGAGCTTAAAGAACCTATTGCCAGCCATTGCATTCTTTGGTGGCTTTTTGTGGGATGCGCTCACCATTGGCCGCCAAATTAATCCTTCTGATTTGTGGATTCTTGCGGCGTATTTGCTTGCTGCAGGTTTGATTCTTTATTGGATGGGGCACAGAAGTCACGCGCATGCTGGCATGTCTGAAATGGAACGATTGAAGAATTCCATTCGACCTGAGTGGCAAAAAAATGCGCCAATTTTTATCCTACAATTTTTATTTGGTAGCTTGTTTAGCTGCTTATTCATCATGTATTTCAAAAGCGCGAATCACTTCCTTGCGCTCTTTTGGTCGCTGGGCTTGGGCTGTTTGCTTGTTGCCAATGAGTATATAGACCATCACTATCATCGCTTTACCATCACTTGGGCGCTATTCGGGCTTTGTGCAATTTTGGTATTCAACTTTTTACTGCCTTTTATGCTGGGCAGTATCCTGGCTGTTTGGTTTTATTTGAGTACATTCGCTGGCGCTGCACTGACACATTATTTACGTAAAAAAACACCGGGATGCCCAGGTCGTGCTTGGCCTGTTTGGGCGATTGCGGGTGTCTTAAGTCTTGCTTACATATCAGATTTTATTCCGCCAGTTCCATTGGTGAAGCGTGACATGCAAATCGGGCTTAATCTGGAAAAAAGTAATGGCGACATGGTGATTTCGGTAGAAAAGTCCCCTTGGTATAAGCCTTGGCGCTTACTTTCAAGCGACTTGCATGTGCCTGCAGGAGGCCGTGTTTATTGCGTTTCAGCCGTGTTCGCGCCTAGCGGTATCAACACTTCGCTATATCATCGTTGGGAGCATTACGATGAAAAGCAGGGTTGGCAACCAACTTCGCGCATTGGGTTTGGCTTATCGGGGGGCAGGCAGGGTGGTTTTCGAGGTTACACTTACAAACAGAATATTCAGTCAGGTCAGTGGCGCGTAAAGGTTGAAACAGAAGATGGTCGCACGCTAACCGTTTATCACTTCAATCTTTATACCGAACCAGCTTCAGATACACACTTGGAAGCCCGAAGTATTTAGTCGAAAAGGTTGTATTTAGCTAATATAGCTGTCAATTTCAAAATTTGCGCCATCGTCTACAGCAAGTTTCTCAGTCAAATAAGGCATCACTTCATTCAATGTGTTTGGCAATGTCCACGGTGGGTTCACAATAAACAAGCCACTCCCATACATTCCAAAACCTTCAATTGCAGGCTCCTGAACTGTCAAACTGACATTGAGCCAGCTTTTTAAATCTAGCTGTTTTAGCTTCTCCACCATTTGATGCGGTTCTGGGCGCTGAAGTAGCGGATACCAAATAATATAAGTGCCCGTTGCGAAGCGCTGAAGGCTGTCTTTAATCATCTCAATCACGCGTTGATAGTCTTGTTTTTCTTCATACGGTGGATCGATTAATACTACTGATCGGCGAGATGGCGGCGGCAATATCGCTTTGATGCCTGCAAAGCCATTGCTCATATCTATTTTTACCGTGCGTTGATGGCCTTTAAAGTTTTCACGCAAGATATCAAAATCACTTGGGTGAAGTTCAAATAGGCGCATACGGTCGTCAGCTCTTAATAAAGTTTGAGCACAGAGAGGTGAGCCAGGGTAGATATTGAGCTTGGCTGTTTTGGGGCTGGAAGGCTGATTGAGGCTTTTAATGTAGCCCACATAATTTAATAACGCTTGAGGTAAGTCAGTTTCGTTCCATAGCTTCGCGATGCCAGATTCATATTCCGCATTTTGCGTGGCATAGCCTACGTCTAGTGAGTATTGTCCAGCACCTGCATGGGTGTCGATGTACCAAAAGGGTTTATCTTTTTGGGTGGCATGTGCGATGACTTGCATGAGCACAAAGTGTTTAAGAACATCGGCATGATTGCCTGCATGAAAAGCGTGGCGGTAGCTAAGCATTGGATGGTGATTGGTAAGGTGAGTTTGTTAAGAACATTCACATTATAGCGTTAACCGCCTTGTTGCTTGGTGATGAATGCGAAAACAACTCAAAAATGACTGCTTTTTTGTGGCCTATAAGCTAGCATGTAGGCTTAGTGAATTCTGAAGGGTAAATGATGCCTTATATCAATGTTAAACATGCTGGCGCTCTGACTCGTGAACAAAAAAAAGAGATTGCCAAAGAAGTGACTGAGACCATGCAACGTGTGGCGAATAAGCCAGCAAGTTACACCTACATTACCTTTGATGAGGTGGCTTATGAAGATTGGGCAATTGGTGGCAAGTTGCTCGATGAATAATGTTGGATTAAATAACTTTACTAATTTATTACTTGAGTAAGACTTAATGAAAATACCCGAAAGACTAAAGCCGCTTGTTGAAGATGGTTTGGTGGATGATGTCATTCGTCAATTGATGAGCGGCAAAGAAGCCACGGTCTATGTGGTGCGTTGCGGCGATGATGTGCGCTGTGCGAAAGTCTACAAAGAGGCTAATCAACGTAGTTTTAGACAAAGTGTTGACTATACCGAAGGGCGTAAAACCAAGAATAGTCGTCAAGCACGCGCGATGGAAAAAGGTTCCAAGTACGGCAGAAAGCTACAAGAGCAAGCTTGGCAAAGTCATGAGGTGGATGCGCTTTATCGATTGGCGGCAGCGGGTGTTCGGGTACCCAAGCCACATAACTTTTACGAGGGCGTGTTGCTCATGGAGTTGGTAGTGGATGAAGAGGGTAATGCTGCGCCTAGGCTTAATGACATTGCTTTTACGCCAGAAGATGCCCGCAAGTATCATGAAGTTTTACTCCGTGAAGTGGTGCGTATGTTGAGTGCAGGCATCATTCATGGTGACTTGTCTGAGTTTAATATTTTACTGGCGAGCGATGGCCCTGTGATTATCGATTTGCCTCAAGCGGTGGACGCGGCAGGTAATAACCATGCCGAAGAGATGCTAGAGCGAGATGTGAATAATTTAAGGGATTACTTTGGGCGCTTTGCGCCAGAGTTACTCACCACGCAATATGCAAAAGAGATGTGGGATTTGTTCTCGCATGGCAATCTCACCATTGATACGCCTTTGACTGGACGATTCCGAGAAAGTACAAAAGCCGTCGATTTGAAGACGGTGATGCGTGTGATTGATGATGTGCGTAAAGAAGAAGAGGCTAAGCGTTTGCGTTTGGCCGAGTTGGGCATTAAGTAATTAGTTTTAGTCATGACCGAGCCATTTAACCCCAAACCCATATTAAAAAATCTGCCTAATTTGCCGGGCGTTTATCGCATGAAAAATAGCAGCGATGAAGTGATTTATGTGGGTAAGGCGAAAGACTTAAAGAAGCGCGTTTCATCCTACTTTAATAAAAATCTCCCCAGCACCCGCACCCGCATGATGGTGGCGCAAATTGTTGATATTGAAACGACAGTCACGCACACTGAGGCAGAGGCTTTATTGCTTGAGAATAATCTCATTAAAAGCTTTATGCCACGTTACAACGTGTTGTTTCGTGATGATAAAACCTATCCATATATCAGCCTCACTGGCGATGAGTATCCGCGTTTAGCATTTCATCGAGGCACACAGCGCAAAGGGAATACCTATTTTGGCCCTTTTCCTAATTCGATTGCAGTGCGTGAAAGCATACAACTTTTACAAAAAGTGTTCATGTTGCGCACTTGTGAAAACACGGTGTTTTCTAATCGCACGCGGCCTTGTTTGCAGTATCAAATTGAGCGATGTACCGCGCCTTGTGTGGGTTTGATTTCTGAAGAAGATTATCGCCGCGATGTCAGTCACGCCACCATGTTTCTGCAAGGTAAAGAACAACAAGTCATGGACGAGCTTGGTGAGAAGATGATGTCGGCTGCAGAAGTTGAGCAATATGAGTTAGCGGCAGTCTATCGTGACCGCATGCAAAGCTTGCGGCAGGTCCAGGCTAAGCAGTTTGTGAGTGACTTTGCGGTGAATGATGCAGACGTCATTGCCTGTGTTTCACACGAAGGTCAGCACTGCGTGAATTTGGTAATGATCAGGGGCGGGCGGCATTTAGGTGATAAAAGCTTTTTTCCAAAGAATGCGGATGGAGGCGAGCTAGAAGACACCATGCGGGCATTTTTAGAACAATATTATGTGTCTCAGAAAATGCCGCCACTTATTATTGTTGGCGTGCCCATTGAAACCGAGGCTTTGGAAGAAGTCTTTACCGAGCAAGCTGGTCGCAAAGTGAAGATTAATACCAATCCTGTTGGCGATAAACGGGTGTGGATGAAAATGGCGGAAACCAATGCTGAGTTAGCTCTACAACAGCGTTCTGCACAGCATTCAAACCAGCAAGCAAGATTGATCGCTTTGCGCGAGGCGCTAGATTTAGGTGACTCGGTCGAACGTATTGAGTGCTTTGATATTAGCCACACCATGGGCGAGGCAACCGTAGCCTCCTGTGTGGTGTTTGATAAAGGCGCATTGCAAAATTCAGAGTATCGCCGTTACAACATTACAGGCATCACGCCGGGTGATGACTATGCAGCAATGCGTGATGCATTAACCCGTCGCTATAAAAAAGTAGCCGCAGGTGAGGGCAAGCGACCAGACTTGGTGTTTATTGATGGTGGCAAAGGCCAGCTTGGTGTTGCCGTCGATGTTATGCAAGAAGTCGGTTTAGCTGATATTCTCTTGGTTGGGATTGCTAAAGGCGAAGAGCGTAGGCCGGGTTTGGAACAAATGTTCTTTCCTGACCGCGATACGCCTGTCGGATTAAAGAAAGACCATATTGGCTTGCACTTGCTTCAGCAGATTCGTGATGAAGCCCATCGCTTCGCGATTACAGGCCATCGAGCAAGACGTGGCAAAGCGCGTATGCATTCATCATTAGAAGATATTGATGGAATAGGCGCAAAGCGCCGTAAGGCATTGTTGGTGAGATTTGGCGGCTTGGATGGCGTTAAAAACGCCAGTGTGGATGAACTCTCTCAAGTAGAAGGGATTAGCCAAATGTTGGCAGAAAAAATTTATCAGGAGCTGCATTAATGTTATGGAATTTACCCAATAGCTTAACGATGGCGCGGATTATCCTTATCCCGGTATTTGTCGGTATTTTTTATGCGCAGCCACACTATATTTCTCAGCATGCTGCTAATGTACTCGCGACAGGTATTTTTGGTTTGGCAGCCATTACTGATTGGCTTGATGGTTACTATGCACGTAAGCTGAAGTTAACCTCTGCTTTTGGCGCATTTCTAGACCCTGTGGCTGATAAATTAATGGTGGCTGCAGCTTTGATCGTGCTGGTTGAATTTAATCGCGTAGGCGCGCTTTTTGCCTTTATTATCATTGGCCGCGAAATTGCCATTAGTGCGCTGCGTGAATGGATGGCGAGCATTGGTGAGCGTGGCAGTGTTGCTGTCGCAATGATAGGTAAAATTAAAACCGTCATGCAAATGGTCGCCATTCTTTTTCTGCTCTATTACGATCCAATTTTTGGAATCAGTACAAAAATTATTGGGCAAATTTCAATCTACGTCGCAGTAATTTTGACATTGGTGTCAATGGCTTACTATTTGAAGGCCGCCTGGCCTCAAATGAACATTCACAAAAGCTAAACATAATCGTCATTTTGGGCTTGACGAGTGTCTGAAAACCCTTATAATGCTGGCTTCTTTACGCGGGAATAGCTCAGTTGGTAGAGCGCAACCTTGCCAAGGTTGAGGTCGCGAGTTCGAGACTCGTTTCCCGCTCCAAACAATTATGAAAGGGAAAGCTAAAACGCTTTCCCTTTTTTAACTTATAACCCTCGATGAAAATTGTGGGTTTATGGCGCGATAGCAAAGCGGTTATGCCGCGGCCTGCAAAGCCGTTTAGACCAGTTCGACTCTGGTTCGCGCCTCCAAACAAAAAGGCCTAGCCCAGTGCTAGGCCTAGTTTTAAAAGATGTAGATATTTTTGCTTAAAAGCGTAGGTAAGGTTAAAATACGCACCACAAAAGATCTAACAGCTACGCGGTTTTTAGCGTGGTTCCATCCGCCCGGGTGGTGAAATTGGTAGACACAAGAGACTTAAAATCTCTCGCCTTCTGGGCGTGCCGGTTCGATTCCGGCTCCGGGCACCAAGACCTAATGAATATATAATTCTTTGTGTTATTGATATTTAAAGTTAAGCCTCCTTCTGGATTTTGCACCTTAATATTAGCGATGTATGATGTTTATCTGCCATTACATAAATGCACTTGTTGCTGGCCTTGAACAACCGCTAGCTTAACATTGATGACTAAATGCAAACCCAATTTCATTCCGCCGTGTTCAGTTGTATTTCTAAGATATCCTCTCAGCTAGCCCTCAAGCCTTGGCTGGTTTTACTATTGAGCTTTATAGGCGCTTATGGCTTTAATTTGTTTATTCCACGCGATTTGTGGGTACAAGATGAAATGCGTTATGGCGAAGTTGTGCGTGAAATGCTCAATTCTGGAAATTGGTTGGTGATGCACCTTAACGGCTACACTTATCCAGATAAGCCCCCTTTGTATTTTTGGTTGGTTGCTTTGATAGGCAAGTTGGTGGGGCAGGGCGAATTTGCTTTTAGATTGATTACGTTTATAAGTACTTTGCTTGCGGGCTTGGGCCTGTCCCAATTAGGAAGTCGATTGTTAGGAAAACAGGGCGGATTTTTGGCTTGCTTACTATTTGGCTCTAGCTTGCTCACTCTAATTGTTGGTCAAATTGCCCGCATGGATATGCTTCTCACCGCCAGCACAGTCTGGGCTTGGTTGTATTTGCTTAAATTTGATAGCACAGCAAATCGTCAGCATCTTGTTTATTATTGGGCAATTTGCGCACTTTCTGTCGCGATCAAGGGGCCTGTTGCTCTGCTATTTAATTTGTTACCCGGCATTTTTTGGCAGATACAAACACATTCGGCTAAGGGAGTTGAACGCTTACGTCCTTGGTATGGGCTTTTTGCCATGGTGGCAATGGTTTCAGCTTGGGTAATTGCTGTCATCCAATCAGGTAGTGGCGATTATTTGGCACAAATTTGGCACCAACAATTGGTTGGTCGCACCATCAATTCTTGGAGTCACAAGCAGCCGATTTATTTTTATTGGGTATTATTACCTTTACTTTCTATGCCTTGGGCAGTGCCTATCTTTAGAGGGTTGAAACAACTATGGTCTCAATCAGAGCCTGCCATGCGCTCAATTTTGTTTTTCGCTTTAGTCCCTTTGATCGGCATTTCTTTGGTTTCAGGCAAACTGTTTATCTACTTACAGCCTTTGATGCCAGCCCTATGTTTAAGTGGAGCGTTTGCATTAGGCAGACTTGTTCCACAACAAAAAATAAGCGCCTGGTTGGCATGGCCACCTGCGCTTTTTAATATTGCAATTGCAGTATTGTTATACGTCGTCTCTACAAGATATTTGAGTGACAATATTCATCTTGGCATTGCATTAAGTTTTGGTGTTGTATTACTTGCATGCGTTCAGATTTATGCCGCGCGTTTCAGCTTGCAGCGCTGGTTACTTGCTACTTGTACTTGCACGATTATATTTTCCTGTTTGGTGTTTGGCGGCATGGTAACTTTGCTTAACCCACTTTTTTCAGCACGCCTCCTCGCTCATACCATCAACTCTCTCGCTAGCCCTGCACAAGATGTTGCTGTGGTTAATGTAACAAGAGGTATTTTTAACTACTACGCTAATCGTACTTTTGTGGAGCTAGGCGTGGGCCAAGTAAGCGCTTGGGCAAGCAAACATCATGACGCTATTTTGATTATAAAGACCAATGATTTATCTGCTGCGTTTGGCAGCACCAATATTTCTCAACGTTGCGACGTTATGCTGCCGTTTAATATAGAGCTTAAGGATTACTATGTTTTGGCAAAATGTAAACTTTGAGAATCGTTTAGAAAGTGCGCGCCTATTATGGTTCTGTTACCTTGCGGCTATGTTGGGTTGGACCATTTTTTTTGGTGACATAGCACACGTTAAAATGCTTGCTAATCAGCCTTGGATGTCTTCGCATCGCGAAGTGTTGAAATGGTTGAGCGACAATATGATGTATGGATTTTATGCTTTTTTTCTTGGTATGTTGATTTGGGGCTTTAAAAGTCAAGATAAACAAATGCGCATCATAGGATGGGGCTATTTGCTGACGCAAGCGATAGGTTCTATTTTTATTGTGCGCATACTTAAGATAATGATGGGGCATGCTCGTCCAGACCATCTCACCCAGGCTAGCTATGGTGTATTGGATGTTTGGGCAGGGCCATCACTATCCTCGGCTTTTAATAGTTTTCCATCTGGACATACTTGCGATTACCTAACCAGTTGCTTATTTTTGGCGATATGCTTACCCAAGGTTTGGATGCGTGTGTTGGTGATACTTCTTGCAGTTTTTAATGGCGCCTTGCGTGTAATACTAGTTAAGCATTTCCCTTTGGATGTATTTGGTGGTGTTTTGATTGGGGGTCTCGCAGTATTGGGAGTTTGGCAATATTGGATATTACCTAAACTGAACGAGACTTAATGTATAAAAAATTAATCAGTTATCGAATGACAGCATTGCTAGCTTTTTTATTTTAATAACTTCAACACCTTGTCTGTCACGTCAACTTTGGGGCCAATATAGCCACCAGTATTGTAGAGAATTAAGTCATAACCCTCACTTTGCCCTAGTGATGTTACCGCGGTATTCACGTTATTTTGGAAGTTATTAAGCTCTTCTTGTTTGCGTAATAAAAAGTCTTCATGTTGGCGATTTTTTTTGCGATCAAAATCAATTTTAAGGTATTCAATTTCTTGGCGTTTCGAAATTAAATCTCGTTGCGATAAGCTTGCAGCGTCTTTTTCAAGAGAGGCTTCTTTCTCTTGAATTTGTTTTCTGAATTTTTCAAGTTCTGCATTTCTTGGTTTAAATTCAATCATGAGTCGTTTACCCACATCAATGGATTGAGATGACTGCATGACCACCTTCATTTGAATGTAACCAACTTTGCTCCCTGCATTGCTATTAATAGCAAAAAGCAGCAAGAACGACGCAAATAAAAAATGACCAAAAGCTTTCAAGCAAAACCTCTTCGTTGATTTAGTAATTACACGTTATTATAAGCGCAATTACTGCATGCTTGTTAGTGCCTTGAAGCACAATTGCCCATAAATTCATGATGTATAAGGTGAATGATCATTAAAACCCTAATCAAAAAACAGATGCTTTGTGTGCTAATGGCTTGCCTCTTGGCTGCATGTGCCTCGCAAGTCGCGCCAGTCAATGGTAAGCGCCTGCCGGATCAAAAAGATGGTAGTTCGCTAGGGCATTTAATGAAGTCCGACATTGATCGATTAGCAGATGTTGAAATGCGTGAAAACACGCTGAGTTTGCGGCTATTAATGACCAAACTTTACAAACGTAACCCTGCAGAGCTTAAAAAGAGCACTTCTGGCACCGTGGATGAGATGGTAGGTTGGGTGTTTGAAGGTGACCACAAATGGAATTTTGAAATGCTGAATGGTGTTAAGGAAACCGACGCAATTTACTTAGCTTTTAAGCCGGATTATAAAGGTGATCGAGTATTAGCTTTTGTTGCTGGCTTGCAAACCATGATGATAAAAGCACGTGGTGGTAAAACAGAGTTTTTCCTCACCGATAGCGTTGACCCGCAAAGTGTTTACAACAGCGCACGTAATGTTGAGATTGCTGCATGGAAACTATCCAATACACGCGATGAGGCTGGAAAGTTATATTTTCAAACGAATGAAATGAATGGCAAAGAGCAAAACTTAAGTTTTGAGCGTGAAATAGGTCGCATGGCAGGACGCATTGATCTTTACGCTTTAACGCTCTCTGAGAAGTCTCAGCGCGGGCTCACTAGATTCACTCAAGGCGTTGCAACTGCCTTATTCTTGCCTATATAGGCGTTCTGATTTATGAGAAAATAGATGCTTCTTCAAGAGGCATTTTTCATAGTAGCCCCCGTAGCTCAGTGGATAGAGCATCCCCCTCCTAAGGGGAGGGTCACACGTTCGATTCGTGTCGGGGGCACCAAACTTTGTTTTTGTTACCCCTCGTTTTTACTTTCCAGCGCTTCCCAGCGTGCAATCGTATTCAATAGCGCTTCATCAAGTTCAGTCAGCTTAATTTGAAGTGCAGTAGCCTTTTCTAAGTCTGTTTTATAAATTTCTGGGTCGGCTAGCGCTGAATTAATTGACGTAATTTCAGTTTCGATTTTCTCAATTTTTTCTGGAAGTTCAGCAAGCTCAAGTTGCTCTTTATAGCTTAATTTCGCTTTAGCTGGCGTTGCCTTTTCCGTAGCAGGTTTTTGCTCGCTGACTTTCGCTTTTGGTGTATTGCTGATGGCGCTTGCCCTTTGTTCAGTGAAGCGAAGCCAGTCATCGTAGCCACCACCAAACTCTGTCAGTTGGCCGTTACCTTCAAAGGCAATAACTTGTGTGACTGTATTCTCTAAAAACGCGCGGTCATGGCTGACTAAGAATAGGGTGCCAGGAAAGTCTTGCAATAGGCTCTCTAATAATTCCAATGTATCTATGTCTAGATCGTTGGTCGGCTCATCTAATACCAAGACATTTGAAGGGCGAGCAAATAAGCGTGCAAGTAACAAACGGTTACGTTCGCCACCAGAAAGCGACTTAACAGGCGAGCGTGAGCGTTGAGGCGGAAATAAGAAGTCTTCTAAATAGCTGATAACGTGCTTGCGTTCGTTGCCGATTTCCACAAAGTCAGAACCTGGGCTAATGGTGTCTGCTAACGTCGCTTCTTCATCTAATTGTTCGCGCATTTGGTCAAAGTAGGCCACATTCATATTCGTGCCACGTTGAATCATGCCTGAGTCTGCTTCTTCTTCACCCAGTATGAGTTTTAGGAGCGTGGTTTTTCCGATACCGTTAGGGCCAAGTAAGCCAATGCGGTCACCACGCATGATGCGTGTGGTGAAGCCTTTAATGAGTGTTCGGTCTCCGTAGGCTTTGATAACGTTATCAAGCTCTGCGACAAGCTTGCCTGAGCGTTCGCCCGCATCCAGAGAAAGTTTGACGTTACCTTGACGTTCTCGCCGCGCAGCGCGTTCTAAACGTAGTTTTTCTAATTGGCGGACACGACCTTCGTTGCGAGTGCGGCGAGCTTTAATGCCTTGGCGTATCCAAGCTTCTTCTTGTGCGAGGACTTTGTCGAATTTAGCGGCATGGGTCGCTTCAACGGCTAGCAACTCCTCTTTTTTGACAAGATAATTCTCGTAATTGCCGACAAAATCCGTTAACTTGCCGCGATCTAACTCCACAATGCGCGTTGCGAGTCGATTTAGGAATCGTCTGTCGTGGGTGATAAATAACACGCCACCGTTAAAATTTAGTAATAGTTCTTCTAGCCATTGAATCGCTTCTAAATCCAAATGGTTGGTAGGCTCGTCTAATAACAATACTTCGGGGTCAGCCACCAGAGCGCGTCCTAGGGCAACACGTTTTCGCCATCCACCCGAGAGTGAGGCAACTGGCGTGTCAGGGTTCAAGCTTAATTTGCTCAGCACGGTTTCCACTTTAGCTTGCATGCCCCAGCCATCTTTAGCGTCTAGTTCATGCTGTAGTTTTTGCATACGATCCATCAGCGCGTCAATGTCAGCATCTGCCGCGCCCATGCTGTGCGTGACTTCATGGTAATCCACTAAGATTTGTTGCATGTCGCCCAAGCCTTCTGCAACGGCTTCAAACACGGTGTGTTTAGGGTCTAAAACAGGCTCTTGTGGTACATAAACAATACGCACCGAAGTCGCACGCCAAACGTTACCATCATCTAATTTAGTTTCGCCAGCAATCACTTTCAGCAGGCTCGATTTGCCTGCACCATTGCGACCAATCAAGCCAACGCGCTCGCCTGGGTCAAGCTGGAAAGAGGCTTTGTCTAATAAAGCGTGATGGCCGAAGGCGAGGGAGGCATTGTCTAGGGTAATATGTGGCATGAATGCTTTCTAATAAATTTTCGTTCTTAACTTGAGCTTTGGCCGAGCATGGCGCGAATTTGCGCCATATGCTCTTTGCCGTGTTCTTTGCTAGCGGCTGGGTCTGCGCTTGGGTTGCCAAAATGGCGAATATCATCTGATGGCAACTCTTCAATAAAGCGGCTGGGTTCACAAATTTCAGTTTCGCCAGCACGCTTACGTTTTTTGCACCAAGAAATGTTGAGTGATTTTTGTGCGCGAGTAATGCCCACATACATCAAGCGGCGCTCTTCCTCGATTTTGTCGTTATCCACACTTTCACGATGCGGCAAAATGCCCTCTTCCACGCCGATTAAAAATACGTGTCCAAACTCCAAGCCTTTAGCAGCATGGAGTGTCGACAGTTTAACCGCATCAGGTTCGCCATCTTCACGACCTTCCAGCATACTCATCAGCGCAACCATTTGCGTCAGATTAAGTAAATCACGTGTTTCGCCATCGCCGTTGTCTTCACCCTTACGAGTGAGCCAGCCCACAAAATCCAACACGTTTTTCCACTTAGCCTCGGCTGAGCGGGGCTCTTCAGAGTCATACAAAAACGCTTCATATTGAATCGCAGTGAGCATGTCATTGAGCACTTCGCCCGCGGGATCTTTGCTCGCACGGTCTTGCAGTTTATTAATGTATTTGCAGAAAGTCAGCAAGTCGTCTAGTTGGCGGCCACCAAGTTCACGCTGAAACTCACATTCAAAGGCGGCAGCAAATAGAGACATTTTATGCAAGCTGGCATATTCGCCAAGGCGCTCAAGGGTCGTATTGCCGATTCCTTTTTTAGGGGTGGTGGCTGCGCGGATAAAAGCAGGATCATCATCTTCATTGGCAATGAGGCGTAAATAACTGACTAAATCTTTAATCTCGGCTTTATCAAAAAACGATTGTCCACCAGAGATGGTGTAAGGGATTTTATGGTTACGCAGGTGTTGCTCAAATATGCGTGCTTGATGGTTACCACGATACAAAATCGCGTAGTCCGCATAGGTGGTGCGGTTTTCAAATTTATGTGCCATCAGCTTCATCACCACTGATTCAGCCTCGTGCTCATCATCACGTGCGGCACTCACTTGAATTAAATCGCCTGTACCAAGCTCACTCCAAAGTTTTTTCTCGAATAGTTTTGGATTGTTTGAAATGACTTGGTTTGCCGCCCGCAAAATACGTACAGTGGAGCGGTAGTTTTGCTCGAGCTTAATTACTTTTAAGCGTGTGAAGTCTTGTGTGAGCTGACGTAAGTTTTCAACATCTGCGCCGCGCCAACCGTAAATCGCTTGGTCATCGTCGCCCACGGCAGTGAACTTACCTTCAACGCCTGTGAGCAATTTGATTAATTTATATTGGCAGGTATTGGTATCTTGGTACTCGTCAATGAGCAAGTATTTGAGCTTGTGTTGCCACTTGTTGAGCACTTCTGGGTGTTGCTCAAATAACTCAACAGGCAATTTAATCAGATCATCAAAATCAACCGCTTGATAGGCTTTGAGCGTTTGTTGGTAGATTTGATAAACCTTAGCCGCCGCATGTGTCAGTTCTTCATCCGCATTTGCTTTGGCTTGGTCTGGCGTTAAAAATGCATTTTTCCAACTAGAGATTTGCCATTGTGTTTTGCGCAAAACCTGCTTATCAGTGGTCGCTAAAATGTCCGATAAGATTTTGTAACTATCGGAAGAATCTAAAATTGAAAATTGTTTTTTGTAGCCTAATACTTCAGCCTCTAGGCGCAATATCTGCATGCCCAATGAGTGAAAGGTTGCAATGGTTAAGCCCTTCGTATTGACCCCGGCCAGCAATTGGCTGACGCGCTCTTGCATCTCACGCGCGGCTTTATTGGTAAACGTAATCGCAGCAATCTCTCTTGGCGCAAAGCCGCACTCTTGAATGAGGTAAGCGATCTTTTGAGTAATGACGCGTGTTTTGCCGCTACCAGCGCCAGCCAGCACGAGTAGGGGACCATCAAGATATTTTACGGCTTCGCGCTGTGGGGCGTTGAGGGTGTTTAACATTAGAGCTTTAAGTATTGAGAAAGGCGCTTGCGTTTAAGTTCAGCCTCGCAATTTTAACTTTTAAGACTAACATTAGCTATCAAATCGTGGCATAGTTTGCGCCATGCAAGCCAATCCATTTTTAGAAGATTATCGTCAAGCCGCATTCCTAACGCGCCATAGCCATTTGTTAATGACCAGTTATCAGCATTGGACGGGCAAGTCCTTGCTTTCTGATAATAGGCTTGCGGATACTGAAGATGCTGTACAAGCGTTGATGAATGAGCCATTTGCCATTGCTTCGCATCAAGCGGGCGATGATCCGATGTTTAATTACGCTAACCATCAAGCCTTAGCTTTGTTTAAGATGTTGTCAGAAGACATGCTGGGCTTGCCCTCAAGATATTCTGCTGAGCCTATGCTTCGTGAGGCACGGGCTGAGTTTTTGTATCAGGTTTCAGTCCATGGGTTTATAGCAAACTATTCGGGTGTTCGAATTGCTAAAGATGGCAGTCGCTTTTTAATCGAACAAGCGACGGTGTGGAATGTGGTGGATGTTGCGTTACCAAAACAAGTGCTAGGCCAAGCTGTGATTATCAAGGCTTGGCATGCGATATAAGTGCTTTATCAAATCAAGGGAGTGTCATGAGATCAACGAAAGCGAGTAGTGCGGTAGAGCGCCTCAATAAACGTGGCGAGCAAAACTACTCGATGGGCACTAACGGTAAAGGCTTGTTTTGGCTCTCTCAGCCAGGTGAAAATGGCGCATCAACTAAGCTTTGTGAGCCGATGACCATGGATGATTTTGTGGTGTTCGTGAATGGCTTTGGACCGCAAATCGTTAAGCGGGTGAGTAAGCTGGATATCGAGTTCAGTAAGCAGCTTGTGAAGAAATAAAACTATTCTTCGCTGTTGTCTTTTTCAGCCTCTTCTTTAGGTGCCTCAATCACCTTTTTATTCGCATCCATCATTTCTTGGCGGCTTGCTGGGGTTTCCAAACTAATGCGGCCTATAGTGCCAGCACGATACTCAGTTAAGAATGTCACCGCAGTTTTTTCCATATCCCATTCGCCCGCTTTGAGCTTGTAAGAGCGACGCTTTGCAATAGCCTCAAGCAAATCAATACCATCCATACCTGTCACATCTACCTTGTAGCGGGCTGCTAGTAGGGCTGGATAGCGCTTGAGTAAATTGTCAGCAAGAAAGATGGCTACGTCTTCATCAATCACTGCATTACGACCAATCGCGTGGCTGGCAGCTAGCATGAAACCATCTGACTCATATTGGATTTTTGGCCACATCATGCCGGGGGTGTCGGTGATGCTCATCAGAGGGTTAAGTTCAAAGCGTTGTTGTGATTTAGTTACAGCAGGCTCGTCGCCTACTTTTGCCACTCGTCGGTTAAGCAATGCATTCATGAAAGTCGATTTTCCAACGTTAGGAATACCCATAATCATCATGCGTAGCGGTTTGATTGGGGAATCTCTGTGTGGCGCAAGCGCGGCACAAAACTTAGGAACTCTAGCGGCATCGCCTGGTTTTTTACACGAGATAGCTACTGCTTTCACATTGGGCTGTTTGTTGTAATAGTTAAGCCAGGCTTGCGTGACAGCAGGGTCGGCTAAGTCAGTTTTGTTAAGAATTTTAAGCTGCGGGCGTTGACGAAACAAACGCATTTCATCAATCATGGGGTTATGGCTAGCCATTGGCACGCGTGCATCCAACACCTCGATGACAACGTCGGTAAACTCCATTGTTTCTTCGGCTTTTTTGCGTGCTTGGGTCATGTGGCCCGGATACCATTGTATTGCCATAAATCCTCGCTGAATATTTCTACTGACTTTGTCGGCATCGCCTTGCCGTGCTATGCGCACTGTCTGCGGCTCACCTTCGCGTCATTAAAAATATTGAGCAAGGATTGCCACTTGCTAGGTGACCAACTTAATGTAATGGCAGGTATTCTAACATTTCAGACTATGACCGCGTTTTATTATTCAAAGGATGCGGCATCAGTTAAAATGCACGCATGACTTTAATTCCCGAAATCAAGCCACAGCAGTCCATTGAGTTGCTCAAGGCGTTACATATTCTGACGCGTGACGGTAAGCTCAACCAAGATACCCGCCGCAAGCTCAAGCAGGTGTATCACCTTTATCACTTTATCGAGCCTTTGCTGACTGAGTTGATGGAGGAGGGCGACAATATCACCTTGGTGGATCACGGAGCGGGTAAGTCTTACTTAGGCTTTATTCTTTACGACTTGTTTATGAAGCAGCATCAATCTGGCCATGTGGTGGGAATTGAGACGCGCGCTGAGTTGGTGCAAAAGTCTAAAGAGTTGGCCGAGCATTTGCATTTTGATCGCATGGATTTTCATCATTTAAGCGTTGAGGAGTCGATGACTTCAGATTTATTGCCTGAGCAAGTCGAAATCGTCACAGCCTTACACGCTTGTAATACTGCAACGGATGATGCCATTCGCTTCGGCTTGGAAAAAAACGCGAAGTTTATGGTGCTGGTGCCTTGCTGTCAGGCTGAGGTGGCTGAGGTATTACGCAAACACAAAAATGAGTCTTTTGGCAAAACACCTTTGTCTGAAATTTGGCGTCATCCTATCCACACGCGTGAGTTTGGAAGCCAAATTACTAATGTCCTACGTTGCCTTCAATTGGAAGCGCATGGTTATCAAGTGACGGTCACCGAGCTTGTGGGTTGGGAGCACTCTATGAAGAATGAGCTGATAATCGCACGCTATAAAAATAGTCCACGTAAAAATGCCCAAGTACGTTTGGCGCAGATACTTGAAACGCTTAATCTGGAAGAGCTGCATACGCGCTTTGCTTAAGTGTTGCTGAAGTCCCACATGAACAATTCCCAATCCATCACTCAGTTTAACCAAGCGCTTGCGACTTGTATGTTGGTAGACCGTCACGGTTTACGTCGCAAGATACGCGACGTCGCTGACTTGCAAAAAGCATTAGAAAAAGCACCCGATGCGAAATCTAGCCAAAAAGGGGATAGGCTCTTGGCTGAAATTGTGCAAAAGATTTCATCTTCACATCAAAAATATCAAGCGCGTTTGAATGCTTTGCCTAAGCCTGAATATGAGCTTGATTTACCGGTCACTGCGCGCAAAGATGAAATTAAGTCGGCGATAGAGAAAAACCAGGTCGTGATTGTTTGCGGCGAAACAGGCTCTGGTAAGACCACGCAGTTACCTAAAATTTGTTTAGAGCTTGGTCGTGGTATTAGCGGTTTAATTGGTCATACACAGCCACGGCGTATTGCTGCACGATCGGTGGCAAGTCGTATTGCGCAAGAGCTCAAGTCGCCATTGGGAGAGGTAGTGGGCTATAAAGTCCGCTTTAACGATAAGCTTTCAGAATCCAGCTATATCAAGTTGATGACCGATGGTATTTTGCTGGCGGAAACGCAAGGCGATCATTTTCTTAATGCTTACGACACTATCATTATTGATGAGGCGCATGAGCGCAGTCTGAACATTGATTTTTTGTTGGGCTATCTCAAGCAACTTCTAGTAAAAAGACCAGACTTAAAAGTGATTGTTACTTCCGCCACCATTGATGCGGATCGATTCTCTAAACACTTTGATGGCGCCCCTGTGATTGAGGTTTCAGGGCGAACTTATCCCGTTGAAATTCGTTATCGTCCGCTTGGTAAAGCTGGCTATAGCGCACAAACTGTTGAAGAAGATGTTGACGAGGATGACGATAATCTTTTTGGTATTAAGCGCAAAGGCAAGACTGAGGCGCGCTGGCTAGAGGAAGATGATGTGGAAGAGGCGATTGAAGAGGCTATTTTAGATGCGGCAGATGATTTATTGCGGCAAGGTGATGGCGATATTTTAGTGTTCTTGCCAGGTGAGCGAGAGATTCGAGATGTCGCTGAGCACTTAAGAAAATACCAAGGACGCTCTGCCAAGTTTAGAAACATTGAAGTGTTGCCACTTTTTGCAAGGCTTTCGATTGAAGACCAACAAAAAATCTTCCGTACCACAGGCACGCGCCGCATTGTGCTTGCCACTAACGTTGCTGAAACTTCACTCACGGTGCCGGGGATTAAATATGTGATCGATGCAGGTTTAGCTAGGGTCAATCGTTACAGTAGTCGCGCCAAAGTGGAGCAGTTGCGGATTGAAAAGATTAGCCAGGCGGCTGCCAAGCAGCGCGCAGGTCGATGCGGACGTGTGTCTAACGGTATTTGTATCAGGCTTTATGACGAACAAGATTTTAATGGTCGTCCAGCTTTCACCGACCC
>Ga0209188_1000406_pt1 | contig 42019 bp, 42 predicted proteins | sample C_130625_EF_Meta_FD_187307 | JGI IMG/M metagenome (GOLD analysis project Ga0209188, IMG submission 187307) | Freshwater microbial communities from Lake Croche, Canada to study carbon cycling - C_130625_EF_MetaG (SPAdes) (version 2) | ecosystem: Environmental > Aquatic > Freshwater > Lake...
ACTGGGCGATTTCTACGCCCGGGGCGGCGATCCGCGGGAGGTCGCGCGGGCCGCGCTGGCCGCCATCGAAGCCTGGGCCGATCCGGCGCTCTTCCTCGCTCCCATGCCGGCAGAACGCGTCCTCGCCCGGGCCGCCCTCCTCGCCGAAGAAGGGGCGCGGGGGCGGCCGCTGTTTGGCGTGCCCTTCGTGGTGAAGGACAATATCGACGTCGCCGGGCTGCCGACCACCGCCGGCTGCCCCGCCTATGTTTATGACCCAGCCGAGGATGCGCCGGTGGTGGCGCGCCTCCTCGCAAGTGGTGCGATCTGCCTTGGCAAGGTGAACCTGGACCAGTTTGCCACTGGCCTGAACGGCACGCGCAGCCCCCATGGCACGCCACGCAACGCGCTGGATCCGGCGTGGATTCCGGGCGGTTCCTCCTCCGGTTCGGCGACTGCCGTCGCGGCCGGCCTCTGCGCCTTCTCCCTCGGCACCGATACCGCCGGCTCTGGCCGGGTGCCGGCGATGGCAAATGGCATTGTCGGCTTGAAACCCAGCCTCGGCCTGGTGCCGACCATCGGTGTGGTGCCCGCCTGTCGCTCGCTCGACTGCGTCTCGATCTTTGCCACCAGCGTCGCCGACGCAGCGACGGTCCTTGCCGTGGCGGCGGGGCCAGAGCCACGCGATCCCTATAGCCGCGCCGCCCCTGCGTCCTGGCGGGCGAGCCCAGCGTCGCAGCCGCGCTGGCGGCTTGCCGTCCCGCGGGACGAAGATCTGGAATTCGATAGCCAAGGGGACGCCGACTGTTTCGCCGCGAGCCTCGCCAAGGCCGAGGCGCTGGGCGCCAAGATTCGGCGCGTTGACCTGCAACCTTACCTGCGGCTGGCCAAGCGGCTCTACGACGGCGCTTGGGTCGCCGAGCGCACGGCGGCGCTACGGCCAATCCTGGAAGCCGCGCCCGGCGCGATTCACCCCGTCACCCGTGGCATCCTGGAGGCGGGTTTCCCCCAGCGCACGGTCGATGCCTGGGCGGATTTCCACGCCGCCGCCGAAGCCCGGCTGCTGGCCCGCGATCTGTTCGCCGCCGACGATCTGCTACTGCTGCCAACCGCGCCTGGTTTGCCCAGCCTGGCGGAGATGCTCGCCGCGCCGGTGGCGGCGAATTCTCGTCTTGGATTCTATACGAACTTCGTCAATATCTGCGATCTCGCCGCCCTTGCGATCCCGGCTGGGCAGCGCCCCGATGGCCGTCCCTGCGGTATTACCCTGGTGGGGCCGGCCTTCAGCGAAGCCCGTCTGGCCGGCCTTGCCGCCACCATGCTGGGCGAGACAACAGTACCACCGATGCTCGCCGGCGATGAGGTCGGGTTGCTGGCCATCGGCGCGCATATGTCGGGCTTGCCCCTCAATCCCCAGGCGCTGCGGCATGGCGGGAGATTTATCGCTGAAGCGATGACAGTGCCGCACTACCGGCTTTACGATCTTGGCAATCGCCCGGGCATGGTGCGGGTCGCGCACGGCGGCGTCGCGGTGGCCGGCGAGATTTGGGCGTTTCCGCTGGCCGGCATCGGGCCGTTCCTGGCGGAAATCCCACCCCCGCTCGGCTTCGGCCGGGTCACGCTGGCCGATGGTTCCACGCCGCTCGGCTTCCTGGCCGAGGCGATAGGGGTAGCGGGCGCGCCCGACATATCGGCGCTGGGCGGCTGGCGGGCACATCTTCGAGCGAAGGAGCAAGGCTGATGCAGATCGACATCCCGGAGATACACGCGGAAGTCACGGCCTGTTTCGCCGAGTATGAACGGGCCCTGATGGCCAACGATGTCGACGTGCTACAGGACCTGTTCCGTCGTGATGCCCGCACGCTCCGTTACGGCGTGGGTGAGAATCTTTATGGTTGGGAACAGATCGCCGCCTTCCGTGCGGGTCGGCCTGCGGCCGGGCTCGCGCGCAGCCTGCAGCGGACGATCATCACCACTTATGGCCGCGATTTCGCGACCGCGAATACCGAGTTCGTGCGTGACGGCCGCATTGGCCGCCAAAGCCAGAGCTGGGTGCGCTTCCCCGATGCCGGCTGGCGCATTGTCGCGGCGCATGTCTCAATGATGCCGCAAGGGTAAAGCTGGCCCGGGCGGCTGCCTCATGCGCGTTCGAGGATGGAGACGTAGTTCGCCACCGCGGCGCCGCCCATGTTGAAGATGCCGCCCAGGTCAACCTTCGGCAGTTGCATCGCCCCCGCGGTGCCGGTCAGCTGCATCGCCGTCAGCACATGCATCGAAATGCCGGTCGCGCCAATCGGGTGGCCCTTCGACTTCAACCCACCAGAGCGATTGACCGGCAGCCGGCCATCGGCTGCGGTCCAGCCTTCCAGCACCGCCCGCGCGCCCTGCCCTTCCGCCGTCAGTCCCATCGCCTCGTATTCTAGTAACTCGGCGATGGTGAAGCAGTCATGGGTCTCGACAAAGGAGAGATCGGTCACCGCACCGAGGCCGGCCTCCGCCAAGGCACGCGACCAGGCTTCCCTTGGCCCTTCGAAGCGGGTGATGTCGCGGGCGGCAATCGGCAGGAAATCGTTCACCTGCACCGCCGCGCGGAACTTCACCGCCTTTGCCATGGCCTTCGCCGTTTCAGCATCGGTCAGGACCAGAGCGGCGGCACCGTCGCTGACCAGGCTGCAATCGGTGCGCTTCAAGGGCGGGGCGACGAAGGGGTTCTTCTCGCTCTCGGCCCGGCAGAAGGCGAAGCCAAGATCCTTGCGCATCTGCGCCCAGGGATTATCGACGCCGTTCTTGTGGTTCTTGGCGGCGATCGCCGCAAGCGCGTCGGACTGGTCGCCATGGCGCTGAAAATAGGCTTCCGCGATGCGGCCGAAGACGCCAGCGAAGCCGCCCTGGATATCCTGTTCGGTCTTGCGATAGCTGGCGTTCAGCAGGATTTCGCCCACCTGGGCGCCTGGGGTCGCGGTCATCTTCTCGGCGCCGAGCACCAGGGCGAAGCGCCCGCGCTTGGCGGCCAGGAAATCAAGTGCGCCGTGGATCGCCGCGGTTCCGGTCGCACAGGCGTTCTCATAGCGGGTGATCGGCTTGAAGCGCAGCTCCGGCACAGATTGCAGAATGAGGGAGCTGGGGAAGCCCTGATTCGTGAAGCCTTCGCCGAAGACGCCCATGAAGCCGGCATCGATCTCGGCCGGGCTAATGCCGGCATCCTCGATCGCGGCGCGCCCGACACGGGCCAGCAGGCTTTCCAGATCAGGCTCATCGGCCCTGCCGAAGGGCGTGTGGGCCCAGCCGATGATGCAGGCTTCCGGTGCGGACATGGCAATACTCCTCCTCCGATACTCTAGGCCAAATACAGCGGTTGAGTGAAGCGCACGGGCGGGCGAGACTTACCGGCAAAGGAGGAAACGCCGTGATGCAACGCCGCCTGGCGCTTGCCCTGCCCTGGCTGCTCGCCGCGCCTGCCGCGCGGGCGCAATGGGCGCCGGACCGGCCGGTGCGGATCGTGGTCCCGACTGGTGCAGGCGGCATCACCGATCTCCTTGCCCGCATCGTCGCCCAGCAGCTCGCCCCCCGGCTCGGCCAATCGGTGGTGATCGAGAACCGCCCCGGGGCGTCCGGAATCATCGGCACGGAAGCGGTGGTGCGGGCCAAGCCGGATGGCTTGACGCTGCTCATGGTGTTCCCAAGCCACGCCGCCAACCCCGCGCTGAAAGCCAAACTGCCCTATGATACCGAGCGCGACCTGGCGCCGATCTCCGCCGTCTCAACGGTCGCGACCGTGCTGCTGGTGCCGAAGGAAAGCCCAGACCGCAGCGCAGCTGACCTGATCGCGCGGGCGGAGCGGGAAAAGCTTGCCTATGCCTCGGTCGGTGCAGGATCGTTGGCCCATCTCGCCAATGCGCTGTTCTGTTCCATGGCCGGGATCGAGATGATCCACGTCCCCTTTCGCAGCGCGCCGGAAGCCCATGCGGCCGTGATGAAGGGGGAGGTCGCAATGTTCCTCGATCCGCCGATCACCACCTTGCCGCTGTTGCAGGGCGACAAGGTCCGGGCGATCGGCGTCTCTACCGCCAGCCGCCTTGCCGCCCTGCCGGAGGTGCCGACCATCGCCGAAAGCGGCGTGCCGGGCTTTGAGGCGACGGCGTGGAACGGCCTGCTCGCCCCGGCCGGAACGCCAGAGCCGATCATCGCCCGCTATGGGACCGAGGTGCAGGCGATCCTCGCCGACCCGGCGGTGCGCGCCGATTTCGCCCGCCAGGGCACCGAGCCGATGCCCACCACACCGACCCAATTCGCCGAAATCATCGCCCGGGACGTCGCCAAGTGGCGGCGTGTGGTGCGCGATGCCGGCATCACCCCGGATTGATCGCCCATGCCCGAGCTGACCCTTCCGAACTGCACCCTGTACTACCGCGACGAAGGCTTCGCGGATGCCTGGGATAGCCCCGCGCCGATGCTGCTGCTGCATGGCAATGCGGAAAGCGGCCTGGCCTGGAATGCCTGGATGCCGCTGATGGGCCGGCACTTTCGTTGCATCCGCCCCGATATGCGCGGCTTCGGGCAAAGCACCCCGATGCCGCACGACTATGCCTGGAGCGTCGATGAGCTGGTCGGGGATTTCCTGGCCTTGCTTGACCACCTCGGCGTCGGTCACGCGCATGTGGTGGCGGCGAAGGTCGCCGGCCCACTGGCGATGCGCATGGCGGCGACGCATCCCGGCCGGGTCCGCTCGCTGACGCTGCTCGGCACGCTCGTCTCCGGCCAGGCCTCCCTCGGCGACCGACACGCCAGCTGGGTGCAGCACATCGAACAGCACGGCGTTGAGAGTTGGGCGCGCTGGACGATGCCCGGGCGGCTCGGCAGCGATTGCCCGCCGGCGATGCTAGAAGGCTGGACCAAGCTGATGGGCGCGACCGCTTTTTCCACCCAGATCGGCTTCATCGGCGGTGTCCCCGGCCTCGATGTCCGGCCCGACCTGCCGCACATTGCCGCGCCGACGCTCGTCGTCACCACCGACCGCAGCGGCATTGATGGGGTCGAGGCAACGCGCGACTGGCAGCGGCAGATCGCCGCTTCCGAGCTGCTGATCCTGCCGGGCGACAGCTACCACGTCGCCGCCACCCACCCTGGGATCGGCGCCCAGGCGACACTCGATTTCATCCGGAGACGTGCGGCATGAGCTGGCAAGCCGAACTCGACGAACTCGCCAAAAGGCAGCGCATGGCCGAAGCCATGGGCGGCCCGGACAAGGTGCATCGTCAGCATGAAGGCGGGCGGCTGACGGTCCGTGAGCGGATCGAGGGCCTCGCCGATCCCGGTAGCTTCCACGAAGTCGGCGCCGTCGCCGGCCGGGCGGACTACGATGCCGGCGGCAATCTCAGTGGCTTCACGCCCAGCAATTGCGTCATGGGCCGCGCCCTGGTTGATGGTCGGCCGGTGGTGATCGTCGGTGATGACTTCACCGTGCGCGGCGGCAGCGCCGACGCGACGATCCGCGACAAGCCGATCACGGCGGAGCGGATGGCCGCTGATCTCCGCCTGCCGATCATTCGGGTCATTGAGGGATCGGGCGGCGGCGGATCGGTTAAGACGATCGAGACGACCGGGCGAGCCAACCTGCCGGGCGGCATCGGCGGGCAGTGGCTCTATCACCACACCGGCGACAACCTCGCGCGGGTCCCGGTGGTTGGCCTCGGCCTTGGCTCGGTCGCCGGGCTCGGCGCGGCGCGGCTGGCGGCGACGCATTTCTCGATCATGACGAAGGCGACCGGCGCGATGTTCGTCGCCGGGCCGCCGGTGGTGAATGCGCTTGGCCATAACCTCTCGAAGACCGAGCTCGGCGGATGGGAAATCCAGACCAAGTCAGGCGCCATCGATCACGCGGTCGAGACGGAGGAGGAAGCCTTCGCCGCAGCGCGGCGCTTCCTCTCCTTCCTCCCCGGCCATGTCTGGGAATTGCCGCCGGTCACACCCTGCGCCGACGACCCGAAACGGGTCGAAGAAGGCTGGCTGGCAGCAATTCCGCGCAATATCCGTCAGCCCTATCGCATCCGCCCGCTGATCGAACAGCTGGTCGATGCCGGCAGCTTCTTCGAAATGGGGCGCTATTTCGGCCGTTCCCTCGTCACCGGCCTCGCCCGGCTGAACGGCCAGCCGGTCGCGCTGATGGCGGGCGATCCCATGTTCTACGCCGGCAGCTGGACCGCGGATGCCTGCGCGAAGGTGATCCGCTTCGTCGATCTGGCGGAGACCTTCCACCTGCCGGTCGTCTACCTCATGGACTGCCCGGGCTTCATGATCGGGCTGGAGGCGGAACAGCGCGCCACCATCCGCTGGGGCGTGCGCGCCATGGCGGCGGTGAACCAATCCACCGTGCCTTGGTGCACGGTGATCCTGCGTAATGCTTTCGGCGTCGCCGGCGTGGTGCACCAGCCGGCCAGCCGTTATTCCGTGCGCTACGCTTGGCCTTCGGCCCGCTGGGGCAGCCTGCCGCTGGAAGGCGGGATTGAGGCGGCCTATCGCGCCGAGCTCGACGCAGCGCCGGATCGCGCGGCACGGCTGGCTGAGATCGAGGGGCGTCTGCAGAAACTCCGTAGCCCCTTGCGCACTGCTGAGGCCTTCTGGGTGGAGGAGATCATCGATCCCCGCCAGACCCGCCGCCTGCTGACGGATTTCGCCGGCCTCGCACGCCGGGTCCTGGAACCCGGCCAGCGCGCGCACGGGCTGCGGCCATGAGCGCCCGCACCCATCACTTCGCCGATCTGGGCGAGGTTCGGCTGCACTATGTCACCGAAGGCGAAGGACCGGCGGTGCTGCTGCTGCATGGCTGGCCGGAGACCTGGTTCATGTGGAGTGACATCATGACCGGGCTCGCGGCCGCGGGGTACCGCGCCATCGCGCCGGATCTGCGGGGCATCGGCGATTCCTCGCGCCCCGCCGGCGGCTACGACAAGCGGACGCTGGCCGAGGATTGCTGGCGGCTGATGGCGGAGACGCTGGGGGAGGAGCGCTTCTTCCTGGTCGGTCACGATTGGGGTGGGGCGGTCGCCTTCGCCCTGGCCGCGGCCCATCGGGCGGCGGTGCGCCGGCTGGCGATCTTCGACGTGCCGGTGCCGGGCGATGGCACGCCGGTGATGTTCAACAACCGCTGGCACCACGGGCTGCACTGGGAACCTGGCCTGGCGGAGGACCTCACGGCGGGGCGGGAGGATGTCTATCTCCGCTTCTTCTACCGCCAGTTCGGTATGCGCGAGGACGCGATCGCCGAAGCCGCGCAGCAGGAATACATCCGCGCCTATCGCCAGCCCGGCGCCATGACCGCGGGCTTCAAACTCTATCGCGCCATGCAGCAGGATGTCCGCGACAACCAGGCAATCCTGGCGGAACAGGGTAAACTGCCCATGCCCGTGCTCGCCTGGGGCGGCGAAGGCGGGCGCGGCCGCGGCACGCTCGCGCTTGAGAGTTGGCGGCGGGTGGCAGAAGATGTCCGCGGTGGCGTCGCGCTCGGCTGCGGCCACTGGATCCCGGAGGAACGGCCGGCCTGGAGCCTGGCCCAGATCCTCGATTTCTTCGCTGAGGACCCGGAGGCCGCGCCTATTCGGCCTTGATCCCGGCGCCGTCGATCAGCGCCTTGAACTGGGCGCGATTGGCGGCGATGCGGCTCGCCAGCGCGTCCGGCCCCTCGAAATTCGGGGTCAGCCCGTTATCCAGCAGGCGTTGCCGCCAGGCGGGACTGGCCAGCCCCACCTCTAACGCTGCCGCCCAGGCGGCGATCGCCTCTCCCGGCATAGTTCGCGGCGCGCAGACTGCGAACCAGCCAGCGATGGAGAAGCCCGGCACCAGGGCCGAAATCGGCGTGGAGGGAAAGCTCGGATGGCCGCGGTCATCGGCGACGGCCAGCAGCCGCAGTGAGCCGTCGCGCAGTTGCCCGGAGACATCGGCGAGATTGGTGATGAAGTAATCCACCCGCCCGCCGATGAGATCGATGATCGCCGGCGCGCCGCCGCGATAGGGCACGTGCACCACGTCCAGATTGGCCATCCGCTTCAGCAGTTCGCCTGAAAGGTGCTGGGCGCTGCCGATGCCGGCACTGGCGAAGGTCAGCTTGCCCGGCTGCGCCCGCGCCGCCGCCAGCAGACCGGCGAGGTCCTTGTAGGGACCGTTCGCCGCGACAACGAGGCCATAGGTCGAGAGGGCAAGATTGGCGACCGGGACGATCTCTGTCGTCACATCGACCGGCAGCCTCTGCCCCGGCAGGTTGGGAGAGATGGTCATGGTGCCCATCGGGCACTGCAGCACCGTCAGCCCATCGGCGCCGGACCGCGCCACCGCCTCGGCTGCGATCATGCCATTGGCACCGGTGCGGTTCTCGACCACGGCCTGCTGGCCAAAGCGGGCAGCGGCCATTTCGGCGATCAGCCGCGCCGTCAGATCGCCGGCTCCGCCAGCGGGAAAGCCGACCATGACCCGCACCGGGCGATCTGGCGTCCAGGCAGCGCCCAGCAGCAGCGCTGCCGCGAGCATAAGTATCTTTTGCATCGTTTGCCTCCCAGGCCGGCCTGATGCTCGGGCGGGCTGGCGCGCGCCGTCAAGCTGCGTGAAGCTCCACCGAGGAGGTCCCGATGCCAAAGACAATGATCCGCAATGCCGCCTGGGCCGTGGTCTGGGACGCTGCTGCCGGGCACCACGCCTATGCCCGCGGCGTCGATATCCTGCTTGCTGAAGGCTGCATCGCCAGCATCGCCCCGCATGACCCGGCCAGCCCGCCGCCGGCCGTCGATGAAGTCATCGCCGGCGAGCGCCTCCTGGTCATCCCCGGCCTCGTCAACGTCCACACCCATCCCACGACCGAGCCCGCCCTGCGCGGCGTGCGCGAAGATCACGGCGTACCTGAACAGCAGATGTCCGGGCTGTTTGAACGCGCGCAGTCGCTGCGGCTGGATGAGGCCGGGCGGCAGGCGGCGCAGCGCCTGGCCTATGCCGAGTTGCTGGCTGGCGGCGTCACCAGCGTGGTCGATCTGTCCGAGCCCTATGCCGGCTGGATCGACGTGATGCGTGAAAGCGGGCTGCGGGTCTGGGCGGGGCCCGGCTTCGCTTCTGCGCGCTGGGGCATGACGGCACCGCAGACGGTGACCTGGACCTGGACCGAAGGCGTCGGGCGCGCCGGCTTCCAGCGGGCGCAGGCGCTGATGGCGGAAGCCGAGGCCGATCCATCCGGCCGGCTCAGCGGCATCGTCTTCCCGGCGCAGATTGACACGGTGGAGGAAGCGCTGTTCCGCGACGCGGTTGGATTAGCTGAACAATCCGGCCGCGCCTTCACCACCCACATCGCCCAGGCCGTGGTGGAGGTGCGGGAGATGATCGCCCGGCATGGCAAGACGCCGATCCAATGGGCGGCGGAGATCGGGCTGCTGACGCCGCGCAGCATCCTCGGCCACGCGATCTTCCTCGATGAGCATCCAAGCATCGGCTGGCACGGGCAGCGCGACCTGGCGCTCATGGCCGAACATGGCGTCGCCGTCGCGCATTGCCCCTCCCCCTTCGCGCGCTATGGCGAGCACTTGAAGAATTTCGGCCATTACGCGCGGCGTGGCGTTCGCATGGCGATGGGCACCGATTGCGCGCCGCATAATTTGATCGAGGAGATGCGCCTGGCGATCGTGCTGGCCCGCAATGCCGCGCGCGACCTGGCGGCGGGGGAGACGGGCATGGTCTTCACCGCGGCAACGGTGGGTGGCGCCGCGGCGCTGGGCCGGCCGGATCTCGGGCGCCTCGCGGCCGGCGCGGCGGCGGATCTGGCGCTGGTCGATCTCGACCACCCCCTGATGTCGCCGGCCCGCGATCCCCTGCGCGCCCTGGTTTTCCACGCCGCCGACCGCGCCGTGCGACGGGTCTTCGTGGCCGGAGAGACGGTGGCGCAGGATGGCCGGCCGACCAGGCTCGATGTCAGCAATGCCGCCGGGATCCTGGCCGAGAGTCAGGCGCGCATGCTGCGCGACGCGGCGGGTCGGGACTATCTGGGCCGGCACGGCGATGCCATCGCACCGCTCAGCCTCGGCTTCGTCTGAGGGCGGCGGCGGTGACCTTTTCCCTGATCGCCCGCTGTCCCTTAACCGGGCAGATCGGCGGCGCCGTCACCACCTCCTCGATCGCTGTCGGCAGCCGCTGCCTCTTTGTGGCGCCGCAGCTGGGCGCGGTGCTGACGCAGCATCGGACCGATCCGCGGCTCGGGCCGCGCGGCCTCGGGCTGCTCCGTTCCGGCTGCAACGCCGCAGCCACGATCGCAGCCTTGGTCGCCTCGAGCGCTGAAATGGGCTGGCGACAGCTTGCCGTGCTCGATCCGGCAGGGCGGACGGCGCACCATCACGGTGCCCGGGTGAAGCCCGAACATGGCGCCGCGCATGGCGATGCTGTGGTGGCGATCGGCAATATCCTGTCCAGCGACAAGGTGCCGGCAGCGATGGTCGCGGCTTTCGCGGCCGCCTCCGGCACGCTGGCCGAACGCCTGCTCACCGCGTTGGAGGGCGGCGAGGCCGCCGGGGGCGAGCATGGTGAGGTCACCTCCGCGGCCTTGCTGGTCCATGACGAGAACGAATTCCCCTTCGTTGACTTGCGGGTTGATTACGATCTGCAACCCTTGGTGGCACTCCGTAGCCTTCTTGGCCGCTATCTCCCGCTTGCCGAGGGTTTCATTAGCCGGGCCCTATCCCCCGACGATGCCCCGGTGATATGAAAACGCCGTCGTGCCCGGATCCCCGGTGCAGATGAGATAGGGAGAGTAACCATGAGCTTTTTCGGTAGCCTGCTCAGCCGCATCACTGGCCGTGGCAGCAGCGACGCGGCCCCCGGGACCCCGGCCGCCCAGGCTCTTGCCGATGCCGCCACCGCCGGCACAGCGCTTGAGGGCGTTGATGTCGCCGGCATCCTGTCCGACATGGCCGGCAAGTCTGGCCAGCAGCTGAATTGGCAGGCCTCCATCGTGGACCTGATGAAGCTGGTCGGCATGGACAGCAGCCTCGCCAACCGCGAAGCGCTGGCCAAGGAACTGGGCTACTCCGGCCCGCTCGGCGGCAGCGCTGAGATGAACACCTGGCTGCACAAGACCGTCATGGCGAAGATTGCCGCCAATGGTGGCAAGCTGCCCGCCGGCATGGCCTGAGACCTCCCCGCCGGCCCGCCTTGCAGCGGGCCGGTTCAGGGCTCGTCGGCGATAAAGCCGCTGGCCTTGATCACCGGCGCCCAGCGCGCGCGGTCGGCGGCGACGCGGGCGGTCAAACTGGCCGGTGACCCCCCAGTTGGCTCAAGCCCCAGGGGCAGCAGCCGCGCCCGGGTCGCATCGGCGGCCAAGACTTCCGTCACCTCATGGGCGATCGTCTCGGCCAGCGCGGCCGGCGTACCCGGCGGCGCGAACAGCGCGTTCCAGGCGCTGCCCACGAAATCCACCCCCTCCTCGTTGAAGCGCGGGACCTCTGCCGCGGCCCCCCATCGCCCCTCGCCCTGGCTTTGCGCGATCAGGCGCAGCGTCCCGGCACGGTGCTGCTGGATGAACTCGGCCCCGATCGTCATGCCGGCCGGCACGTGCCCGGCCTCAAGATCGGGGATCATGGCGCCGGAGCTGCGATAGATCACCGGGGTGAAAGGCTGGCCGGTCTGGCTCGCCAGCAGATGGACGGCGAAGCGCGGTAGACCGGTCGCGCTGTTGACTGCGATCGCCGCCCCCTGGCGGTCCCGCATCGCGCCCAGCCAGCCCGACAGCGTGCCGCCCCCGGCCGCATCCGGCCGCACTGCAAGGCCGAAGGGCGTATCGGTCAGATGCGCGACCGGCAGCAACTCCCGGTCCGGATCGATCGGCGGCTTGCGGAAGACGATCGGCGCCAGCGCTGCCACGCCGATATTGGCATGAATCAGCACCGTGCCATCGGCCGGGGCGCCGCGCGCCGCCAGCGCTGAGGCGAAGCCCCCGGCACCGGCCCGGTTATCGGCGATGACGGGCCGCCCGAGACGGCGCGACAGCCCCTCCCCCAAGGTCCGCATCAGCAGATCTGTCGCGCTGCCCGGCGTGCCGTTGACGATCAGGCGAATGGGGTGATCCTGCGCCCTGGCCAGACCTGGTAGCAGCAGCGGCAGGGTCAAGACGATGCGGCGCGTGGGCTTCATGCGGCCTCCCGGCGTGCTGGACCTGGGGCAAGCTAAGCGCCAAGCTGGCACAGGGCAGCCAAAGGGTCCAGGACAGTGCGAACGCGCGCAGCAGTGGCATGGGGGCCAGGCAAGCCACTTTCGATCGAAACCATCGACATCGAAGGCCCGCGGGTCGGCGAAGTGCTGGTCGAAGTGAAGGCGACCGGCATCTGCCATACCGATCAATACACCCTTTCGGGGCGCGATCCCGAAGGGCTGTTCCCGGCGATCCTTGGCCATGAAGGTGCCGGCATTGTGCGGGAGGTCGGGCCGGGCGTCACGTCGTTGAAGCCTGGCGATCACGTCATCCCGCTCTACACGCCGGAATGCCGGCAGTGCAAAACCTGCCTCTCGCGCCGCTCCAACCTCTGTACTTCGATCCGCACCACCCAGGGCCGCGGCGTGATGCCCGATGGCAGCAGCCGCTTCACCTGCGACAAGGGAACAATCTTTCACTACATGGGCTGCAGCACTTTCGCCAATTTCACTGTCTTGCCGGAGATCGCTCTCGCCAAGGTCCGAGAGGACGCGCCGTTCGACAAGATTTGTTACATCGGCTGCGGCGTCACGACAGGCATCGGCGCCGTGATCAACACCGCCAAGGTTTGGCCCGGCGCCAATGTCGCGGTCTTCGGCCTGGGTGGGATCGGCCTCAATGTCATCCAGGGCGCCCGCATGGTCGGCGCCGACCGGATCATTGGTATCGACATCAACCCGGGGCGCGAAGCCATGGCCCGGCGCTTTGGCATGACCGATTTCATCAATCCCCGGGCGATCGGAGACGACAAGGTCGTGCAGGCGATCGTCGATCTCACCGGCGGCGGCGCCGACTTTACCTTTGAATGCATCGGCAACACGAAGGTCATGCGGCAAGCGCTGGAAGCCGCGCATCGTGGCTGGGGCGAGAGCATCATCATCGGCGTTGCCGGCAGTGGCGAGGAGATCGCCACGCGCCCCTTCCAACTGGTCACCGGCCGGGTCTGGAAGGGTTCTGCTTTCGGCGGTGCCCGGGGCCGCACCGACGTGCCTCGGATCGTCGACTGGTACATGGAGGGGAAGATCAATATCGACGATCTAATCACCCACACCATGCCGCTGGAGCAGATCAATGAGGGCTTCGCGCTGATGGAAAAGGGCGAAAGTATCCGCTCGGTCGTGGTGTACTGAGCCACCGCCAGACCACTGCCGCAATTCGGCGCCGGCACGGCCACATTGGTCTGTATTTCTGCCGCATCTTCGAGAGGAGAAAGCCCGATGCGGCAGGACGAGGAGAGGCAGAAGGACGGCGTGCGGCGCGCTTTGCTCGCGGCACCGGCCGTGCTGTTGGCCGGCGCGGCCGTGGCGCAGCCGGGCCCTGGAGAGATTGCGATGATCCGCGGCACGGCCGCTTATCGCGAGCGGATGGCCCTGCCGCCTGGCGCCGTACTGGAAGTCCGCCTCGAGGATGTCTCAAGGGCCGATGCGCCAGCCGAGCTGCTGGCCAGCGCAACCATCGTCACGGATCGCCAGGTACCGATCCCCTTTGCGCTCGCCTTCGATCCCGCCCGAGTCAACCCGGCGCATCGCTACACGGTGCGGGCCACGTTGAGCCTGGATGGGCAAGTGCGCTGGCGGACCGACACCATCCACCCGGTCCTGACCCAGGGCGCCGGAGCGGAGGTCGCTTTGCGGCTCGTCGCTGACACAGGGCCGGCCGCCGCCGCACCTGGTGGGCCCGCCGCTTCGATCCTCGGCCGGGAATGGGTGGCCGAGGATATCCTCGGCAAGGGCGTGCTCGATCGCAGCCGCACCTCGATCACCCTCGGGCCAGAGGGACGGGCCTTCGGTATCGGCGGCTGCAACCGCTGGAATGGGGCTTACACGCTGGACGGGGAACTGGTGAGCTTTGGGCCCACCGCGGTGACGCGCATGGCGTGTATGGCGCCGCTCGATGAGCAGGAGCAGCGCTTCTTTCAGGCCCTGGGCGCCGTCCGGCGGTGGCGCAGCCAATCTGGCCTGCTGCACCTGCTGGGCGAGGATGGGAGTGCGCTGATCCGGCTCGCCACCATGGGATAACCGCGGCGCCGCATGCTAACCTTCCCGATAAGCCCAACGAGGCAGGGAGGATTAACGCATGCTGGATCGTCGTGCCGCGCTCGGCGCGGGTGCTATGCTCGCCATCACGACAAAGGCCCGGGGGCAGGATGCCGCGCCCTGGCCGAGCCGACCGATGCGGATGGTTATCCCCTTCCCGCCCGGACAGGCCACCGACATCGTCGGCCGGCTGGCGGCGCTGCGGCTGACCGAACGCCTGGGCCAGAATGTGGTGCCGGAAAACAAGCCGGGCGCAGGCGGACAGATCGGCACCGATATCGCCGCCAAGGGTCCAGCCGATGGCTACACCGTTCTATCCGCCTCGATCGGGCCGATCAGCTTCAGCCCGTTGATCCAGCGCACGCCCTATGATGTGGAGCGCGAGCTGGCGCCGGTCACAATCTTCGGCTTCGCACCCTTCATGCTGCTGGTGAAGCCAGGTTTCCCAGCTCAGGACGTGCCCGCCTTCATCCGCCTTCTGGAGGCCAATCCGGGCAGGTTCAGCCACAACTCCTCGGGTATCGGCGGCGCGCAGCATCTGGTCACCGCGCTTTTCCTGGCGATGGCTGGGCTGGAGGCTCTGCATGTGCCCTTTCAAGGCAGCGGCCCGGCGCTGGCCGCGCTGCTCGGCGGGCAGGTGGATTTCGCTTTCGACACACCGGCCGCCGCTGGCCGCCTGGTGCGCGATGGGCAGTTGAAGGCGCTCGGCATCACCATGGGCAAGCCTTCGGCGCAGGTGCCTGGGATACCGCCGCTCGCCTCGGTCGGCGGGCCGCCGCAATACGATGTCGCCGGCTGGAACGGGCTGATGGTCCAGGCCGCCACACCGCGTCCGATCATCGACCGGCTGGCCCAGGAGATCATCAGCGGCATGGCTGTAACGGAGGTGCGCCAGCGCTATGAACAGGCGGGCTTCGATGTCGATCCCCAAGGCCCGGCGCAGATGGCGGCGACCCTCAAGTCTTATCGCGACCTGTTCGGGCCGATCATTCGCCAACTCGGCATCCGGCCGGAATAATCCGTCACGTCGTTGCGCCCAAGGGAATGTCCCGCATGACCACTCGTCGTTCTTTTCTGCTGGGCGCCACCGGCGTCCTTGGCGCAGCCCGGTCGGGCGCGGGGCAGCCGGCTTTCCCAAACCGGTCGATGCGCATGATCATCCCCTGGCCGCCCGGCCAGTCGACGGACGTCCAGGGCCGTTTGGTCGCACAGATGCTGGGCCAGCGGCTGGGCCAGACCTGCGTGCCGGAAAACAAACCCGGCGCCGGCGGGCAGATTGGCACCGATTTCGTCGCCAAGGCCGCGCCCGATGGCTACACCATGCTGGCGGCCTCGATCGGTCCGATCACCTTCAGCCCCTTGGTGCAGAAGACCGCTTACGACGTGGACCGGGACTTCGCCGCTGTGGCCTTCTATGGGCTGTCGCCTTACCTGCTGCTGATCAGGCCGAGTTTTCCGGCCAGCGACGCACGCAGCTTCGTTGCTGAGGCAAAGCGGAACCCGGGGAAATACACCTATGCGTCCTCGGGGATCGGCGGCGCGCAGCATCTGATCACTGCGTTGTTTTGCGGCCGCGCCGGGATCGACGCGCTGCACATCCCCTTTCAGGGTAGCGGTCCGGCAATGGCGGCCTTTCTCGGCGGACAGGTGGATTTTGCGATCGAAACGGTGGCAGGCGCTGGCGCCCTGATGAAGAACGGTCAGCTCAAGGCGCTCGGCCTGACCACCGACAAACCCTCGGCACTGTTGCCCGGTATTCCGCCCCTGGCGGAAGCGGCGGACATCCCGGGTTATGACATCGGGGGCTGGAATGGCCTGATGCTGCCCAAGGCCACCCCGCCGGAGATCCTGGCCCGGATCGAGCAGGCGACACTTACGGGGCTGGCCCAGCCGGACCTGCGCGCGCCCTTCGCCCAGATCGGCGTCGATCTGCAGCCACAGGGACCCGCCGCCTTCGCAGAGCAAATGCTTAAGGAGCGGGCGCTATTCGGCCCGGTCATCCGCCAACTCGGCATTCGCGCCGAGTAGGCTGGGGCTTGGCAGCGGCCCGCTTTGCCATCACATGCGGGTTAAATCTAGCGGAGGAATGTCATGCTAGCCCGTCGTACACTGCTGGCCTCGGCCAGCATGATCCTGGCCGCCCCGGTCGCCCTGCGCGCCCAGGCGGCCTATCCGAACCGGCCGATCCGCATGATCGTGCCCTGGCCCCCTGGCCAGGCCACAGACCTGATGGGCCGCGTCGTCGCGCAGAAGGTCACCGAGCTTCTGGGCCAGCCCATCGTGCCGGAAAACAAGGCCGGCGCAGGCGGGATGATCGGCACCGATGCGGTCGCCAAGGCCGCTCCCGATGGCTACACGCTGCTCGCCGCCTCGACCGGGCCGATCACCACGGCGCCGCTCGTGCAGAAGACGCCCTATGATCCGGCGAAGGATTTCGCGCCGGTCGCGCAGCTTGGCATCAGCCCCTATGTGCTGGCGGTCAATCCGAAATTTCCTGCCGCTGACGCCGCCGAATTCGTCGCGGCCCTGAAGAAGGACCCGGGGAAATACACTTATGCGTCATCTGGCACCGGGGCTGCGGCGCATTTGATCGCACTGATGTTCCTGGCCAAGGCGGGCCTGGAGGCAACCCATATTCCCTTCCAGGGGAGCGGTCCGGCGCTGACCTCGGTCGTCGCCGGACAGGTTGATTTTTCGGTCGACACCCTAGCCGCCACCGGGCCGCTGATCCGCCAGGGCGGGCTGCGCGGGCTCGGCGTCTCTCTGGCCAATGGCACGGAGCTGGCGCCGGAACTCCCGCCCTTGGCCCGCCTGCCGGGCCTTGCCAGCTACGATGTCGGTGCCTTCGGCGGCTATATGCTACCTGCCGGCACACCGGCCGAGATCGTGCAGCGGTTTGCCCTGGCGACCGCGCAGGCGATGCAGACCACCGAGGTCAGGGCACGGCTCGCCCAGGTCGGTTTCCAGCCGCAGCACCGCGACACCGCCGATTTCATCGCCTTCCTGGGTCGCCACCGCGCCGAATTCGCGCAGGTGATCGAGGCCAACAAGATCCGCGTCGATCAATAGGACTGGCGCGATGACCCGACCCTGCCCCGGACCGCTGGTCGTTACCAGCAAGCCAGGCTGGACCCCGCCCCCGGGCGGGGTTGATTGCCATATGCATATCTTCGGTCCCTATGACCGCTACCCGCTCAGCCCCGGGCGTGGCTACACGCCGCCTGAAGCGAGCATCGGCATGTACCGCGAGTTGCTGGCGACACTTGGCTTGTCCCGCACCGTGATTGTCCAGCCTAGCATCTACGGCACCGACAATGCCGTCACCCTCGATGCCGTCGCCGCGCTCGGCCGCGCCAATGCCCGCGCCGTGGTCGTGGTGGATGACAGCTTCGACCACGCGGCCCTCGGCGCGATGGGGGAGCGGGGCGCGTGCGGGGTGCGCTTCAACGCGGTCTCCGGCAATGGCACGCCGCTCGAACAGCTGGAGGCGCTCGGGGAGCGACTGGCGAGCCTTGGCTGGCATCTGCAGCTCTATGCCCATGACCGGGAGATGGTGGCGCTGGAGCCGGTGCTGGCCCGCCTTCCCTGCCCGATCGTGATCGATCACATGGGTGGCGTGAAGTTAGCCGAAGGCGGGGCGGCCAATCCGGGCTTCAAGGCGATGCTACGGCTGCTGGAAAACGGTGCCTGGGCGAAGCTCTGCGGGTACCGATCCTCCGCCGCCGGGGCGCCCTATACCGATGTCGCGGACATGGCCCGCGCGATGATCGCCGCCGCGCCGGACCGCTGCGTGTGGGGGACAGATTGGCCACACCCGTCCATGTGGCCCCCCTTACAGGTGCCCGATGACGGTGTGCTGCTGGATCGCCTCGCCGACTGGGCGCCGTCGGAGGCGATGCGGCGGGCGATTCTCATCGACAACCCCGTCCGGCTCTACGGCTTCTGAGGTAACGCTTGCCATCTGGCCTCCCGCCTCGCTAACAAACAGGAATGCGTAAGGCGGGTTCCATTCTTCGATTTTGGCGCCGCTGGCTCTGACCGGCGGCCCAGGACCTCGCGCATTCCGCTGAGACTCCCCATAGGCCGCCCTCTTGGGTGGCGGTATGCGTGCATGCGGCGGGCCTGAGGGAGACGGCTTCCAACCCCAAGGAAGCGCATGCCATGGCCAACGACGATATCGGCTTCGACGTCACTGGAGGCCCGAGCGGCCCCTCCCTTGCCAGCCTGCTGCGGCGCCCGCCGCCGCCGCCGGCCTCGCCGCCGCCCGCCCCCGTGGCGCTTGACCGCCCGCAGCCCTCGCACGAGACTCCGCCGCGATGATCCTGTTGATCGACAACTACGACAGCTTCACCTTCAACCTCGTCCATTTCCTCGGCGATCTGGGCGCGGAGGTGGAGGTGCGGCGGAACGACGCGCTGACCAGCCAGGAGGCGCTGGCCATGCGGCCGGAGGCGATCCTGCTCTCCCCCGGCCCCTGCACCCCGAACGAGGCCGGCATCTGCCTGCCACTGATCGGCGCGGCGGCGGCGGCCGGCGTGCCGTTGCTCGGCGTCTGCCTCGGCCACCAGGCCATCGGCCAGGCCTTTGGCGGAGCGGTGGTACGGTCGCCGGTGCCAGTGCATGGCAAGGTCTGGGATATCCACCATGGCGGCAGCGATATCTTCGCCGGGATCCCCTCCCCCTTCCAGGCCACGCGCTATCACTCCCTGATGGTCCGTCGAGAGGATCTGCCGGCCGACCTCGTGGTCACCGCCTGGACCGAGGATGGGCTGATCATGGGCCTGGCGCATCGGCAGTTGCCGATCTGGGGCGTGCAATTCCATCCGGAGAGCATCGCCAGCCAGCATGGCCATGATCTGTTGCGGAATTTCCTCACCCTTGCCCGCGCGCGAGTTCCAGCGTGAGCGACAGCGCCGCGGCCGATCTGAAGCCGGTCCTGGCCCGGCTTGCAACCGGCGAGGCGCTGAGCGAGGCCGAGGCGGAGGGTGCGTTCGGCATCATCATGGCTGGTGCCGCGACCCCGGCGCAGATCGCCGGCCTGCTGATGGCCATGCGGGTGCGGGGCGAGACCGTAGCCGAGATCACAGGCGCGGTCCGGGCGATGCGGGCCCGCATGGCGGCGATCACGGCGCCGGCCGGGGCGATCGATATTGTTGGCACCGGCGGCGATGGCTCGGGCAGCCTCAATATCTCGACCGCGGCGGCGCTCGTCGTCGCGGGGTGCGGGGTGCCGGTCGCCAAACACGGCAACCGGGCGCTCTCCTCGAAATCCGGTGCGGCGGATGCGCTGGCCGCGCTCGGCGTCAATCTCGATGTCCCGCTTGAGCGCCTCGAAGCCGTTCTGGCCGAGGCCGGGATGGTCTTCCTCTGGGCGCCGCGCCACCACGCATCCATGCGCCATGCCGCCGGCCCCAGGGTCGAACTCGGCACCCGAACCATCTTCAATCTGCTGGGCCCGCTGGCCAATCCGGCGCGGGTACGCCGGCAACTGACCGGCGCCTTCGCCCCGGCCTGGCTGCGGCCCATGGCGGAGACGCTGAGCCGGCTAGGTTGTGAGGCGGCCTGGGTCGTCCATGGCCAGGGGCTTGATGAAATCGCGCTGTCCGGGCCGACCGAGGTCGTGGCGCTGGAGGCGGGGCAGATCCGCGCCTTCACCATCACGCCCGAGGAAGCTGGCCTGGCTCGCGCCCCGGCCGAGGCGGTCCGTGGCGGCGCGCCGGAAGCCAATGCGGCCGCGCTTGCTGCCCTGCTGGCTGGTACGCCTGGCCCCTATCGCGACATCGTCCTGCTGAACGCCGCGGCGGCCCTGGTGGTGGCTGGGCAGGCGGGCGATCTGCGTGCCGGCGCCGCAAAAGCCGCGGAGGCCATCGACAGCGGGGCGGCAGCCAGCGTACTGGCGCGCCTCAAGGATGCCACCCACCGGCCCTGACCCCTGACCCCGAGCATGTCCCCCCAATGAACGCTCCGCAGATCCTAAATCCAGCCGCCGAACTGCCTGATGTTCTGGCTCGTATCCTGGCCGACAAGCAGGCAGAGGTGCGAAGCCGTTCGGAGGCTGTGCCGCTCGCCGAGATCGAGCGCCAAGCGCTTCATGCCGGCCCGCCGCGCCCCTTCATCGAGGCGCTGTGCGAGACGGTGGCTGAGGGGCGGGTCGGCCTGATCGCAGAAATCAAGCGCGCCTCGCCTTCGGGCGGGCTGATCCGCGATCCGTTCGAGCCGAAAGCGCTGGCCGAGGCCTATGAGCGCGGCGAGGCGACCTGTCTCTCGGTCCTGACCGATATGCCCTATTTCCAGGGCCGGCCGGAGGATCTGAAGACGGCACGCGCTGCCTGTCGGCTGCCCGTGCTGCGCAAGGACTTCATCATCGATCCTTGGCAGGTCTTCGAATCCCGCGCCATGGGCGCGGATTGCGTGCTGCTGATCCTGGCGGCGCTGAGCGATGAGCAGGCCGAAACGCTGGAAGATATCACTCATAGCCTTGATATGGCGGTGTTGCTGGAAGTCCACGACCAACGCGAACTCGACCGGGCGCTCGGCATGAATTCGCGGCTCATCGGGGTGAACAACCGCAACCTTCGCACGCTGGTGACCGATCTCGGCACCGCCGAGGCGCTGATGCCGCAGGTGCCTGCAGACAAAATCCCCATCGCCGAGAGTGGCATCCGCACGCCGGAGGATGTCCGCCGTATGGCCGCCGCCGGCAGCCGCTGCATTCTGGTTGGCGAACATCTGATGCGCCAAGCCGATGTCGCTGCCGCCGCGTCTGCCCTGGTGCACGCTCTCTAGTGTCAGAGCTCAGCCATTTCGATGCGGCGGGCCATGCTCGCATGGTCGATGTCTCCGCCAAGGCAGAGACGGCGCGCACCGCGATCGCGCGCGGGCGGGTGGTGATGGCACCGGCGACGCTGGCGTTGATCACGGCCGGCACCGCAGCGAAAGGCGATGTGCTCGGCATCGCCAGGCTGGCGGGGATCATGGCGGCCAAGCGCACCGCTGATCTCATCCCGCTCTGCCACCCCCTGATGCTGAGCAAGGTCACGCTCAACCTTCGCCCGGCGCCGCCGGATGCCGTGGAGATCGAGGCGGAGGTCAAGGTCACCGGCCAGACCGGCGTCGAGATGGAGGCGCTGACCGCTGTCAGTATCGCCGCGCTCACGGTCTATGACATGGTCAAGGCGGTGGATCGCGGCATGCGGATCGACGCCATCCGCCTGGTGCTGAAGGCCGGCGGTAAGTCCGGCACTTTCGAGGCGGCATGACGCCAGCTTCGGGAAAGGCTGCGCCATGATTCCGTTGGAAGAAGCGCGCGCGCGCATCCTGGCCGGAATCAGCCCGACCCCGGCCGAGACGGTGGCCTTGGCCGCCGCCTGGGGCCGGGTCCTGGCCCGCCCGGTGATGGCCCGGCTGACCCAGCCCCCGGCCGATGTCTCGGCGATGGACGGCTATGCGGTGCGAGCGGCCGAGGCGAGCGCCGGGGCTCGGCTTGCGGTCATCGGTGAGGCCCCGGCCGGGCATCCCTTCGCCGGCAGGCTCGGCCCCGGGCAGGCAGTGCGGATCTTCACCGGCGCCCTCGTGCCGCCAGGTGCCGACGCCATTCTGTTGCAGGAGGACGCGACGGCCCTGCCCGGCGCGGTTGAGGTCACCGAGACGGTGACGCGCGGCCGCTGGATCAGGCGCCAGGGCCTTGATTTTGCCGCCGGGGAGGAATTGCTCCCCAGCGGGCGGCGCCTCACGGCGCGCGATATCGGGTTGGCTGCGGCGGCCAATCATCCCTGGCTGAACGTACACCGGGCCCCGCGCATCGGCATTCTAGCGACCGGCGACGAGATCGCACTACCCGGCGAGCCGATCCCACCCGGCGGCATCGTCAGCTCCAACGCCCACGCGTTGGGCGCCCTGGTGCGGGCGGCGGGCGGCGATCCGCTGATCCTGCCGATCGCGCCCGACGATACCGATGCTATTGCCGCGGCCGCCACTGCGGCGCGCGCCTGCGACATGCTGGTCACCACCGGCGGGGCCAGTGTGGGCGACCACGACCTGGTGCAGGCGGCGCTCGGTCCGCAGGGCTTTGCGTTGGATTTCTGGCAAATCGCCATGCGTCCCGGGAAGCCGCTGATCTGGGGCCGACTCGGGCAGGTTCCCTTGCTTGGCCTGCCCGGCAACCCGGTATCCGCCCTGGTCTGCGCCGTGCAGTTCCTGCTACCCGCCCTGGGCAGGATGCAGGGCCAGGCGGCCAGCGGGCCGCGCACCATTCGCGCCGTGGCTGGCGCCGACCTGCCCGCCAATGACCGGCGCTACGACCATCTGCGGGCGCAATTGGCCGGCGGCGAGGCCGGGCTGCCGGTGGCAACGCCCTATCCGGTGCAGGATTCCTCGATGCTGAAGACGTTGGCGCGGGCGGAGGCCCTGATCCTCCGTGCACCGCATGCGCCGGCCTTGCCGGCGGGGGCCGAGGTGATTGTCGTGCCGCTCGGCGATCTGGGGATTTAAGGCGCGGGGCGCATACTGGGGAAAACTGTTTGACCCGACGCGGAGAACCTTCGTAGAACGAAGCAACGGTTGCCGCTTTGTTCGCGGCGACCGAAGCATGCACGGAGGTTGCACGTGTTGACCCGCAAGCAGCATGAGCTGCTGATTTTCATTGATAAGCATCTGCGCAGTACCGGCTTTTCCCCCTCGTTCGAGGAAATGAAGGCCGCCCTGCAATTGAAGTCGAAATCCGGCATCCACCGCCTGATCACAGCGCTTGAGGAGCGCGGTTTCCTGCGCCGCCGGGCGCATCGGGCCCGGGCGCTGGAGGTTATCCGGCTGCCAGAGACCATGATGCCGCGCCGTCCCGCCCAGGCGGCGGCGGCCGAGGCGGGCGCCGGGCCCAACGTCATTCGGGGCAATTTCGGCGCGAGCCCCACCAGCGCCGCCAAGCCCGAGGTCGAGACGACCCCTGCGATCAGCCTGCCGCTCTATGGCCGCATCGCCGCCGGCCTGCCGATTGAGGCACTGCGCGATGCCGACCAGCAGATAGATGTACCGGTCGCCCTGCTCGGCAATGGGGAGCACTACGCGCTTGAGGTCGCCGGCGATTCGATGGAGGAGGCCGGGATCCTTGATGGCGATACAGTGATCATCCGCCGTGGCGATACGGCCGAAAACGGGTCGATCGTGGTCGCCCTGGTAGATGAAGCGGAAGTCACGCTGAAGCGGTTGCGACGGCGCGGCAACTCGGTGGCCCTGGAACCCGCGAATGCCCGCTATGAAACGCGGATCTTCGGACCCGACCGGGTGAAGGTGCAGGGGCGCCTGGTCGGGCTGCTGCGGCGTTACTAAACCACCCGGGCGCGCCACGGCCTATCAGGGCCGCTGGCGCGCCAGCCCCGCCCTGCTAAAAGCGAGCGTCCGCAACAGAGGGGCGCTCCATGTCGAAGATCAACCGCCAGGGCAGCAATGCCATTCTCTCGACCTCGGTCGAGTACCACAACTTCGTCTTCCTCGCCGGCATCACCGCCGATGACCTGAACAAGGACATCACCGGCCAGACCAACGAAGTCATCGCCAAGATCGACGCCGCGCTGGAAGCCAACGGGACCGACAAGACCCGTTTGCTGAATGCGCAGATTTGGCTGAAGGACATCCGCGACCGCGACGCGATGAACAAAGTCTGGGTGGCTTGGCTCGGCGATGCCGGCCGGCCCGCTCGCGCCTGCGTTGAGGCGAATATGGCCGATCCCCGGCACCTCGTCGAAATCATGGTGAATGCCTGCCGCTGAGACGCGGTGCGGCATTCCGGCGCGGCGAGACTCGCCGCGCCGGCCTGTCGAGTCTTCGTTGATTTCTGAAGCTCTTGCAGCGAATCGTGAATCGAGTCCTTCAGCATTGAACTGTGGTATTTATGTCGACACACTGTGTCTCGTCTCAATTTTGACGTGATCCGTAGGAGCATCCTCCGCAGGTTTCGCATGGCAGTCATGGGGTATCGACAAATCACACCCCGTTACGGGTTATTTCAAAAACGCGGGTTGCCGACCCCATCCGGTCGCAAATAAGCCTTTTCCAACGCGGCGTTCTCTGGTTCGTGAGTGCGGTGGATAAAGGAGTTTTCATGCGTTTTGTCGCTTCGACCGTGACTGCCTTCGCCCTCTTTGGTGGCATGCTCGCCAGCCCAGGAGCAGAAGCCGCCAGCAATCGCCACGGCCAAGAAGCGCGCAATGGCCGGGTGGCGTCCCATCCGACCTATCGCGGCAGCAGCCATTCGGCCCGCGCGCGCACGGCGCTCGCTTCGACCATGGCGCCCGACCCGCAGACCAGCCTCGCCTTCCTGAATAGCGTCGCGCCCCTCGCCTCCTTGCCCGCGCCCCGCATCGCCTCCTCCAGCCTGCGCGTGCCGACCGCAGCAGTCGCATCCAATGGCTTGCCCTTCGCCTATAACGCCTATGCGACCGGCCTATGGGCCGGCGAGACGAGCTTCGGCGGTCGGCCTCGGGGCGGCCTGCAATGCGTGCCATATGCCCGGCAGGTCAGCGGCATCGAAATCCGCGGGAATGCCCGGTACTGGTGGAATACCGCGTCCGGTCGCTACGACCGCGGGCAACGGCCGGAGCCGGGTGCGGTGCTGGCCTTTCGTGCCTCGGGCGGTATGCGCAACGGCCATGTCGCCGTTATCAGCCGGGTCTTCGGCCCCCGCCATGTCCAGATCGACCACGCCAACTGGGAAGGCCCTGGTATGCGCAAGGGCTCGATCCATCACAATGTGAATGTGATCGATGTCTCCCCGGCCAATGATTGGACGGCAGTTCGCGTGCAGATCGGCTATGACGAGGGCAGCTTCGGGCGGACTTATCCGACCCATGGCTTCATCTACAACCGCGGTGATAGCGGCACGCTTTACGCACAGACGCCGCGTCTGCAAACCCGGGTGCTGGAAGAAGTGGCGGAAATGCCAGCGACGGGCGCAGAGCGCCGCCGCTGAGGGTAGGGCGGACAGCAGCCAACTGCGGCCCGCACCGCGAGGCCGCTGCTGGGGCGTAATCCCCTAGAGCATGCTGCGTTCACATACGTTCACGCAGCCCGCTCTAGCATTTGTTGGATCGCGCGATTCAGCGCCTTCGGCGATTCCGCCTCAACGCATCGCGCTCTAAGCCGCGTAGACCAACCGCTCGAAGCCAGCGAAGATCTCCAGTACGCGCGGATCAGCGAAGGGCATCAACTGGGTTGTCAGGACCCCGGCTCGGCCGCGCCCCGGGTCGATCCAGTAATAGGTATTTGCCAGCCCGGCCCAGGCCATGCTGCCGGCCGCTCGGCCGCCCGGAACATCCTGCTCGTTGATCAGGAAGCTTAAGCCCCACCCCTTGCGCATGTCGGGAAACAGGTCGAGGTCATGCGATCGGCCCGGCTGGGCTGTGACCATCGGTCGGACGGCCAGCGGGGAAATGCTGTCGCGCATCGCCTCGGCGACCATCGCTTCTGACAGCACCCGTGCGCCGTCCAGTGCGCCGCGATTCAACCACATCCGGCAGAACCGCAGATAGTCACGCGCGGTGCCGTAGAGGCCGCCGCCGCCCATGTCGAACTCTGGCTCCTGCGGCATTTCGAAGGGGATCGGGGTTATGCCGCCATCGGCGGAACGCCGATTCATGAATGCCAATCGCGCCCGTTGCGGCTGGCCGATCCGAAAGCCAGTATCGCCCATCCCAAGCGGGCCCAGCACCTCATCGGCCAGCACCTCGCGCAGCCGACGGCCGGTCACGGCTTCGACCGCGCGCCCAGCCCAGTCGATGCCGATGCCGTATTCCCAGGCATCGCCGGGGTCGAAGACCAGCGGCGTGGTCAGCGTCTTCAGCCGGCAACTGCCGGTGCCGGGGATGTCGTTCGCCGCCATGTAGCGGTCGATATTCGCGTTCCAGGTATTGTAGGAAAAGCCACTCGTGTGGGTCAGCAGATGCCGCAGCGTGATCGGCCGCCGGGCCGGGCGCAGCACCGGCTCGCCGCCCGGGGAGTAGCCTTCCAGCACGAGCGGCTTGGCGAGGTCCGGCAGCACGGCGCCGATCGGGGTATCGAGCGCGAGCCGGCCCTTCTCCACTTGCTGCAACGCGGCCGTGGTTGTCACGGCCTTGGTCATGGAAGCGATCCAACAGACGGTGTCGGCCGCCATCGCGGCTCCCGGCGCCCGTTCCCCAGCCGCTGCCTCAACCAGCGTACCAGCCGCATCGCCAGCGGTCACCGCCACGCCGCGGACCGCGCCGCTGGCGACGGCCTCCTCGAGTAATCGCTTGAGGGCGCTCATGTCGGTTGCCCGCGCTTATGTGCAATGAGCGCCATCAGGCGCCGGTCACGCCACGCGCTGCGCTCTCCGATCGCCTCGAGCGAGAGCGTCGCCCGGCGTTCGGCGGTGACGCGGGCGACGGTCTCGGCATCGTAGTGATAGGGCGTCTGCTCGTCCGTGATGCCGCCCATCAGCGGTCCGAAGCGCTCAGCGTAATCGGCCACGCCCCCGGGCGCGTTCATGTCGATCGTCTCGAAAGGACCCATGAACGCCCAACGCAGACCCAGACCATCCTTGATGCACGCATCGACATCAGCAACCGACATCACCCCGTCGCGCACCATGCGGAAGGCCTCGGCAACCAGCGCCGCCTGCAGGCGATTGAGCACGAAGCCGCGGGTTTCCTTCAGCGCCACCACCGGGACCTGGCCGACCTTGTCCATCAGCGCCCGGGTGCGGGCGATCACCGCCGGATCGGTCCAGGGTGCGCCGACCAGCTCGACCAGCGGCACCAGATAGGGCGGGTTCACCGGATGGGCGACAAGACAGCGGCCGCGCCCGGCGAGATTGCCGGTAAACTCGCTGGCAGGAATGCCAGAGGTGCTGCTAGCCAGCACCACGTCGCGCGGGCAAAGCCGGTCGAGTTCAGCGAAGAGGTCTTGCTTTGGCGGCAGCCGCTCCGGCCCGTTTTCTTGCACATGCACCGCCCCCGCGACGCATTCGGCCAAGGTCGGCGCGGCGGTGATGCGGGCAGCGATCGTCGCTGGGCTTTCCTGCACAAGACCCGCGGCCTTGAGGTCGGCCAGCCGCTCGGCGATCAGGTCCAGCGCCTGTTCGGCCACGCCCGGCATCTTGTCCCAGAGACGAACCTCCAGCCCGGCGCGGGCGAAGACCATTGCCCAGGCCCGGCCGATCAGCCCGGCGCCCACCACCGCTATGCGTTCCATCGCCGCCTCTCCCGTGTCACCGACCGTTACATGCGCGCCGCTTGATCGGCGGCGAGCATCGGCCGATCTAACGACGCATGATGATTGAGCGCAACGCGAGCCCCACGGCACCGCATACCCCCCTGGTCTGGGGCTGGGGCGCCCTGTTGCTGGGCGTTTGCCTGTCGCTGACCGGCTTCGTCGCCCTGCTTCGGGCCTTCGGCGCGCTGTTTCGCTGAGATGTGGCCAGATTTCCTCGCCGGCTGGATCAGGTTGCGGACGCAGTGGCGTGGCTTCGAGCTGCCGCTGCTGGCCAGCCCGCTTTTGCCGGCAGCCTTCATCGGTACCTTGGCCGGGGAGCAGCGGATCGTCGTCGGCTGTCTGCTCGGTTTCGGAGCGAGCCTGCTGGCCGCGCGCCGGCTCCGGCGCGGCAGGTTGGGCGATGCTCGCTTCGCCGCCTGGATCATGGCGGTTGGCACCGGGCTGGCGGGCTTCATGGGGGCGGGCCTAGGGCTTTTTGCCCTTGTCCTCGCCGCCGGCGCTTTCTTTGGCACCCGGCACCTCTTCGCTGCCTTGCCGGAGCATCTGCCGCCGCCGCCCTCGCCCCCGCCACCGCCTGCCGCCATCGTGCAAGCGCGGGCCCGTCTTGCCCGGGTCATGGCGGTGGCCGATGCGCGCGGCGATGCCCGGCTGCGTATCGCCGCGAGCGCTGTCCAGGACGCGGTGGAGGAGCTGGCAGGCCGACCGGATCGCCTGGCGGCGGTGCAGCCCTTCCTGAGCATGCAGGTCGATGGGCTGGAGCGGATCGCCGCCCGGTTGGCCAATGGCGCGACGCCGCCACCCGAGTTGACGCCCTTGCTCGACGGCTTCACCACGGCCGCCCGCACCCTGCATGAGAGGATCAGGCGCGATGAGAGTGCGGCGCTGGCGTTGCATGTTCAGCACCTGACCGAACGGCTCCGCGCGGCGGGTTATTAAGCTTCCGATACCGGGTGGACGTTAAAAGCGCTTGGCATGGGGGCGGGCCTCACCCTAAGGGGCGCGGCCGCGACATGATATGCCTGAGGAGCGCCGATGCTGATCCGCCGCCACATCCTGCCGGCCGCAGCAGGCCTGCTCGCCGCCCCCGGTCTCGCTGTTGCGCAAAGCTGGCCGCGCCAGCCAATCCGCCTCGTCGTGCCCTTTCCGCCCGGCGGCAGCGTCGATGCCATCGCCCGCCTGCTCCAGCCGCATCTGCAGGCCGATCTCGGGGTGCCCGTGGTGGTTGAGAACCGGGCCGGTGCCTCTGGCGCGCTCGGCGCGCTGGCCGTCGCCAAGGCGGCGCCGGATGGGCAGACCTTCCTCAATATCTTCGACACCTTTGCCGTTGCCCCGGCGCTGATGCCCAATCTCGGTTATGATTCGCAGAAGGATCTGGACCCGGTCCTGCTCTTCGGCACCTCGCCCAATGTGATCACCGTGCCGAAGGGCCGTCCCTTCGTTGATTTCGCTGGGCTGATCGCAGCGGCCAAGGCCAAGCCGGACAGCATCACTTACGGCACCATCGGCAACGGCTCGCTCGCCCATCTGACCATGATGCTGCTGCAGAAGGCCGCCGATATTTCCCTGGTGCATGTGCCCTATCGCGGCGGCGGGCCGCTGACCGTCGCCGCAGCGGCGGGGGAGGTCGATTTGCCAACCGCGACGATGTCTATCTTCAGCGGGCTGCTGGCCGAAGGGCGCCTGCTGGCGCTGGCAACGACCGGCCCGCAACGGGCCCGAGCACTGCCGAATACGCCGACACTGCGCGAGCTGGGCCAGCCGGTCGAGGCCGAGGCCTTCTGGGGCACCCTGGCCCCGGCCGGCACCCCGGTGCCGATCCGCGAGCGCTTCGCCGCAGCGCTGACCAAGGCGCTTGCCGTTCCCGAGGTGAACCAACGGCTAACCGGCACCCTCGGCGTCGATGTGGCGCCGCGCGATGCCGCCTATTTCCGCGATTTCCTCAGCCAGCAGATGGAGGTTTGGGGGCGCGTGGTACGTGAGAACAGCATCCGCCCGGATTGAGGTCGCCCATGACCGCCCCCGCCCCACCTCCGCGCCGCACGGGGCTCGCCCGCCGCGCGCTGCCGCTGCTCTGTGCGGCGGCCCTGCCCGCGGCCGCACAGCCGGCGCCGATCCGCCTTATTGCCCCCTTCCCGCCCGGCGGCAGCGTCGACACCATCGCGCGGCTGCTGGCGCCAGGCTTGCAGGAAAGGCTCGGCCAGCCGGTGTTCGTTGAGAATCGTAGCGGCGCGGCGGGCGCCATCGGCACTTTGGCCGCCGCCCGCGCCGCGCCCGACGGACTGACCTGGCTGTTCGCCTTCGACAGCCACGCCACGGTCAATGCGATCAACCCCGATGCCGGCTTCAATGCGGTGCGCGACTTCACCCCGGTGATGCTGGTGGCGACGGCACCGATGATCCTGGCAACACCAAGCGGGCGTCCCTGGGACGATCTCGCGGCTCTGCTCGCAGCGGCTAGGGTGGCGCCGGAGCGCATCACCTTCGGCACAGTCGGCAATGGCAGCCTTGCCCATCTGCTGATGGAGGAGGTGCAACTGCGGACCGGCACGAAGCTGGTGCACGTCCCCTATCGCGGCGGCGGTCCGCTTTCGGCCGCTGCGGTCGCGGGCGAGATCGATCTGGCCGTTGCCTCGCGCGCCGGGTTGGCCGGACAACTCGGGGGACGGTTGCGGGGACTGGCGCAGAGCGGCGCGAGCCGCTCCCCGGGGCTGCCCGATCTGCCGACACTCAGCGAAGCGGGCATCTCCGGCCTGGAAGCCGAAGCTTTCTGGGGAGTGCTGGGGCCAGCCGGGGTCAGCGCCATGCAGGTGGCCCGCATGCAGGCCGGGCTGGCCGCGACGCTGGCGGAACCGACGATCCGCCGTCGGCTGAGCGAGGCGCAAGGCGTCGATATCGTCGCCTCCTCCCCCGCCGAATTCGCGCTGTTCCTGGCGGCGCAAACCGCCCGCTGGACGGCGCTGATCCGCGCCCGTGGAATCCGTGCGGAGTAGCCGATGCTTGCCAAGGCCGCTGCAGAAGCGGCAGCCTGCTGCAACGCTTGTTTGTTCGTGGGATTCAGTGTTTTCGGCGACTCCGCCTCAACGCATCCCGCTCTAGCGAAGAGGAGAGGACGCATGCGCGCAGGCTTGACCTTGGGTGCGATGCTGGGGCTGCTTGGCGCTTGCAGCGGTGTGCCGGGCTATGAGCCTGTGCCGCGGTACCTGGCGACGCCGGCGCTGCCGGCGGGCGTCTACCCCACCCCGGCGCCGGTCTATGCCAATACCCCGACACCGGCAGCCGCCCCGGCCTCGGCGACCAACCCGCCGCGGCGTCAGGAATGACATCCATGGCCTTCGGTTGGCGTCTGGGCACGCTTGGTTTTGTTGCGAGCGTGCTCGGTGCCTGCGCCGGGCAGCCTGCGGCGCCACCACGCGACATCTATGCCGTGACCTCCCCCTATGGCCGGCCGCCGCCGCAGCATCCCGGAATAGGCGGCTCGCTCCCGCCGCCTCCGCCCATGCCCGGCCTCCCGCCGCCCCAGTTGAGCGCACCCGCCGGACGCTGAAGGCCCCCTGAACTCGGGTCGATTGCTCCTGTCCCTCGGACGCGGCAGGGTGCCGCGGATCCGAGACGGGAGAGGTGCATGTTACTTGGGAAACGGGTCGCCCTGGTGACGGGACCGGCCAAGGGAATGGGGGCCGACACCACCCTGGCCTTGGCGAGAGAAGGTGCGGACCTCGCCCTATTGGGCCGGGATGTCGCGGCAATCGCGCCAGTGGCCGAGCGCGCCCGATCGCTTGGGCGGCAGGTCACCATCCATCAGGCCGACGTCACCGATGCCGATGCCGTCGATGCCGCAGTGGTGGCGGCACTGGCCGCGCACGGGCGGATCGAGATCCTGGTGAACATCGCGGGCGGGACCGGGCCGCTCGGCAAGACCTTCTTCGAGACCTCGCCCGCCGAGTTCGACAACATCCTGCGGACCAACATCACCGGATGCTGGACGACGATGCGGGCGGTCGCGCCTGGGATGATCGCTCAACGCTATGGCCGGATCGTCAATGTTGGCGGCACCTTTGGGCTGCGCGGCCGGGCCGGCAGGGCCGCCTATTCGGCCAGCAAATGGGGGTTGCGCGGGCTGACGAAATCGGCGGCCCTTGAACTCGGCCCGAACGACATCACGGTGAACTGTGTCTGTCCCGGCATGGTCGAAGGACCACGCTTTGAGAAGGTGCGCGGCGAAATGGCCGAACGGCTCGGCATCTCGGCCGAGGAAGCGCGCGTCGAGCATGCGCGCGAATACGCGCTGCGACGCATCAGCACCGGTGCGGATGTCGCGAATGCGGTACTATTCCTGGCGAGCGATCTGGCGCGGCAGACAACCGGGCAAGATCTCGCCGTCGATGGGGGCTGGGTGATCTGATGGCCGATGCAACGTTGGTCGACCTGCTGATCACCGGTGGGACGGTCGTCAATGAAACCGGCGGCTTCCAGGCCGATGTCGCCTGCCATGAAGGCTGCATCGTCTTCGTTGGCGATCCCCGCTTCGCACCGCGAGCGCGCGATACACTGGACGCCAAGGGGCGCTTCGTCATCCCCGGCGCGATCGATGTGCACACCCATATCCGCGAACCTGGCATGACCCAGAAGGAGGATTGGAGCACCGGGACCCGTGCCGCGGCCGCCGGCGGCGTTACCACCATCCTCGATATGCCGAATACCGATCCGCCGACCTGGTCACTGCCGGCGCTGGAGGAAAAGCGGGCGGCGGCGGCGCGGCAGGCGCATGTGAATTACGGGCTGTACGGCTTGCTCGACGAACGTTGTCTTGATCAGCTCGAAGCCCTCGCTGGCGCAGGGGTGATCGGCTTCAAGCTATTCCTTGGCAATACCACCGGCAATCTGCCGGCGCCTGATGACGGCGCAGTGCTGGAAGGATTCGAGACCATCGCCGCGCTCGGCCTGCGCTGTTCGATCCATGCCGAGAATTCACCCATGCTGTTCTGGCGCGAGAAGCGCATGAAGGCGGCGGGCCGCGACGATGCCTTCGCCCATCTGGCGGCACGCACCGATGTGGTAGCGCTGGAGGCCTTGTCACGCTCCATTGTGCTGAGCGAGTGGACCGGCTGCCGCATCCATATTGTGCACGAAAGCTGCGCCCGTTCGGTGCCTGTCATCCGCGATGCCAAGCGCCGCGGTGTGCCGATGACGGTTGAAACCTGCCCGCAATACCTGCTGCTGGCGGCCGAGGACCTGACCGGCGATGCCGGCCGCATCGCCCGCCTGAACCCGCCGATCCGTGAGCGCTGGCATCAGGATGGGCTGATCGAAGCACTGGCCGACGGCACCATCGATGCCATCGCCACTGATCACGCCCCGCATGCGCTCGATGAAAAGAACCTGCCGAGTTTCTGGGATAATGCCTGCGGCTTTCCGGGCGTCGAGACCTCCATGCGTTTGATGCTGACGTTGGTCGATCGTGGCCGCCTCACGCTTGAGCAATACGTGCGCGCGGCCAGCGCCGCGCCGGCCCGGGCCTTCGGCCTTTATCCGCGTAAGGGCGTTGTGCAGCCGGGGGCGGATGCCGACCTTGCCATTGTCGACCCGCGCGCTGAGGGGGTGATCACCGGGTCCTCGCTACACAGCATCCGTAGTCGTTTCACGCCCTTCGAGGGCATGCGGACGGTAGGCGCGCCGGTCGCCACGGTGGTGCGTGGCCGAGTGGTGATGCGGGACGGGCGGGTGGCGGATTGCCCCGGCTGGGGCCAGCAGGAACGCCCGCAAATGGCCCCGCCCGCGCCGCGCAATCCCGCGACCACCACAGCGGCGATCCTGCGGCCAGAGGCGCGGCCCTTCAGCTAAAGCCGTAGCCCGCGTTCTGAGCTGCGCGGCATTGGCCGCGGCGCCCGTTCGGGCGCTCGGCACGAGTCAAAGCCTCACGCCGTTGGTGTTACGCGGCTGGGGCGGCATCCACCACATGCAGGCAGACGCTGACCTGGTCGTTCCAGCGCTCCGCCCTGAGCTGGCCGCAGAGATGGAGTGGCCGGCGGTCCCGTGACAGCAGCGTCTCGGCCAGCGGGCCTTCCTTGGCGCGGAAGCAGATCGCCTTCAGGCGGCCACCGCCCTCACCTTCCAGGAAGGCGCGGATCGTATTGCCTTCCTTACCGACCCGATCCGCCCGCACCACCCGGGCGCGGGACAGGACGAAGATCGGCTCCTCATTCCCGGACCCGAAGGGCCCAAGCCGTTCGACCTGCTGGGCAAGTTCGCAGGTCGCCGCCTTCACCGTAAGGCTCCCCTCGACAACCAGATCGGCCGCGCCCGGCAATTCGGTCGCCGCCGCCAGCCTTTCGTTGAGGAAGGCGTGCAGCGCCGCTTGCCGCTCAGTCCGATAACTGAAGCCGGCGGCCATGGCATGCCCGCCCCCGCTCTCCAGCAGCCCCGCCTGCCTGGCCGAGATCACCGCCGCACCAAGATCGAGCCCTGGCACGGAACGCCCGGACCCCTTGGCCAGACCTTCAGCGACGCCGGCGACGCAAGTCGGGCGGTTGAAGCGCTCCTTGATCCGGCCCGCGACGATCCCGACGACGCCTGGATGCCAGCCCTCTCCCTGCACCAGCAACACCGCGTGCCCAGCCCTCAGCTGCGCTTCCGCCTGTTCGAAAGCCGCGGTCAGCACCTCAGCTTCGACTTCCTGGCGCCGGCGGTTCACCGCATCCAGGCGCTCGGCCATTGCCCGCGCCTCGATCGGGTCGTCACAGAGCAGTAGACGGAGCCCGAGATCAGGCTCATCGATCCGGCCGGCGGCATTGATCCGCGGCCCGATGAGGAAGCCGAGCGTATGCGTCCCCGGCCGATCACGCATCTGCCCCACCTCAAGCAGCGCCGCGAGGCCCGCGCGCTCCCGCCGTGCCAGCACCTTCAACCCTTGGGTCACCAGCGCGCGATTGAGGCCGGTCAGCGGCATGACGTCACAGACGGTGGCCAGTGCGACAAGATCGAGCAGATCGAGCAAGGGCGGCTCGGCGCCACTAGTAAAGAAGCCGGCGCGGCGCAGCTGCCGGTGCAGGGCCACGCAGGCAAGGAAAGCGACCCCGGCAGCGCAAAGTTGACGGAGGCCGGAAGGGCAATCAAGCCGGTTCGGGTTGACCACGGCGGCAACCGGCGGCGGCACGCCTTCGGCCTTGTGATGATCCAACACGATCACGTCGGCCCGCCCTTCGGCGGCAGCCAGCGCCTGATGGGCAGCGATGCCGCAATCGACGCAGACGATCAGTGTCGCACCGCGATCGCAAAGCCCAGCGATTGCCGAGGGGTTCGGTCCGTAGCCTTCCTGCAGCCGGTGCGGGACATAATGCGCGACCTGGCAACCGAGCGCCCGTAGCGCCCGGACCATCAGCGCGCCAGCGCAGGCGCCGTCCACATCGTAATCGCCGAATACCGCCACCCGCTCGCCCGCGCGCACCGCCCGCGCCAAGCGTTCGGCGGCCCGATCCATGTCGATCAGGACGGAGGGATCGGGCAGCAGCGCGCGCAGGGTTGGCTCGAGGAAGGTCGCTACCTGCTCCGGCACGACGCCGCGCCCAGCAAGCAGGCGGCCCAGCAGCTCTGGCAATTCGGTGCGCTGGGCGATCGCCATGCCGGTGCGGGCATCGCCCTCGCGCCACACCCAGCGGCGTCCGGTGGCGCTGCGGGAGACGCCAAGCGCCGGCTCCTGCGCCATCCCGCTCAGGCGATGAAGGCCGCGGGCTTGAGGGCGAAGTTGTGGTGCCCCTCAATGTAGCGGACGGTGCCGGAGCGGCTACGCATCGCAATGGAATGCGTATAGGCCCCGCCGGCATGACGACGGACGCCGCGCAGCATGGCGCCCGAGGTCACGCCGGTGGCGGCGAACATGACATCGCCCTTGGCCATTTCATCGACCCGATAGACGCGATCCGGGTTGGTCACGCCCATCGACTTGGCGCGGGTGACCTGCTCCTCGTTCTCGTACAGCAGCTTGCCCCACATCTGCCCGCCGATGCAGCGAAGCGCGGCCGCCGCGAGCACGCCCTCCGGCGCGCCGCCAGAGCCCATGTAGATGTCGATCCCTGTCTCCGGCTGGGATACCGCCATAACGCCCGAGACATCGCCATCGCCCAGCAAGGTGATGCGCGCACCGGCGGCACGGCAGGCCTTGATCATCTCCTTGTGGCGATCGCGGTCGAGCGTGCAGACCATAAGGTCGCCGATCTCGCACTTCTTCGCACGCGCCAGTTCGCGGAGATTCTGCTCCGGGCTTGCATGCATGCTGACCACACCTTCCGGCAGACCAGGACCCACCGCGAGCTTTTCCATGTAAATGTCGGGCGCATGCAGGAAGCCGCCGCGTTCGGCTATCGCCAAGGTCGCAATGGCGTTCGGTCCGCCCTTGGCGGTGATCGTCGTCCCCTCCAGCGGATCGACCGCGATATCGACCTCCGGCCCGCCGAGGCCGATGCGCTCACCGATATAGAGCATCGGCGCCTCGTCCATCTCGCCCTCGCCGATCACCACGGTGCCACTGATCGCCAGGGTATCGAAGGCGCGGCGCATGGCGTCGACAGCCGCGCCATCAGCGGCGTTCTTGTCGCCGCGGCCGATCCAGCGGGAGGCGGCGAGCGCCGCTGCCTCGGTGACGCGCACTACTTCAAGCGCGAGATTACGATCCAGAATTTGCATGGCAACACGGCCGCGGCGCGGCCCCCTCCTCGATGGCGACCAGACTACATCAGGCCCGAGCGAGCCGTCACTCAGCCCTGTTCAATGCGGATCAGCGTCGGCTGTTCCAAGACGGCGGGCAGGGCGGCGATACGCTCGATCGCCGCGCGCATGGCCGCCTCCTCACAGTCATGGGTGACGAGCACGACAGGCACCGCCTCGCCCGGCTTACGCCCACGCTGCAGCAGGGAATCGAGGCTGATCGACTGATCGCGCAGGATCGCGGTGACATCGGCGATCACGCCTGGCCGGTCGAGAACCATCAGCCGCAGGTAATAGGCACCGAAGCGCTGGGCCATTGGCACGGTCGCCGCCGGCGCCAGGGCGGCGCCCCAGACCGGGGTGAAGCGCCCCCGGGCAATATCGATCAGGTCGGCGGCGACGGCCGAGGCAGTCGGCCCGGCCCCAGCGCCGCGCCCCTGCATCACCAGCCGCCCCGCGAAATCGGCTTCCGCGACCACGGCGTTGTAGACGCCATCGACGCGGGCGATCGGCGCATCGGCCGGCACCATGCAGGGGTGCACGCGGGTGCTGATGCCCCCCGGCGTCCGCGCGGCGATGCCCAGCAGCTTGATCCGGTAGCCGAGTTGTTCAGCCAGTGCGATATCAAGCGCCGAGATCGCACGGATGCCCTCGACATGCACCGCCTTGAAATCGACCGGCCGGCCGAAGGCCAGTGCGGCAAGGATCGCCAGCTTGTGGGCAGCATCGATGCCGTCGATGTCAAAGGCCGGATCAGCCTCGGCATAGCCAAGCTTCTGGGCATCGGCCAGCACCTCGGCGAAATCGCGCTTCTCCTCGCGCATTACCGTGAGAATGTAGTTGCATGTGCCGTTCAGAATGCCGGCGACCCGCTCGATTCGGTTCGCCGCGAGACCCTCGCGCAGCCCCTTGATCGCGGGAATACCGCCGGCGACTGCAGCTTCGAAAGCCAACGGCACGCCGTGGCGTTCGGCCAGCGCGGCCAGTTCTCGCCCATGCACCGCGAGCAGCGCTTTGTTGGCGGTAACCACGGGCTTGCCGGCGGCGAGCGAGGCTTCGACCAGGGCGCGGGCCGCCCCCTCGCTGCCACCCATCAGCTCCACCACCACATCGACCGCCGGGTCGGCGGCGAGCGCCACGGGGTCATCGTGCCAGGCGAGGCCATCCAGCGGGATGCCGCGATCCCGCCCGCGAGCGCGCGCCGAGACGGCAGTGACGACGACCGGCCGCCCGGCCCGGGCGGCGACGACCTCCGCATTGCGGTCGAGCAGCGTTAGCAGCCCTACCCCGACGGTGCCGAGGCCAGCGACACCGATGCGCAGCGCGCTCATGCCTGCGTCAACTCCTTCTCAGGCTCGATCGGGCCCAGATTGTCACCCGCGAGGAAGCCGCGGATCCCCCGCAGCGCCTGGCGGATGCGCTGGTTATTCTCGACCAGCGCGATCCGCACATGGCCGTCGCCATGTTCCCCGAAGCCGAGGCCAGGAGCGACCGCGACCTTGGCGCGGGCGAGCAGGAGCTTCGAGAACTCGACACTGCCGAGGGGACGGAATTTCTCCGGCAGCGGCGCCCAGACGAACATCGAGCCCTCCGGCGAGGGCACGTCCCAACCTGCCTGGGCCAGCCCCTTCACCAACAGGTCACGGCGCTCGCGATAGAGTGCGCGCATCTCCGCCACCATGTCCTGCGGACCGTTCAGCGCAGCTGTCGCGGCGACCTGGATCGGCGTGAAGGCGCCGTAATCCAGATAGGATTTCACCCGTGCCAGGGCAGCGATCAGCCGCGGATTGCCGGCAGCGAAGCCCATCCGCCAGCCCGGCATGTTGTAGGTCTTGGACATTGAGGTGAACTCCACCGTGATGTCCTTGGCCCCCGGAACTTCCAGCACCGAAGGCGGCGGCACGTCACCGAAATAGAGCTCGGCATAGGCGAGGTCGGAGAGAATGAAGAGCTCATGCTTGCGGCAGAGCGCGACCAGTTCGCGGTAGAACTCGATCGAGGCGAGCTGCGCCGTCGGGTTCGAAGGGAAATTGACGATGACCGCCGTCGGCTTCGGCACGCTGTGATGCACCGCGCGGTCGATCGCCCGCAGCATTTCATCATCTGGCGTGTAGGGAATGCTGCGCACGCTAGCGCCGGCGATGATGAAGCCGAACTGATGGATCGGGTATGACGGGTTCGGTACCAGAATGGTATCGCCTGGCGAGGCAATGGCCTGCGCCAGATTGGCGAGCCCTTCCTTCGAGCCGAGCGTCGCCACCACTTCCGTCTCCGGGTCCAGCGTCACGTTGAAGCGGCGGGCGTAGTAGCCGGCCAGGGCGCGGCGCAGTCCGGGGATGCCCTTCGACATGGAATAGCGATGCGTGCGCGGGTCCTGCACCGCTTCGATCAGCTTGGCGACGATATGCGGCGGCGTCGGGCTATCCGGGTTGCCCATGCCGAGGTCGATGATGTCCTCCGCTGCCCCGCGTGCCTTGGCCTTGGCCGTGTTCACCTCAGCGAACACATAGGGAGGCAGGCGGCGAATACGGTGGAATTCTTCGGTCATCGTCGGCGGTCCGTGCATTGACGCGCGCCGGTTATGGCGCGGGCCGATCGTATAGCCGAGGCCGGCATGGCTAGCGAGGCAATCCGAGCAGATCAGGCGGCGGGGGCGGCGGGATCGCGCCCGGTACCGGCAGGGCCGGCGCGGCGGGCGGCAGCGCGGCAGGGGCGCCCGGGCGGCCAGCCGGCCGCACCGGCCCAGTTGGCGGGCTTAGATCCCAGGGAACCGCCGGCGCAGCAGCGAGCGGCGGAAGGGGGGGCGGCCCGGCAGGAATCGGCGGATTGCCGGGTGCATAGGCGGCTGGCGGCGCAGCGCGTGCCCGGTCCGGTTGCGGGGTGCCGCTCCGCAGTCGGTCTTCGATCAAGGCGGCGGTGATGGCATCGGTCGCACCCGGCGGCGGTCGTTCTGGGCGCGGCGGGATGGCGCCGAGATTTGGCGAGGGCGCATCCATCCCCGGCGGCGCCGGGCGCTTTGCCTCATCGCGGCCGGAGACGCGGTTGTAGATCAGCACCGGGTTCAACGGTTTGGGGATCGCGCAGCCGCCCAGCGCGAAGATCAACGCGAGCGCCGTCCCCTGAAGCCGCCGGCGCCCAAAAACTCCGCGCATCGCCCTTCCCTGCCCCCAGTTGCGCAGCGTTAGCCCGGACCGGCCGCTGACGAAAGTCGCACGCCCAGCGCTGAGGCCGGTTCCAGCGGGCCCCGGCAGTTGGTAGAACATGGCATGACAGACGAGAAATCCCCCGAGGAGCCCGGCTTCCGCTTGCCCGATCCGGGCCTCGTCAGTCGCACCATGGCCGAGGTCGCCGAGCGCAGCCAACGCATCGTTGCCGATTTCCTAAAGCGGCAGACGGAAAACCCCGCGGGCAACGCCGACCCGCTGAACATCGGCAGCGCTTTCCTGGAAATGACAACGCGGCTGATGACGCACCCGCAGCGGCTGGTGCAAGCCCAGCTCGGCTTCTGGCAGGACTACCTCACGCTCTGGCAGAACGCCGCACGGCGGATGCTTGGCGAACAGCTCCCGCCGGTGATCAGTGAGGACCCCCGGGACCGGCGCTTCAAGGATGAGATGTGGCGGGAGAACGAAGTCTTTGACTTCATCAAGCAGTCCTACCTGCTCAGTGCCCGCTACTTCCAGAGCGTGGCGCAGGGCACCGAAGGGCTTACCCCCAAGACGTCGCAGAAGGTAGATTTTTACACGCGACAATTCGTCGATGCGATGAGCCCGACGAACTTCCTGATGACCAATCCGGAAGTCCTGCGACGCACCGCCGAATCGGGCGGAGAAAACCTGCTCAAGGGCCTGTCGAACCTGCTCGCCGATCTCGAACGCGGGCGCGGCCAGTTGCGTATCCGCATGACCGACGACAGCAAGTTCAAGGTGGGCGAGAACATCGCAGTCACGCCGGGCCAGGTTGTCTTCCAGAACGACCTGATGCAGCTGATCCAGTACAACCCCACCACGCCCAAGGTGCTGAAACGCCCCTTGGTGATCTTCCCGCCCTGGATCAACAAGTTCTACATCCTCGACCTGCGGCCCCGGAACAGCTTCGTGCGCTGGGCGGTCGAACAGGGCCACACAGTCTTTGTGGTCTCCTGGGTCAATCCCGACGGACGCCTCGCCGAGAAGGGTTTTGAGGACTATATGACGGAGGGTGTCTACGCAGCGCTCACAGCGATTACGCAGGCGACGGGCGAGCGGCAGGTGAACGCTATCGGCTATTGCCTGGGCGGTACCCTGCTGGCCACCACGCTGGCGCATATGGCCGCAAAACGGGACACACGCATCAAGACGGCGACGTTCTTCGTGACCATGACCGACTTCGAGGAAGCGGGCGAGCTCAGCGTCTTCATCGACGAGGAGCAGTTGCACAGCCTCGAGGAGAAGATGAGCAAGAAGGGCTACCTCGAAGGCGCTGAGATGGCGACGACCTTCAACATGCTGCGCGCGAACGACCTGATCTGGTCCTTCGTGGTCAACAACTACCTTATGGGGCAGGAACCCTTCCCCTTCGACCTGCTCTACTGGAACGACGATTCCACCCGCATGCCGGCGCGCATGCACAGCTTCTATCTGCGGCGCATGTACCAGCAGAACGATCTGGCGAAGCCCGGCGCGATTGAGTTGCTGGGTCAGGCCATCGACCTGCGGCGCATCAAGACGCCCAGCTATTTCGTCTCGACGCGGGAGGATCACATTGCGCCCTGGAAGAGCACCTACCGCGCGACACAGCTGCTGCAGGGTCCAGTGCGCTTCGTGCTTGCCGCCTCCGGCCATATCGCTGGCGTCGTCAACCCACCCGACTCCGGCAAGTACAGCCATTGGGTGAACGAGGCCCTGCCCGCCGATCCCGATGCCTGGTTCCAAGGCGCCAGTGAACTCGCTGGTTCGTGGTGGCCAGATTGGCATCTCTGGGTGACCGGTTACGGTAAGGATCAGGTAGCCGCGCGTGAGCCGGGCGATGGCGGTCTGCCGCCGATCGAGCCGGCGCCGGGCAGCTACGTGAAGGTGATGGCGGCCGATTGAGGTCGCATCCTCCGGGTTGGCTCAGAAGGAGGCGCTCGGGTAGCCGCCGAGGCCAAAGGGCACGACGCCAAGACCAGGCGCCTCATCACGCGAAGGCTTAAGCCAGCCATTGCTGGCATCCAGCATCTCGACTGCGCCCTGCAACTCTCCGGCGGCAAGGCTTGCCTGCGGAACAGGGCCGAGATCAGCCAACCGCGCCACGCTGCCGGCACCACCCGGGCGAAAGCCCGGTGCGGTCAGCGCCCCAGCCGCTGCCGCTGTATCCCCCACCTCCAGCGCGCGCGCCGCGGCGGTCAGCGCCGCCACGGCGGCCGGCGGCGCCAGGTCCGGGGCCATATCCAGCGCGGTTCGTAGTTCGTTGCGCGCCAGCAGCATGTCCCGCACTACACCTTGGGGTACCGCCGAATAGCGCGGATCGCGCTGCAAGGCCGCCACCACATATTCCAGCCGTGCCGCCGCCAGCGCGGTTGCCGCCGGCTGCCCGGCAAGGCTGCGGCCTTGTTCGGCAAAAGCGATAGGCAACGCCGCGATCGCCGTGCGCACCGGGTCCGCGCTAGCATCGCCAAAGGCAGGCAAGCGCGGCTTCTCGCGTATTTCGGCGCACGCGCCGAGCAGGAGGGCCGCCAGCGCAGCGCGCCGGCGCATCATCAGAAGCGCCCGTTACCTTGGCGCTGCTGGCGTTCAAGCACGCCGCGCGCATAGACCCCAGCCCGATTGGCCAGTGGCATGGACGGCAGGTCGCCAAGCCGGGCCAGCGTCTCCGCCCCGCCAAGGGTGAAATTTGGCGGCACCAGGGC
>Ga0209188_1000408_pt1 | contig 41978 bp, 19 predicted proteins | sample C_130625_EF_Meta_FD_187307 | JGI IMG/M metagenome (GOLD analysis project Ga0209188, IMG submission 187307) | Freshwater microbial communities from Lake Croche, Canada to study carbon cycling - C_130625_EF_MetaG (SPAdes) (version 2) | ecosystem: Environmental > Aquatic > Freshwater > Lake...
TGGGAAGCCCTCAAAAGCTTCCCATTTTTGATTCAACAGTATGGCGCGTTGGCCGAGTGGTTAGGCAGGAGCCTGCAAAGCTTCGTACGGGGGTTCGATTCCCTCACGCGCCTCCAGTAATTTGTCTGGACGAATGAGGTGCATCACCTAAAATGCTTTTAACTATCGTAAGTAAAAAGCATTCACTACACTAATCAAACAAAATACAAATGATCACAGTACAAACTCTTAAAGTTAGCGCTCTTGGATTATTTTTGGCGGCACTCTTGGGAGCGTGCGCTAGTTCAGGAGATTCTCCTTCTGGTACGGCAGAGGAAATCCAGGAAGTTCAGGCCCAATTATTAGGTGATATGCCTTTGCCTCAGGGTGCGCGTCTTTCGGGCGGCGACTCTATCATCATTGGTCGCGGTAATGAATGGGTTGGTAGAGCAGTTGTGAATGCATTGCAAGGCGCAACAGATGTTTACGCATTTTTCCAGTCTGAATATCCAAAAAGTGGATGGACAACAGTCACTGCTGTGAAAGCAAAAACCAGTATTTTAGTATTCACCAAGGGTGATAGAACAGCTACCGTAGAAATCGTTGATGGATCTATCGGGGGTCCTAAATCAGTCATCATTGTGACCTCATCACCTAAAAATGCCAATGTGATGGCTCCTTCGAGCAAGCGCTAACAGAAGGCGGGTTAGAAGTGGGTTACTGCTTCTAAATCAAGGTGATTTCTACAGGTATATTGTCTTTAACCGCATTGCAATAAGGACAAATCTTTTTGGCTTCTGCTATTAAGTCCTTAGCGACATCTGCTTCAATGCCGGGAATTTCTATTGCGAGACTGACGGAAAGCCCAAGACCTTGAGATGTTTGACCTAAAGAAACGCTGCTATTCATTGAGAGGTTCGGCGGTAATTCAATTAATTTCTGATCTGCAAGCTGTTGGAGCGATGTCAGAAATGAGGCTGAAAAGCCTGCGCCCAAAAGTTGTTCAGGATTAGGGGCTTTTCCGCTGCCACCCATAGATTCTGGGAGATCTAAAGCGGTGGTAAATAGTTTGTCGTCACTTGATGAAGAGCCTCCTCGCCCTCCGATAGTGTGGGTGTGCGCAGTGTAAATAATGGTTTCTAGTTTCTGAGGCACTTTAGGTCCTTTGGCATAACTCGGGATTTTATCCTTGAGCAGTTCTTTATAGTTGATTAATAAAGATGGGCGATCATAAAAGAAGCGTTTTCCATCATTGATTAAACGCAAAAGACGTCTTGAGCAAATTTTTAATACAGCATCACTTACATTTTCTGTGGTGAATCTTTCACGTGGCTCGCATACTGAACTCACATACTCCAGTAAAAAACCACGTCGTGGCTTGTCACTAGTATTTGATGCGGCACCATGCCAAATATGCCCCACAGCTAAAATAGCTGACCCCGCAGGAACAATGACTTTTAGCGCTCCCTCAGGTACTGGGCCTTTTGGAATATTGCCACTCCACGGTAGATTCACTCGCATTCGTTTTCGATGAGATCCAGGGATTACGTATAGCGGGCCATTGTCTTCGGTGAAGGCATCGAGAGCAACAATAGTTTGAAGAACAAGAGGATATTCAGGGGGAGGTAGTGGGCATCCAGGATTTTGTTCAAAGGGTGAATCTTGATGTGGTCCCAATGGATAATTATTAGGGGCTATACGACTAGTGCTTGTAGCTAAATTATCAAGCTTGCAATCCCAGCCCAATAAAGATTGAGTCAATAATGAAATCAGCGGATCATCGATTAGCTTCAGGATAGCCTCACCAGAATTCAGAAGGCTATCTTTGGAGTGAATGCCGAATCCGTCCCACCGTCCCAAAACCTGCGCTTGTTTGGCTTCTAGCTCGGGAATGAGTTGGGTGCTAAACTCTTTAAATATCTCCGGTAGGATTACGAATCCCGCGCCATGGGTCAAGGCATGTTTTATTTTGGTAACAAAATCGCTGTCATATAAAAAGGTAGAGCTGAAACTTCCATCCTCTCCAAAAATGCGCGCTTCAATATTGGGATTGTTAAATTGAAGATATTGGCTTTGTCCAAAATACTCTCCAATATCAGAATAGCAATAGGCTTTTTGATTTAAGCCATTGATTTTTTGGATGTCAGCATCATCCAAGATAATTTCGGGCGCCCTGACAATCTCTTCCAGGTGATTGATATTCTTTGTACCTGGAATCGGCATGACGCCATGAGAGCATGCCCAGGCCAGTATGATTTGTGCGGGTGATTTTTGATGCTTATCTGCTATCTTTTTGATGACTTCATTATTTAGCAAAGGTAGGGAATTATTTTTCCATCCAAAATTAAAAGGGGAGTGACCTATCACTTGAATATCATTACTCTGACAAAAGTTTTTTAGAGCAAGATCATGTGCCACAGGGCTAAACTCAATCTGGTTGCTATAGGGCTTGATTTTTGCAATTGCTAAAAGTCTTTGAAGCTCAATAATGTTAAAGTTTGATACCCCAATTGACTTGACGATCTTTGCATCAAGCAATAGTTCGAGCTGTGGCCAAATTTCTTCAATAATGAATTCTTCTGGAAATCCCTCTGCGTCAACTTTAAGAGGCCAGTGAATAACTAGAGAATCTAAATAATCCAACTTAAGATCTTGGATATAAGCTAGAACATTTTCCCGAAGACGAAAATTGAAAGTCTCATAATCAAACTGTCTATTTTTCTCAAAAGCAGTTATCCATAGCTTAAGGCTGATGTGAACATCCTGCCTCTGAAGATGATTGCTTTTGAGGCACTCAGGCAATTCTTTCAGTGCACCCATCGAATACAGTGTGGATGTATCAAAAAAGCGAATCCCACTCTTTAAAGCGTGATCTAAGATTTCATAGCTTGGGCCATCTTGAACGCCGCATCCTAGGCCGATTGGGAAGCTATGCATTATGTTTACTCACTGGACTCACAAAGAAAGAAATTTTATCTTAATTGAAAAGTATATTTTGATTATTTCTAAATTTGGTGAGACTACAATCTTGTGCATATATTTGGGGGTTTTATGTCCAGCAAGTTAAGAATAGGCGCGCTCGGTAATTCAAAAATTTTGCAAAGATTCATTCAGACGCCTGAAATGAGTGTGAGCGGGTCCATTGACATTATTGCAACTCGATCAAACGAGTCGGCTCTTGCTGCCAGCGAGAGTTATCCCAATAAAAAAGTCCTCGTTGGCTATGAAACGTTATTGGAGCGTAAGGACCTTGATGCAATCTATGTATGCCTGCCTACTGGACTCCATTTTGAGTGGGCAAAAAAAGTCTTGGAAGCAGGTAAGCATGTATTGGTTGAAAAGCCTGCGGTATTGTCAGCACAAGAGGCGCGAACTTTAGACGAAATTGCTGGCGCCAAAAAATTAGTGCTGATGGAAGCATGGTGGTATAGATTTCACCCTCTGGTTCAATCTCTACGTCAACTGATTGCCTCCGATGCGATTGGAACTATCAAGCACATTAGCTCTAGTTTTTCTTATATCAATTCTGATCCAAATGATTCACGCTGGCAGCCGGAATTAGGTGGAGGGGCTTTATACGATATGTTCTCGTATCACATCGATTTTCTAAATTATGTAATGCAAATTCGAAATCAGGATATATATCTTATTCAAGCTTTTTCTAGTCTGAGGTATGGGGTAGACGCATCGATATCCGCTGAGCTTATTACCAATAAGGGAGCTGTTTGTAATTTTATGGCCGGCTTAAATAGGCCCTCACTTTGTAAAACTTTTATTCTTGGTGAGAAGGGGTCAATAGAAGTTCCGCAATTAAGAATCATGCCGGAATTTGGCGAAGTGTCTTATGCCCACCACTCACATTCGGGTGTTCGGACTATGGGATTTCCAACCGCTAATGCCTACAGCCTAATGTTGGATGCTTTTGCATTGGCTTGCCTAAAGAATACTGAGTCTCCTGTTAAGCCAGAGGATACGATTGCAAATACTGAGTTACTTGAACGTATCAAAGCAGCAAGAGATGAATGACTAAGAATTTGTTGTGTCAATAATTCGCTTGGCAATGATGCTGGCTGAAACTCTGTTAGTCATGACTTTCTGAATGTCTTTACATGTAGCCGCAATTTTTGGTGACTGTAAGATGCTATTGATTTTCTCAGCCAATAACTCTTGGTTCAGTTCATGAATAGCAATTGCTCCGCCTAAATGAAGCTTTTCGATGCGCTCCGCATTGTCCCATTGATCCCCCAAGGATGGGATTAAGAGTTGAGGTACTCCGCACCTAGCAGCTTCTGCAAGTGTCCCAATGCCCCCGTGATAAACCAGCAAAGAGCATCTTTTCAACAGCTCGCTAAAGTTGTCAAAATGGGGCAGCCAAAAAATATTTTCAGGTAAATCCTTTGGTAAATGGGATTCATCTTTACAAATAAAAATCGCCCTCTGCTTATTAAGCTTAAGCGCTCCTAACGAGGCCTCTAAGTATTTTTGCGCATGCATATTACCTGTACCGAAAGTAAATAGGATTGGTTTGTCACCTTCCTCGAGAAATTCGGATAGCGCTGGGGAAAAGTTGGCTGTGCTTTGCTCTTCTTTTAATAGGAAATCACCTGGAATGAGATTGTTTGGCCACAAAGGATGCGTTGAGCCTAACCAAGAGCTGAAAAGTAGGACATTAAACGATGCCACTTTATTGAAGAGGTCTGGATATTTGCCGATAGGTTTAAGCCCATTCTCTTTTCTGACTTTATTTAAAGGAACGATTAGCGGGGATTTCAAATATTGTCGATCCAGTCCTTTCGCAATGAAATACCAAGCGATTGCTTTCAATTTTCCAGATAGACTGAATGGGCCAATATTTAATACTTTTGGTGATGTTCTAAATACGCTTGGGTAGAGCGCTCCACAAATAATGGTTATATCTTTTCTTTTGGCTTGTGCGATTCCAGCATTGGGAATGAAATTTTGCTGCGTAATGATGACGATTTTTTCATCTGAATCTAATTGGGATACAAATTCATCAATGCCGAAAAGGTTCGGGACAAATAATGATGAGACTACGTCAAAGTGATCTTGGTCATTCCATAGCCCGGCACTCATTAAAACTTTCATGTATTGATCTTTGCTGCCAATCCCATAGAAGTTCAATCCAAATTGCTGAATGGTGTCCTTGAAGTAGGGGTTAGTAATAAAAGTGACTTTATGACCTAAATTTTGAAGAGCAATACCTACCTGAGCAAAGGGAAAGATATCCCCATAAGTTCCTATGCTTGCTACTATGAAATGTGTCATCTGAACTCTAAGGGTGGATATTGAAGTGATTGGTTAAAATATTTCATATGAGCTTAAAACAAATTGATATTAATGGAGTTGTAGATTGAACTGGATATTAGGCTCTCTTGTTCATGTCCTGCCCAATCAAGATGAAATTATTTGTTGGCGCGTGCTCTTGGATAGCTTAAATGAGGTGCAGTTAACCAGCTTGTATGAAAGCTTAGAACCAGGGGAAAAATCGAGAGCCAATGCATTCTTAAGACCCATTGATAGGAATCGATATATTGCTGCTCATGGCGTATTACGTATTTTCGGTAAACATTTATTGGGAGCCGAGGTTCAAATTACAGTCAATGAATTCGGAAAGCCTCAATTTCTGAATACACCTATCCAATTTAATCTGTCCCATAGTGGAAACATCATACTTTTAGCTTTTTCCCTCAATTCCCCGGTGGGGGTGGATGTCGAGCAGAAGAGGGCGATGGGTGATCTGGATTTAATTGCAACCAATTATTTTCACCAATCTGAGGCGCAGGCAATAAATGGACTTGATGAGCCTTTATTGTCGGAAACCTTTTTTTCGTGCTGGTCCAAGAAAGAGGCTGTAGTAAAGGCTCTAGGGCTTGGCTTAAGTCTGCCTTTAAATGCTTTTGAGGTGGGTACCTACCCCTTGATTGGTGAGTGCATAGCGAGTCTAGGAAGTCAGTTTCCGCAGTCATGGACCTTATGGGCCTTCTGCCCCCTAGAGGGCTACTCTGCAGCGCTTGCATCCCCATCGCCCAAAATGAAGCCAAAATTTCTTGAGTTCAATTATGTTGCAATGCAATAATAATCTTGGCGTCATATTTGTCTTAAGCCCCAAAGTAGTGCATATATATTGATTCAGCTCTATTTTTGATGTCAATACCTGAAGTAGATCCCCTGATTTAGGAGAATTAGATTGTTAATTTTTTAATATTTTGCTGTTAAGATTGAATCGTTTTACAACCCATTTTATGCATGATAAGAGGACCTAGAAATGAATACCGCAACCATTGATGCAGCAGTTGTTACCGATAATTCAGAGCAAATTGAGCAGGCGGGAAAAATTATTTCCGATGCTATGAAGTGGAGCGTCGCAGCTTCTGTTATCCCAGTACCTAATTTAGATTTAGTTGGTATTGCAGCAGTGCAGGCCAATATGGTCAGTGAAATTGCAAAAGTCTACGGAAGTTCCCTTCCTAAACAGGCTGTAAAGGCGACTGTTTCCGTTCTTTTGGGCACCCTTGCTCCAGTTGGCGCAACATCTTTAGTTGTTGGAACAACAGTAAAGTATTTGCCTGGTTATGGTTCTCTAATCGGAGGCGTTTCACTGGCTGGTTTTGCCGCTGCATCTACATATGCAATTGGCAAAGTGTTTGTCGGTCATTTTGAGAATGGCGGAACACTAGCTGATTTTGATCCTAAGTCGATTGCTAACAAGCTTAAAGAAGAGTTTTCAAAAGCTAAGCCAGCCAAAGCTGAATAAATCCTTTCGCTGTAATTCTTGCCGCCACTTACCCTCCCGGGATAGGTGGCGGAACTTTTAGTTATTTCATGCTGCAGTGCTAGTTAGCACTAGAGCGAATTATTAGAGTACTTGTTTCTGATGCGAGTTATCACGGTTGCAAACCAAAAAGGTGGATGCGCCAAAACTACTACCGTAGTAAATCTGGCGGCAAGCTTGGCTGAGCTCGGCAAAAAAGTACTTGTAATTGATTTAGATCCCCAAGGTAATGCAAGCGACTGGCTCGGATCTCAAGACTCCGATGATGCAGCGTTTAGACTGCTTGCTGAAAAAGGTGCAGTCGAAGCTCTTGTAAGCGATTCAAATATTGATAATGTTCAGGTAATCAGAGGTTCGCGTGAGCTGGCAAAAGTTGAAAAGGCCCTTGCAGGTGAGCTATCTATTGAAACCAAGCTCAAGAGGCGCCTGACCCAAGTATTCAAAAATAATGAATGGGATTTCGTTTTAATAGACACCCCGCCAACTTTGGGAATCTTAACGGTTAATGCTTTGGCTGCTGCCAACGAACTGCTCATTCCCGTCACAACCCATGTAATGAGTCTATCTGGAGTAGCCCAATTGTTGGCTACATACCAAGAAGTTCAAGAGATGCTCAATCCAAATTTAGTGATCACTGGTTTTGTAGCCTCACGAGTAGACATGAGAACAAGACATGCACGAGATGTCATGGAGTCGCTCAAGGAGAGTTTTGGAGACCAGGTTTTTTCAACACTAATCAGGGAAAACGTCTTGTTGGCTGAGGCCCCCTCATTTCAAGAGCCCATTCTGTCCTACAAGTCGAAGTCTAGTGCAGCAGAGGACTATCGGATGTTGGCTTGTGAAATAGTCAAGAAACATAAGAGTTCCTAGGTTCGATATGGCGACTCAAAAGCGTAAAACGATTGCGTTAAATCCGCTAAGGGATATTCAATCAAAGGTGAAGTTGGCTGATAAGCCAGTTAAGGACTCACTAGTCAAAGTATCCAAACCAGCGCCTTCATTTAAGAAAGTTACTTCCGCAACTGAAAAAGTTTCTGCGTCAGTAGCGGATGCGAAATTAAAAAAGGCCGCAGTAAAGACAGCTAAGGCTACCTCAAAAAACGCAAAACATTCTACTTCTACGCGGGTTGAAAAGTCCGCTCCTGCTTTACCAGTTAAGCGCAGAAAAGCCTCCTCAAAAACTCAGTCGCCCTTAACTAGTTCGGACCCTGTTGTCAGTCCTGCAACAGAAGAAATATCGAGTGTTGCTAAAAAAGGTACTGCCCCAGGGGGTGTCAATGAGATATTTGAGGCGGAATTATCTTTAGTCTCTGCGCCAACTCGTGATGCACTGTTTGCTGATGGTGGGTCTTATGCAGTTGGCAAAAAGACTATTGCTAAGTGGTCCAAAATTTCTTTGGCTACGATTGTGCTACCAAATTCGTTGCTGGAGTACGCAGCTATTAGCGGCATTCAATTGAAGATGTTGCATGAGCTTTCTCGTGCATATGGGATTCCATTCAAGGCGGATGGTGTTAAGGTAATTATAGGAAGCATTCTTGGGGGTAGCGTTGCCTATTTCCTCTCTGACATCTATTCAAATTGGGTAAAAGTAATTCCTGTTGTCGGTAAACCAATTGCTTTCTTGTCGGAGCCAGCCATGGCATATCTAACAACGTATGCAGTTGGGGTTGTTTTCTTGGAGCATTTTGAAAACAATGGCTCTTTCCAAGATATTGAGCTGGAACAGATTAAAAAATCAATTAAATTAAAAATTTCAGAGAAATATAAAGAGTTGGCACAAGGTAATAAATTGATCGGATCTAAACGATTTTTTAGCTTCATGAATGTGTCTGCTTAAGATGAAGCTTATGAGCCTAAACATACCTTTAATTGAATTCTTAAAGCAAGGCGATTCTCAGGAGATCAAAAAGAGCATTTTCTTATCTTCATTTGTTGGCCTGTTAACCACCGTCATTATTGCCAATGTCAACGAGGCAGCGGGGGCGGCTGCAAAGCATGAATCTAATCTCTTATCTTTTGTGATTTTTGTCGTGTTGATTTTGGCATTTATTTTTTCCATTAAGAAGGCAACGGTTAGTAATGTTAGTAATTCGCAGATACTGATTCATAAGTTTAAGATCCGTGTTATTCGTGAGGTATTCAATGCCAGCTTGGCGACACTAGATAAAGTTGGAAAAGTAGAGATTCTTCAGGTCTTGGGTAGGGATGCACAGACAATATCTTCATCTTTACAGTCCTTGGTAGTCTTTATCAACTCAGTTGCCAGTATTGTTTTTATATCTCTCTATATAGCCTTTATTTCCTTTCCATCTTTTACAGCTATTTCATTGTGTACGGCTGGAGTTCTGTTTTTTGGCTTTAGACATTTAAATAAGAGCGGTAGCGAAATTTATGCTGCTTGGCAGGGCGAAGCCGAGACACATCGATTATTTAGCGATTACTTGCACGGCTATAAAGAGATCAAGATGAATTCTGATCGTGCCAAAGATATTAGTTATGAGGTAGTTTCTGAGTCACGTAAGGCAAGTCATGCCAAGGCTGCCTCAATGATTAATACCTTGGGATTTTTTAATTATTTAACAACTTTTGCGTATGGAGTGCTGGGGATTGTTGTTTATGTTGTGCCAACCATCTCCGATAATTTCGCTTCAACAATCACATCCGTTATAACGGCAGCCATCTTTCTGCTGACATCTGTTGTAGGCATCATTAATACAGTACCAACTCTCGTGAATGCCAATGCTGCAGCCAGGGCGCTGATGGAACTCGAACTTGCTTTAAAAAATGAGGGCACGCAGCAATCAGCCGAGGAAGCAAATCAGGAATTTTCACCCTTTGAGACGCTTACGCTCTCAAATGTCACCTACCAATATTCCAAGGATGGAGCCAGCAACGTTTTTCATTTTGGCCCAATCGATTATGAATTTTCGGCTGGAAAAATTTACTTCATTCGGGGTGATAATGGTTCTGGCAAGACCACCTTGATGCGTCTGATATCCGGCCTTTATCAACCTACCTCCGGCGAAATATTTTTTAATTCAGAAAAAGTGATTCAACCCGTCTCTGAAGGTTATCGTGAGAATTTTGCAACAGTATTTAGCGACTTTTTCTTATTTCAAAAACTATATGGTCTTTTCAGTGCAACAGACGAAGAAATTAATAATTGGGTCGATGTATTGAAACTGAACAATAAATTCACCATAGAAATGGGTAAATTTTCAGATTTGCATTTTTCAACTGGGCAAAAGAAACGTATTGCCCTCATGGTTGCCCTCTTAGAAAAACGCCCGATTTTGCTTTTGGATGAATGGGCAGCCGATCAGGACCCCGAGTTCCGTAAGCTTTTCTATTTAGAGCTCATTCCTCTGTTTAAATCCATGGGTAAGACTATTATTGCTATTACTCATGATGATAAGTACTTTGATTCTGCCGATCATCTCCTATCAATTGATAGGGGAGTGTTAATTAGCAGATGATTTATTTGAGAAGGTTTTATCAGTATGTTTGAAAAAATAAATCACACTATAGATCGCTATTTAATCCAGCTATTATGTGTAGCCATTTTGTTTTTTGCATGCCTAGTTGTGGGCTGGCGCCATGTAGTGGTGAAGATTGATACTGGATATTTAGGGGTTTTGTATAGACCTCTTTCTGGCGGTGTTGATCTTGAAACGGTATTAGAAGAGGGTCTTCATCTTGTAGCTCCATGGAACACCGTTACTAAATATGACGGACAAATACTTACTAGTATGTCAAAGATGGAAGTGTTAACTTCTGATCTATTGAAGTCAAATGTCACCGTTAGTTTTCAGTATCAAATTGACCGATCAACCCTTCCTTTATTGCATAAATATGTAGGGTTAGATTATCTCAATCGTATTATTGAGCCTACGATTTTGACTGCGGCTCGGATTCGGTTTGGGCAGTATCCATCAGACAAAGCATTCACTACTTATGTAAATACAATATCAATGGAAATTGCTGATACAGCAGATACGCTGCTAGTTGAGAATATCAATCCCCCCGGCTTAAAATTTCTGAGGTTGGTTCGCATCCCAAGTGCTGAAATCAGTCATATGACCTTTCCACCAGATTATGAAAAGGCAGTGAATGAGAAGCTTGTTCAGTCTGCCATTGCCCAGTCCTATGTGTACAAGATTCAAGCTGCAAAAAGTGAAGCTGAGCGTCTTGAAATTGAAGGCAATGGTTTGCGCAAGTACCAGCAGTTAGTACAAGCTGGTCTAACGGATAATTTTTTACGTCTGAAGGGAATTCAAGCAACTCAAGCGTTGGCAGAATCTGATAATTCGAAAATTGTGGTGTTTGGTAATGCTGGTAGCGCAGGTCTTCCATTGGTGCTTGGAGATCCACAGATTAAAAAATAACTGCTTGGGCGCTTTTTAATCGCTCCAAAAAGCTACTCTTTAATGTAAAAATTTCCAAACTCATCAATGATGCGAGAGGTTGTAAAACCAGCAAGTTGTTTGGATCGTATCTGTAAAACCTTATCTAAAACCCTTGTTCTGAAGCTCCATCCAGGTGGCAGCGTGAGAACATGAGGCAGTTGCTTTAGCATTTGCTCCGAATTTCCAGATACGGATTGGGCTGTGTAGGATGTGAGCACAAAATTATTTCCCTGACTGTCTATTAGCTCATAAATTTCGGTGCCAGGTGCCCATAGATAATAGGATTTTTCAATTGAGGGGTACTCAATATAAGGAGTGCCAGTAAATCCTTGCTTCATCAATATTGGACTAGTGATAAGCACCCGCAATGGCAAAATAGTTTCTGCAATTACAGAAAATTTAAGAAATCCAATTTGAACATACGGGGCCGTTAAGCCAATGACGACATTGGTTGCTGTAGGGTGCATGATTCCACCCTTTAGGATGTAGTAAGGCTTTTTTTCCAGCGTCGCTAAGGTGGCGGTAATAGAGGGCAATGTCATTCCTCCAAATGCCTTAGGATCGCAAGGCCCGTATCCATAGGTTGAATAGGTCAGGATTTGAATATACGTTCCACGAAATGTAAAAGTGGAAATAACGCATGTGGGATCATGGGCCCTTGGGTTCTCAACAGAAGACTCCAATGCAGACTGATTTTCTGCACCAAAATGGGGCGTTTGGTCTAAGGTTTGGTTGGCATTACCGACACCAATAGTGCCGAGCCATAAGGCTAAAATGAAGGTATATTTGTTAATTCTTGGCATAAAGTAATATTAACCTAAAAATTAAAATACAAATGTAGCGCTTGACCTTGGTTTATTTGGCGCTTAACTTTTATATCACTCTGCTACAGATCGATAAAACCGTTCTTTTGATTGCGCTTAAAAATGATTACATTTGTTTATGCACTGAAGGTCCTCACGGTTGGTATTTTAATTGGAGGCGGTCTTATGTTTGCATCTAGATCTCGCCGCCAGGAAAGCGGAATGGTTAACAGCGGTTTTTTTGCAAAACTGCAAGTTATCTCAAGATTTTTTGGCAAAGCGGTTGTATTTCTTGCTATGCTTCTTTTGCCCTTTGTATTATTAAAGCTAGTTGGTTTAATTTAACCTACTTAAAACATTCTTTTGTAAAAAGTAATTATGAAATTGATTAAATTAAAAAAATATCTTGCCCTTCTTCCATTGAGCATGCTGACAGCATGTGGTGTTGCTCCGAGTTTCTCGGATATGTCACAGGCCTATCAAACTGAAGTAGCTAGATACTCGAATAATAATTTGCTTCTAAACGTTGTTAGATCGTCCAAGCAAATGCCAATGAGTTTCTTGGATATTCCCTCGGTATTGGGTTCGGGCTCAATTGGAACTAGCGCCAGCTTAATGGATCAGTGGTATAGCACTGGCTTATTTAGCGCAGCTTCATATGCCGGCATTGCAGGTGGTGGCTACTACAACTCAGCGTCCTTGGGCATGACTACAAATAGAGGCTTTAACTTCACTCAATCATCCTTGGATAATGCTGATTTTATTAAAGGCTTCTTATCGCCGTTGAATATGGCAAATGTAAGTTACTTTACAAACGGTCAACAGCCTAAATACTTAGTTTTCAATTTATTGATTGCTAGCCTTAGCTTTACAGATAAAGATGGAAAATATATTTCATTAATTAATGACCCATATTCATCGAATTTCGGTGACTTCCAAAAAGCAATGAATTTATTGGTAAGTCTGGGCTTGACGACTGAAATGGTTCAAAAGATGAATCTGATTGGTCCAACTTATAGCGAAAAATCTCTGATTGATGGCCGCATCATGGCAACCTTTATGAATTCGCCTAATAAGGGGGGCACCCTTCTGAAGAAGACGGTCCAAGGAAAGGATATCTATCAGTATGCAGTTCCTGAGATGGGCTTTCGTTTTTGCTTCAACCCTGTAGTTGCTAAGGCCGAGGTAATAGATCGTTTTGGCGAGGACTTATTGTGTAATGGAATGGCGGGGGCTGGTAATGCAGTTCCTAAGCTTGATGGTGCTAAGACAATAAAAGAGGTATCTGATAAAGCGGTAGCAAATACTCCCGCTAAGCAAAAGCAGGCATTCAGTTTGCAAGTGCGCTCTCCAAATGATGTTTTTAGCTTCCTAGGCGTTGTGACTTACAAGCAGCTGCAGTCCGGTAATAAGGAGTACATCACCGTACCTTCAGATCAGGGAACTCTGGTTGGGGATACCAAGCAAAACATAGCTACTCCAATTTTGATGGTTGAGCAATCTGTCCCATCCAAAAAGATTGCTGTGATTGAGTATGACGATGAAGTGTATGCGGTCCCGCTAAGCAAAAATGGCTTCAGTTCAGCTACTATGAATATCCTCTCACAGTTGGTCAGTATTTGTAAGGTAGCCGGCTCGATTCCTCCATCACCAGCTGTTTTAGTGAAGTAATGATGATGATTATTATTGCAGATGAGAATTCAATCACTTACCGGGTAGTTAAGAACCATGAAGAGCAGTATTCAATATGGCCTACCGGGAAAGATCTTCCCTTAGGTTGGTTAGAGGCAGGTTTTGATGGTAGTAAGCAATCCTGCTTAGACCATATTGAAACAGTCTGGACGGATATGCGTCCTTTGAGCTTGCGCAAGCAAATGGAAGTCCTTGCTAAAGAGCCGCCATTAAAAGATGGAGGTGACTCTGCTGTTACGACTGGCCCAAGCCTGGTAGAGAGATTAAGTGTCGGTGACCATGATGTACGCATGGTGCTTCGCCCTGAACATTCTCTAAGCGCCCTAAGAGCGGCTGTTGACAGAGGATTTGTGCAAATCGAGTTCATTAATACAAAAGGCGGAACTACAGTCGGCTTTCAGATTGATTTGAGTCTAAGCAACACCAGTAAACTGAAGGATGAAAGCGGTAAGGGAGATATTCAACTCGTTGGATTCTTTACGCTGAATTTCCAAAAAGTAAAATGTATTGCTAATATCTCCCTACAGTCGTTTGACGGCAAAGGAAAGCTAGAATTAATTAGCTGAGTTTCCCAGTATCTTTAGAAGCTCTTCAGGCGTGTGATCACCAGCAAGAAGAGCTTCAACCTCTTCATCTGTCATATTTTCAATTTGATTAATTTCTTTTGAGATGCCATCAGTTCGTTTGGAAGAGCTTTGCTGATCTATCACCAGTGCAAGCTCTGCAATCGTGGGTGCACTAAAAAATAATCCTAAATCTAAATTAATCTCAAAACTCTGTTTTATCTGACGAATGAGTTGTGCAGCAAGTAGCGAATGTCCGCCTAGGTCAAAGAAATTATCCAAGACTCCAATTCGATTAATCTTTAAGCAGTCCTGCCACAGTTTCGCCAGCCTTACCTCAGATTCACTGCTTGGAGCTAAGAATTCGTTACCAAGTTCGGGTCTGCTATAAAGATTCTCTTCTTCCTGGTTAGTATTTATCGAGTTTGCAGCTATCTTAAGAGAGCTTTGGGCTCTTGAGCTTGGATTGTTTGTTGCAATCATGAAGTTAGGAATTGCAACTAATCCTAGAGATTTTTTAAAGGCCAATAATCCTTCCTCTGGTGAGAATCCTTCATTACCAGCAGAGGCATCCCATCGATCCCAATTCATTACTATCCATGGTGTCTGAGAGTTGAGATTCTTTAAGTTAGCGAAAGCGTTGATTAGATTTCCTGTGCAAGCATGACTAGCTTGTCCTATTCCACCAATTTTTGCCGATAGGGAAGACATTACTATGCAGAATTGAAGTTTTAATGGATCTACGAATTGAGCGAGTTGCTTGAGTTGCGATTGTTGTTGTTGAAGATTTTTCTCAAAAGCCTCTACATCTAAATCCTGGATTAATCCTGTATGCTGACTTGCGCTCATATCATGACTATCAATTATTCCGTGAATCGGACCAGCAAGGACGCTTACTTCATTGATAGTAGATTGCAGCCCATTAGGGTCGATGAAAATAGGAAAAATAGTTGAACCCAACTTCTTTAAGTCTTCAATTTGCAGTTGAATTTGAGTATTATTTTCAAAATTTCTATCTGCAGTACTAAGGATGAGATTGCCTTTTACAGACTCTGCAATCGCCTGAGAAAATGCGCAGCCGACTCCATCTAGGCCACCTAATATTAGATATGTTTTCTTGTCCTCCAGGATGTTGGAGGCGCTGAAATAGTCTGCACCAATGGGCTCGATAGACTGGGTCCAAAGTTCACCATTGCGAAGTGCGGCATACGTTACCGAGTTTTTAGAATATAGCCAATGAATGATGTTTTGATGTGTGGTTGGATGTTCACGCATCTCTGGAGTGATATCCAGTAATGAGCAATGGGTAGATGGGAGTTCATACCTAGCTGATGTCAGTAGACCTAAAATACTTGAATTTTCAGGGTGCAAATCTGTGGAGCTAAATAAGTTCATGGTCCCACTAGCAATAACTTGAACCGAGCTTGACTGGTGAAATGCCTTCAGTAGATTTACTAGTCCAATCGAACTGGTAAATTGCTTCTCACTAGTTGGGGCAATATAAATAATGTTGGGAGATACGCAAGACTTTTCTTGGAGTGAGGTATAGAGTCTCTCTAGTTGCTCTTGTGCGGCTATGTCGAGGGAGTAATTCCCATGCTCTTCTTCCATAAACTTAGAGCTAAATGAGGCGCAAATAACGGTATGCCCATCATTGATTAGAGAGTCTTTGATGCTGGTCATCAAACTATCTGAAGAAGCAAAGATTAAGTATGTCGAAGGCTTTTGATTGGTGCTGGTGACCAAGGGGCTGGACTTCCATGTATTGCAATAAAACCAATGATTTGGATTGGTTTGCCTGGATGCAAATTGCGTATCCTGAGTCTGGGTGGCAGTATTAGATTTGCGTGGCTCAATCCAATACCGAGTGCGTTCAAAAGGGTAGGTCGGAAGTGAGACCTTGAGTCGATCTTCATTTTCATAATAAGCATTCCAGTCAATTGGCTGATTGTTTAGCCAAGCTTTAGCTAGGCTGTCTACCCAGAAGTCAGATGCACTCTTTTTATCAAACGCCTGAGGTAGGCTATTGATCATATGGATCTCAGATCCACTTTGATTTAGCTGCGTCAATTGACTTAGAGTTTTGCCTGGGCCAATCTCAATAAATAGAGGGTGTTCAATTTCATTTATTAGGCTCTTGATGCCTTGACTAAAGAGTACCGAGTTTCTGAGGTGAGCAGACCAGTATTGCGGATTGATGGCCTCTTGTTTGGTAATCCAAGTCCCATGCAAATTAGATATGAATGGAATTGAGGGCTCATGCCATTTCACATTACCAAGCACCTTTTCAAATGATGCCAACATCGGCTCCATCATTGCAGAATGAAACGCATGCGATGTTTTCAGTATTTGACTACTGATGCCACGAGATTCAAGATCTGACTGGTAGCTTACGATTAGTTCTGTTGGGCCTGATACAACACATAACTCGGGACTATTTTCAGCAGCAATCTCTAGGTTTAAATTTAGTCGCCTTAGGTCATCGCGAATCTCTTGTGAGGAGAGTGGGGTGGAAAGCATAGAGCCAGAGGACATCTCTTGCATCAGTTGACTGCGTTTCATCACCAACAGTAGGGCATCTTCCAGGGAGAATACCCCTGCTATACAGGCTGCGACATATTCTCCAAGACTGTGTCCAATCATTGCTGTGGGCGTGACTCCAAACTGCATCCACAATTTTGCTAGAGCATATTCAGTAGCAAACAGACATGGTTGAGTAATGGAGGTTTCCTGCATGCGAAGATTAGCGGTCTCCTTATCAGCTTCTAGCGGATAGAGAATTTCCTTAATATCCATCCCAAGTAGCGGCTGCAGAATCTGCGCACACTCATCGATTGCATCTGCAAACACTTTTTCTTGCTTATAAAGTGCCTCACCCATACCAGCATATTGACTTCCTTGGCCGGTAAACATAAATACTGGCTGGGTTTGATTCTTGGCCTCAGTAGGCTTTTGGGACTTGAGGAGCTCAATTGCCTCAGCAACATTTGAGCAGGTAAATGCTAATTTATGTTGAAAGGCTTTTCTGCCACGTGAAAGTGTATTTGCTACATCTGCCAAGTTTAGAGCTGGGTTCTTGGAGAGGTGGCTAGATAAGTTCAGTATGTAGTCTTCAAGAGACTGCTTTGTTTTTGCCGACAAAGTAATGATCTGTTTCGATCTTGAAGATGGAGAACTAATGAGAAGTGGTGGCTCCTCAAGGATGGCGTGAGCATTTGTGCCCCCGACCCCAAATGAGCTTATGCCGGCGCGCCTAGGTTGATTTGTTCGTTTCCATTCTGTAGGTCTATCAACTACATAGAAAGGTGTTTTTTCAATCTGCAGTTTAGGATTCGGTTTTTGCCAATTCAAACTAGGTGGAATCAGTTCATGCTCCAGTGCAAGCGTAGTTTTCACTAAGCCTGCTAAACCGGCTGCCTTATCCACATGTCCAATGTTGGATTTAACTGATCCCAGACCGCAAAATCCAGTCTTATCAGTGTGCACTCTAAATGCTTGGGTTAAGCCACTAACTTCAATTGGATCGCCAAGAGGTGTGGAGGTTCCATGTGCCTCAACATAAGAAATTGTGCTGGGGTCTACTTCCGCAGCAGCTTGGGCTTCTAGAATAACTTCCGCTTGACCATTCACGCTGGGTGCTGAATAACCAACCTTGTCAGAGCCATCATTATTAATGGCACTCCCTTTGATCAGAGCATGAATTTTGTCGCCATCCTTAAGTGCATCTTCTAATCTCTTGAGAATGATTACAGCCGCTCCATTGCCATCAATGAGGCCACTGGGAGCGGCATCAAATGGGCGGCAATGGCTGTCTGGCGAGTAGGCAGCCCCAGGTTCATGAATATGCCCCATTTTTTGCGGTAAATGGATGGTGATACCACCCACAATAGTCATGTCAGCTTGATAGGTAAGCAGTTGCTGACAGGCTAGGTGAGTGCTCACTAAAGATGAAGAGCAGGCTGTGCCAATATCAATCGCAGGACCTTTGATATTCATGCTATAGGCAATACGAGTGGGGACGAAATCCTTATCGTTATATATAGAAAGCTCAAAGCCACCTACTTGCTCAAGCAGTTCTGGATTAGACATCAAGTTAAAAGGCAGGTATGTATTCATACCGGCACTCGTAAAGACGGCAATTCGTCCGGGGAACTGTTCAGGAACGACACCCGCATCTTCCATTGCCGACCATGCACACTCCATAAGAACTCGATGCTGTGGATCCATCAACTCTGCTTCACGGGGTGAAATGCCAAAGAAGTTTGCATCAAACATTTCGGCATTCTCCATAATGCCTTTGGCTGCTACAAAATTGGGATGATTTACGATGTCAGGACTAAATCCTGCCTCCAGCATCTCTTCTTTTGTGAATTGGGAGATCGATTCAGTTCCTGAACTGAGGTTTTCCCAAAATTGCTCTACATTAAGAGCTCCAGGCATGCGTACTGCCATCCCAATGATGGCGATGCAATCTAAATTCTGGGTTGATTCAGTTTGATTCATGCTTTTATTCAACTTCTATTGATTTGTTATGTCGATTTTTACTTAAATTCGCTTTTTGACGATTGGCTTTTTCTAAAATAGCAGCCCTTTGCTTTGCGGCCCTAGTCAACACCTTATCGACCTCTACTTTTTCATTGCCTGATTGATTGGAAATAAAGTTAGCTAAAGATTGAATAGTGGGGTACTTAAAAAGATCAATGACCTGACAGTCGGGCGGCAGGATGCCTTCTAGCTTTTTAAAAACTTGCAATATCAGTAATGAGTTTCCACCAATATCAAAGAAATTATCCGTTTGATTGATTTGTCCGCACCCTAATGCCTCTGTCCAGGCACCGGCAATCTCTTCTTGAATCTTTCCAGTGGGCGCAAAAGTCGATACATTCTCTGAAGTACTTGTGCTTGGTGCTGGTAAAGCACTAAAGTCAATTTTTCCATGGCTTGATAATGGCATTTCAAGCATATGAATTAGCACTGTTGGAATCATATATTCCGGTAATTGATCCTTTAGAGTCATACGTAATTCTTCAGAGGGGATCGGCTTTTGATCCTGAGTTGTGAAGTAGCCGGCTAACTTTAAAGAGCCCGGCCTATCCTCTCGAATCATGACTGCCACTTCTTTTACATTCGGTATTTGCGAAAAGCTGGCTTCGATTTCGCCAAGTTCTATTCTGTAACCATGTAATTTGATTTGTTTATCTTTTCTACCTAAAAATACTAGATCTCCATTGGCCTGATAGCGAGCTCGATCACCCGTTTTATAAAGCCTATCCCCGGACATATTTTCAGATGCTGAGAAAGGATCTGGAATAAAGTTGCTGGCTGTTTGTGCTGGCCGATCTAGGTATCCGCGCGCAAGCCCGAGCCCTCCAATATAGAGATCTCCAGCAACGCCTGCTGGAAGCAGTTGGAGTTGATCATCAAGAACATAGAGGCGCATTCCATCAATCGGTTTACCAATTGGCACTGTTCCCTGCATGGGTGTCATTGTTTCAAGAACACAGCAGCCGACTACGGTTTCGGTAGGGCCATATTCATTGACAATACTGCAACTCCCATCTACTAACCAGGGGTTAATTGATGACCCCAGTAGTGCTTCACCACCCAATACTAGTGAGTTGCTGAGATGTGGGTTGCTCAGTTTATCGGTTTGTCTTAAAGAATTTAATAGCTCAAGATGAGCAGGCGTAATCTTAATGAAGCTATATTGATAAGGAGACTGATTGAGTGCAATTAAAGCTTCTAAGTCTTCACCATCGGGCATTAAGACCACCTGATTCCCTGCAACTAATGGCAAGAAAAGGCTGGTAATCGTTGCATCAAAGCTGAATGAACCGAGTACTGGCGAGCCATCGCCCTTATCAGCTTGATAAGCTACCTTTGCCCAGCTCAGATAGTTGCTCAAACCTTCATGGGTAATCATTGCCCCTTTAGGTTGACCGGTAGAGCCTGAGGTGTAAATTACATATGCTAGATTTTGCGGATTAAATTGCACACAAGGGTTGACCTGGCTGCGCGAGCGAATCTGCTTTTCATCAACATCCAAGCAGCAGTGGTTGTGCGAACTCAGATCTAGACTGTTTAATAAAGATGTTTCGGTAACAAGAAGTTTTACTTGAGCATCGCCCAATATGTACTCTAGACGTTTTCTGGGGTAGCTAGGATCCAAGGGTACATATGCTGCCCCTGCTTTTAGGCAGGCTAAAAGTGTGGCCACCATTTCCCATGAGCGGTTCAGACAAATACCTACTTTTTGATCAACTTGAATGCCAAGATCAATGAGATGGTGCGCTAGTTGATTGACGTACTGATTTAATTCTTGATAGCTGAGCGTAATTTCATTTCCCTTGGCTAGAGAAATCAGTGCAACTTTATCTGGGTGTGTCTCAACTTCTTTTTCCCACTGGCGCACGATATCTACTAAAGCTGGATTGCGCTCAGAAGAATTCCATTCTGTCAGCTGAGTCAGTACATCCTGTGTATTTAATAGAGGAATGCTATTGATTTGAATTTCAGGAGTAGCAAAGACCGTCTCTAAAATATTGAGATAGGAATTTAACAAGCCATCAATAGTTGAGGCTTGAAATAAATCAGAGTTGTAATCACATTCAAGACTGACTTTATCGCCTCTTAAGTTAGCAGTCAGCGTCAGATCCATCCTCGTGTAAGCAATGGGTTGCTGGTGCATTTCAATAAAGAGGTTTTCAAGAGATTGCGACTCATCTAAGCGCTCTAAATTAAATACACAATTGATCAGCGGCGCACGACTAATGTCGCGAGGAAGATTTAACTTGTTCAGCAGATGAGCAAATGGATAGTCTTGATGCTGATAGGCCGCCAGTAGTGAATTTCTCACACAGTGAAGGTGGCTCATAAATGAGCTATCGGATGAAATCTTGCTCAAAATAGGTAGCAGATGAACGCAGTAGCCAACAAGAGAATCAGACCCCTCTATAGAGCGTCCCGTATAAGGCGCTCCAATGGCAATTTGGTTCTGTCCACTTAGGCGGTGTAAGAGCGTTGAAAAGGCTGCGAACAACACCATATACAGAGTACTACCGTTTTTACCTGCAAGCACTCTTAAGGCCTTCAATAGCGAGGGATTTATCTCAGCCCAAGCTCTTGATCCTTTATAAGTTTTGATATGTGGGCGAGGAAAATCATAAGGGAGCTCAAGCTCGGCAATGGGGTTAGAAAATTCTGATAGCCAGAATGCTTCATCTGTAAGTGCTTTGCTTGACTGAGCATAGTCTTTTTGCCATTGGATAAATTCACGATACTGCAACACCTTTTTCTGTTTAGGCGCTTGTCCGCCAATTAACGCTGCATAATTTTCAACAATCTCATGCAGCACTACGCCCATAGAGGGGCCATCAGTGATGATGTGGTGGCTTGAAAGGGCTAAAACATAGGCATCATGTGCAAGCTTAATCAGAGTTGGCTTAAAGAGAGGGCCTTCATCTAGCTTAAACGGCGTATTCGCCTGTAATAAGAACCACTCATTTAGGGCGGCTAAGGGATTAGATTCTTCACTTAAGTTTACTAATGGGAGTTTGAGATTCTCTGGTTCGGATACATGTTGCACCTCACCGGTACTATCGATAGTAGTTCTTAGTGATTCATGCTGATGAATGCATTGTTGAACAGCAATTTCTAGGGTTTGAATATTTAATTCACCTTTTAGAGAAATTGCTGCAGGATCGTTATAAGCTAAGTTACCTTCAGGGCTTAACTGTGCCAGCAGCCATAACTGCTTTTGTGCTTCAGCCAAAGGGAAAGACTTTTTCTTTTTTGCTAAAAGTGTCTGATAGGTATCTTTTAGCTTGGTAATGTTAGGAAGATTTTCAATGACCTTACCTGCTGCAACTCCAAAATCAATAAAACAAGCTATCTCTGATACCCCTAGCTGGAGCATGTGATCCAAAATTGGTTCTACGGATTTTGGAGAACCAATGAGAGCACTGGTTGCTACATACTTTTCATAAGCTTTGTTGACAATAAATTCTTTGTCTGCAGCAGATGCGCGATTAATATCCTGAACTGGTCCAAGGCCCTCTGCCATTTTTTGAAATAAATTAATGCTTGACAGCAGGTAGTCACACATCGGTTTGCGTGCTTCTTCAATAGCTTGAGCTGCATCTTCTTCTAAGTAAGTGTGAATCAGAACAGTGATGCGGGCTTTTTGAGGATCATGTCCATGAGAAGCTAAAGCATTTTTATAAATTGCAATATTTCTGGATAAATCATCAAGGGATTGCCCCATCATATTTGTGAGGATATTCATCCCTAGCTCTCCAGCCTTCTGGTAAGAGTCAGGGTTATTGACAACCGTTAACCAAGACGGCAGCTCCTTTTGCTTTGGACGCGGATAAGTTTTAATCGTGACATCGCTTTGATTGCCACCTTTTCGAGAAAGGGACTCGCCACTCCATAGACGGCGAACGGTTTGAATGGTTTCAAACATGAGATCGCGATTATTTTTAAAGGAATCGGGAGCAAAGACAAAATCATTTGGATGCCAGCCTGAGGCAAAGCTAATACCTACGCGACCATTAGAGAGGTTATCGACTACTGACCACTCTTCTGCAATTCTGATAGGGTCATGTAGGGGCGCAACAACGCTACCTGCACATATTTGGATATTTTTAGTTTCTCTCGCAATTGCTGCAGCTAATACAGATGGATTGGGCGAGAACCCACCAAATTCATCAAAGTGCCTTTCTGGCACCCAAATGGAGCTGAAGCCATTGGCATCGGCATAGCGTGCTCCATCAATGAGTAGCTGATATTTGCCGGCAGAATCAGCTGCGTTGTAATTTCCAAAGTAAAAAATTCCAACATCTAAATGCGTTGCATTGATGCCATTTGATTTATCAATCGGAGCAAGATTTTCGTTATGACTTAACTTTGATTGGTTGCGAAACCAAGCCCTCTCAGAGGGCTCCTCCTTTGCTACGGAAGAGTTTGCTGGGAGTGATTTTTTGGTAGTTGCAGCCAAAGGATTTGATGCGCTTGGAATGAATCCGCCATCACGTAACTCAAGAACCGCCTCTTTAACGACTTTAATGAGTTTATCTAGATCCTCATCTGAGTGGGCTGTAGATAAAAAGCAGGCACGCCATTCCCAGATATAGACCCCTTTTTCTAGGAGGAGGTAATAGAACATTTCAAGATTGCCGGAGAACTTAAACTGAAAAGTAGAGGCAAAGTGAATCACCTTCATCGGAATTTTTTCAGACTCAAAAAATACATTGAGAGTTTTTGCTAAATTGGCAGTCTTTTGATTTAGCTTTTCCTGCAGGGCAGGTCCTTCGGCTTTTAACTTCCGTAAAGTAGCTAGACAAGTAGCCATAGAGAAGGGGTGCTGGCAAAAGGTGCCTCCAAAATACGTGCGCGTGGCTCTAGGATACGAAGTATCACCATATTCCCAGTAGCCGCCATCAATGCCATCTAGAAAGCGACTTGATCCCGCTACTGCACCAATTGGCAGTCCGCCACCAATAATTTTTCCATAGGTTGCGATATCTGCTTTAACGCCAATAAGTCCCTGAACTCCAGCGGGATGAGCACGGAAACCACTTACCATCTCATCAAATATGAGTGCTACATCATTTTCTTCTGTAAGCGTTCTCAACTGCTTAAGGAACTCAAATGGCTGAAAGTCTAAACGACGACTTTGAACTGGTTCTACCATGACCGCAGCTAGCTCATGCGCGTGTTTGCGAATGACTTCTAATGTTTCAGGGGTGCCATATTCCAGCACCAGTACATCTTTTGCAATATTGGCGGGAACCCCGGGGGCGACAGGCTCAGATACAAACTCACCATTCTGTATTGCCGTCTTTACAAGCGTTCCATCTGAGTGGCCGTTATAGGCACCCTCAAAAATAACGATCTTATCTCTGCCGGTTGCTGCTCTAGCAAGTCGAATGGCAATCATCACTGCTTCGGTGCCAGAATTGGTAAATGCCACACGATCATGACCGGTGATTTCAGTAAAGAGGCTCGTAATTTCTTCCATGTAAATAGAGCGAGGCCCTAATTGAAATCCAAGTTGCGTTTCTTTTTCAATAACGCCATTTAAGAACTCTGGTTTGCTGCCAAAAAGTAGTACACCAAACCCCATAGTGAGGTCAATGTAATCATTTCCGTCTACATCTTTAATATGGGAGCCGGTTGATTCAACCCCGGTGATCGGATACAAAATTTCTTTAGTAGAAAAACGGAAACCAATGCTTGCTCTGCTATCGGCTAAGCCTTTGCGACTTGCTTGAGCCAATGCTTTTGATTTAGGCGTTTTCTTTTGATAGCGCTCAATCAGTCCATTGAGGAATGTACTTTGCTGCTCAGTTAGATTCCCAGTTGTAGGGGTGATGGGGATATTTAGAGCGCGCAAAGGGGATGAGCGGTCTTCTGTGCTCGGCTTTTGTGGAACTACTTTATTTACAGGTGCGGGTGCAGGTGCAGGTGCAGCAATAGGGTTTTGTACAGCCGGAATAGTGGCCGCTTGTCCAGACCCCATTGCTTGCATCAATGCTAGATGCTGAGACATCAACTGTGTCTGAGCAAAGATAAGCTGACTTAGATCAGAGGAGTTGGCACTACTGATTGGGGGTATGGCATAAGATGGCATGACATTTGATGTCGCTACCATTGTGCTTGCTTGTGGGGTGGCTGCCGGAGCAGTGGACATGGCGACTGGCGGTGGTGTTATTACAGCTGCTGGAGTACTAGCCTGGGCACTCGAGTCCTTAGACATTACATTGAGAGAGTTGAGGTAGTGTGCAATTGCACTCAGCGTGCTGATCTCTTCAAAGAATTGGCGAATTTCAATTTTTACACCAAAGTTATCATCGATAACACGCGCCCCAGAAAGAAGTACTAAAGAGTCTGCACCCATTTCTAAGAATGGAGAATTGACATCAATCTCTTCGCTTGGAACCCGGAACAGCTCTGAGAAAAGTTCGAGTAGGCGACTGAGGATAGCCTGATAATGGTCCTCAGATTTCGGGGTTGGATTAGATGGGGTATTAATCACGGCAGTTTCCTTGGTAGAAATCCAGTAGCTTTTTCGTTGAAAAGGGTAGGTGGGTAATTCAGTGATGTGTTTTGCTGACCCAAAATTAAATTGTTTCCAATCAATAGGAAGTCCCAATGCATATAGCTGGGCTAAAGAGTGGGTTAAAACGAGATCATCTGACTTATATTGCTGCAGAGAAGGGAGCCAATCTATATGAGCATCTTGAGATTTGCCAAGATTACTCAAAATTGGATTAGGGCTAATCTCAATAATGACGTCCGGCTTTAAGTCATATAGGCTCTGTAAGCCTTTTGAAAATTGCACTGCTTTACGGTAATGGTCTCTCCAGTACTTCGGAAAATTCTGTTCTTTTGTATTGTTGATTTCTCCAGTTAGACAGGAGATGTAAGGCAAGACTGGCTCAGCGTATGAAATACTCTTAGCAAAAGACTCAAATTCATTTAGCATCGGCTCCATTAGCGGGGAGTGAAATGCATGGGTTACTGGGAGTGAGTAAGTTTCAATACCTATATCGTGACACTGCTTCAATATCAAATTAAGGCAATCCAGATCCCCAGAAATAACAATATTCTCAGCGGCATTAATTACCGCAATATTAATTTTGTCTAAGTAGGGTTTGATGATGGGTTCAATCTTTTGGGCCGTAGCAAAAACTACTGCCATTGAACCTGCTTCTGGTAATTCATCTGTCAGTCGGCCACGCTCTACAACCAATCGGATTGTATTTTCAAGGCTAAGCACGCCTGCAATACATGCAGCTGCATATTCGCCAAGACTATGTCCAATAACGGCACTTGGTTTTACCCCTAATGAGATCCAGAGCTGGCTAAGGGCGTATTGAATGCAAAAAAGAGCTGGCTGAGCAAACTTCGCATTTTTGAGTAACTCGTTGTTTTCAACTTCAGTATCCGAGAAGATCAGGGGTAATAACGCGCAATTCGTAACCTTGTTAAATACTTGGTCGCATTCGTCAAGCGCAGCCTTGAAGACTGGTTGCTGTTGATAAAGATCCTTCGCCATACCCGAGTAGATGGAACCTTGACCGCTAAATACAAAAGCTACCCGTAAAGATTTTTTAGGGCTCTCTGGCGAGGTAAAGATGGCTTTATTAGATTCTCCAGCAATGAAGTTTTTGAGTAGTCCATTTAGCTGCTGTGTACCTGATGCGCACAGCGCAGCTCGAATTTTGAAGTGATCACGATTGCGATTAACGTTTGAGCATAGATCGGATAGAGAGTAGCTAGGATCATTGCTAAGGTCTTCATATGCTTGTGCAAGTTGCATCAAAGCATTTTTATTTTTAGCTGAGAACGCAAAAACCAAGTTGGCATCTAAAGGCTCTGAGTGTGGAAGGGGCTCTACCGTAGTTTCTGGATACTCCTCAAGAACAAGGTGGGCATTGCTACCACTGGCACCAAATGCGCTTAATCCCGCATGCCTGAGTTTTCCGGCAGATGTCCAAGGTGTTAATTCTTTAACTGGGCATAGGTTGAGCTCAGGCCATGGGATGCGAGTGCTCGGTTTTTCAATGTGCAGGGTGGGCGGCAGCTCCCGATGCTCTAAAGCTTTAATGAGCTTGATGAGGCCCATTACGCCTGCAGCCGATTCTAGATGTCCAATATTCGATTTGAGAGATCCAATCAAAAGCGGATGATCACGATGGGCTGCATTGCCAATGACAGTGCCTAATGATTGAGCTTCAATAGGATCGCCCAAAGGAGTACCCGTTCCATGAGCCTCTATATAGTCAATCTCATTAGGTGAGATACCCGCCTTATCTAGAGTTTGTTTTATTAACTTCTGCTGGGCTTGACCATTGGGAACTGTAAAGCCGCTACTCGCTCCATCTTGATTTACACCTGTCGCACGAATGAGCCCCAAAATCTGATCGCCATTTTCTTTGGCATCCGATAGTCGCTTTAAGGTGACAATCCCGCAACCCTCGCCACGCACATAGCCGTTGGCTTCATCGCTGAAGGTTTTACATTTACCATCGGCTGACATCATGCCTGCAGCGGAAAGAGTGACATTTAATAGGGGGGAGAGCGTGAGGTTGACACCGCCAGCTAAAGCGAAATCACAATCTTTTGCGCGTAATGCATTGCATGCCAAATGTATGGCGGTAAGCGAAGAAGAACAGGCAGTGTCTACAGCAATGCTTGGACCTTGTAAACCAAGGACATATGAAATTCGACCAGCACAGGCATTTAACGGCGTGCCTGTATTGAAATAAGGATTAACTTCATCTTGATTAGAGGTTGCTTGAAGTAGTCCGTAGTCGCTTGAAGTAACCCCAACAAAAACCCCTGTTGCACTTCCAGATAGAGACGATGGTGGAATGCCTGCATTTTCGAGTGCTTCCCAAGCAACTTCAAGTAGAAGTCGTTGTTGAGGGTCCATGCCCTCTGCTTCTCTGGCTGTGATGGTAAAAAATTCAGCATCAAATTGATCGACATTCTCAACGAACCCGCCTCTGAGTGTGTACGCCTTTCCTGGAGTTCCCGGAGTAGGGTCATAGTAATCCTGGGCATTCCAGCGAGACTTAGGAATGTCGGTAATAGCATCTTTACCATTGCGGATCAATTGCCATAACTCTTCAGGATTCTTGGCTCCAGGCGCGCGGCATGACATTCCAACAATAGCAATAGGCTCTTGAAGTTGTGATTTAGAGCGATCGAGTTGATCCTTGAGTAGCTGGATTGCAGAATATGCCTTTTGAAGCGGCGTCATTTGATTTGGTGCGCTATCGGTCATTTTTGTTCCTTTTGCGCCGAGAGCGAGGATAGTTCACCATCAATCAATGCAGAAATCTCAGCATCACTCATTCCATCTATCTGGCTGGGATCAATCGATGGAGTAGTGTTGTGGATTACTTCCTCTTGTTGCGGTATTTGAACTTCCGTTTTAGCGTCTCTATAGAGTAGCGAAAGAATATGAGTGGCTAATTTTTCGATGCTCGGAAAATCAAATACGGTCGAAGGGGGAAGTGTATAAGCAAGCTGACGCTCTAGTTTGGTTCGTAGCTCTACTGCCATTAATGAATCCATACCCATATCAAAGAAACCGCGTTTGATATCTATATTCTCCTTATCTTCAATCTCGAGTAAGGCGCACACATGCGTTGAGAGATAGTCTGTGAGTATGTCTAGACGACTCCATGCAGGCTGCGTTTCAAGAGTATTTCTAAGATCGGGAGTGGTTACCTCTTTAAGTTCATCAGATTCTGAAATGAGGAGCTCAAAAACAGCCTGTTCAGAGCGACTGCTATAAATATTTTTTACGCGTTCCCAGTCGGCCTTGATGACTGCCACTTGGTGGGTTTCTGGGTTTACTATTACTTGCTCCAAATAGGCGATTCCCTCGCTAGGGCTAATCAAGGAAAATCCGCTATCAGCGACTTGTTTCGTACCAGATATATTGTTAACCATTCCGCCCTGTTCCCAAGGTCCCCAGTTAATGCTTTGTGCTGGAAGATTGAGCGAGTGTCGATAAGTCGCCAATCCATCTAAAAAGCCGTTTGCTGCAGAGTAGTGAGCTAATTTATGGGATCCAATCAGACTGGAAATTGACGAGTACAGAATAAAAAAGTCTAAATTCAAGGACTTTGACTGTTCATGCAAATTCCAAGAGCCGATTACTTTGGATTTCATCATTTCATGAATGGAGGCATTGTCTAATTCTTTAATGGAAATAGGATTTGCAATGCCCGCTGCATGAATAATGCCTTTGAGGACTTGATTATTCTTTTGAAGAACTTCAAAAACTTTTTGCAGTTCTTCCGCTTTAGTTATATCGCATTGAATAAAGAGTACTCGGGCACCTAATTCTTCAATTTTTTGGATGGCCTTTTGCGCATCGTTACTTGGCGTATTTCTACCAAGCAGAACAATTTCACTTGCCCCATGTAGGGCCAATGTATGAGCCGCTTGAAGTCCGAGGGAACCCATGCCACCAGTGATTAAATAGATGCCTCGTTGATCAATAGAGAGTTTATTTTTTGATGGGAGCGAGGTTTTTTGTAATCTTGCGATGAATCGATTGTTGCCAAGTAAACGGACTTGGTCTTCGTTTGCAGCTAATGCTATCTCGCTAAATAAATGCTTGGAACCCTCTTCGTCATATTCAATGACGCCACCCTTGAGCTTTGGATGCTCTAAAAATAGAGATCTGGCGAAACCATTCAGCATGCTTGAGAATGGCAAAGCAAACTCTGCTTGCGAATATTTTTCAGGCGCCTTTACGAGGAACCAAAGCGGTAGTTCGAGAAGGAGATTGGATAGTGCTTTGACGCAAAGGACAGCCTCATTAAAAATTTGCTCACCAAAATGCTGATCAATATTGCGCTCGTCCCAATGCTTTGGCCAAATAAATAAGATGCCCACTAAGTCATAAGATGCTTTAGTTAATTTAATTAAATCAACATAGCTATTGAATTCATGTGGATTGATGACCCACACTGTTTCTGATTTTTGCTCCAGACTTTCGCCCGGGAGAACATAAATACAGGATGAATCTCTGCCATCTAAAGCATTTTTAGGGATTTCATCAATAGTGGCCGCAAATACTAAATAACGCTGAGTATCTTTGATTTTGGCGTCAAGAATCTCACGAATATTTTTTTGCAGCCAGATGGGCTTTACAAAAACATCCTCATCCTTTTTGTTTTGAGATTGATAGTCAGCAATTAATAGTTGACTGACTCTATTGATTAACTCTTGATCACTCTCTTGGAACTTGCCTTGCGTCTGAAGATGTGAGCTCACACGATTCATATCGCCTGACTTGATGAGATCAAATAACTGCGAGCTATGTATGCGTTCAGTTGCGCCAGTCATGGGGCTGGAGTTATACCAGTGCCGTTTTCTCTGAAATGGATAAGTTGGTAGTGAAAGTGCACTAAAAGACGATGGGGCTTGATAAAAGCTAGTCCAATCAATATCAACTCCAGCTAAATAAAGCTTGCTCAGACTTTCAGCCATTGACTCAAGAGCTGATTTATTTTTTCTGAGACTTGGCAACAAACGATATGAATCGCCCTGTTTAATTTCCGATGCCATACCCAATAGAATCGGTTGAGGGCCCAACTCCATCAGAACATCGATATGTGCGGCGTTTAGGTTTGCAACAATTTTTGTAAATTGAACTGGTCTGCGGATTTGCTCTTTCCAATAGGCAGTATTTTGGAGTTCAGGCCCAGCAGGCTCTCCACTAACGTTGGAGAGGAGGGTAATTTTTGGCTTTGCAAGTGAAATAGTTTTTGTAAACAAGACAAACTCATCCAACATGGGTTCCATGAAGGCAGAATGAAATGCGTGTGATACTGTTAATTCACGGTACTGAATATTTCTTGCCTTCAGTTCGCCGATGAACTTGGCAATAGCTGAAGTATCGCCAGATAACACTGTTTCGGTAGGTGTATTTAGACCTGCAACTTCTAGTGTGGATGCTAGATTCAAGTCTTTCAGCATTACTTCAAGATCTTGGGCTGGTGCGAAGACAGCTAACATACCCCCAGTATTTTTTAAATCCTGCATTAATCGTGCACGAGTAGCTATTAATTTAAGGCCATCTTCTAAAGAAAATACGCCAGCTATACAGGCTGCAACATATTCACCAACACTATGTCCCGCAACTACATCTGGCTTAATTCCCCAAGAGAGCCAAAGTTGCGCCAAGGAATACTCTATGGCAAAGAGAGCTGGCTGGGTGTAAGCGGTTTGATTTAAGTCCCCCGAATCATCCTCAAGGATGAGGTGAATAAGGGAGCGTCCAAGAATGGGATCTAGATATTGGGCGCACTCAGCAATCGCCCTTTTAAAAACAGGCTCGTGTTCATACAACTCTTTACCCATGCCCTTGTACTGTGAGCCCTGTCCGGTAAATAGCCATCCGATAGAGGCGCCACCAGTATTGAGGCTGATTTTTTTCTCAAACGTTAAAGGTGCCGCATTATCCTTAATAAAGGATTGAAGCTTGGTAATGAAATCATGGATAGAAGTCGCAATAATAGAGAGGCGATATTCAAATTGCGTCCTAGCGGTATTAGCAGACAAGCAAAATAAATCTAAATCGGATTCGGATAATTTATGCAGGCTATCAATGTAGAGAGCTGCTTGCGCTTTAAGTGCACCCTTTGATCGACCGCTTAAATTCAGAATGCGTGATGAGCGATGTACAGGTGCAAGCAGATCTTTATTTGAAGCGATGATCGCTGGCGCTTCCTCTAACACTACATGGCTATTGGTTCCACTAAATCCAAATGAGCTGACTCCTCCAAAGCGTGATTTATTTTCAGCCTTCCAGTCTTTTTTCTGGTGAGTAATCTCTATAGGGAGTCGATCCCATTGAATATGAGGGTTAGGGGTCTGGCAGTGAAGATGCGCTGGGATCTCTTTATGTTGAAGGGCTAGAACCACTTTCATGAGGCCGCTGATACCGGCCGCACCTTCAAGGTGTCCAATATTAGTTTTCACAGAGCCGATCAGCAGCGGGCGTTCACGTGTGTGGGTATCGGAAAAGACAGCCTCGAGTGCGCCAATTTCGATCGGGTCTCCTAGGCTTGTGCCGGTACCATGAGCCTCGATATAGTCTATTTGACTGGGTTCCAAGTTACCGTTTTTCAAGGCATCCAAAATCACGCGTTGTTGTGATGGCCCGTTTGGTGCAGTAAGTCCACTACTTGCGCCATCCTGATTGATTGCAGTTCCGCGGATGAGCGCTAAAACGTTATCGCGCTGGGGATCAACATCGGAGAGTCTTTTGAGAACGATCAAGCCGCATCCTTCACCACGACCAAAGCCATTTGCTTCTGCAGAAAAGGCTTTGCATCTACCGTCTGGGGATAGCATATGATTGCGTGAAAAATCGATACTGGTTTCTGGACTAAGAATCAGATTTACTCCACCGGCAATAGCTAGGTCACACTCTTGGTTACGTAGACTTTGACAGGCTAAGTGAACGGATACTAGTGAAGATGAGCAGGCTGTATCGAGAGCTAAACATGGTCCCTGTAATCCGAGGGTGTATGAAAGACGTCCAGCCGCAACACTATGCGCCATACCCGTCGTCATGTACGCATCAATCTCAGTTTTTTCACGAGACATCAGAAGTAAGCTGTAATCTTGATTGCAAATGCCGATAAAGACACCAGTTTTGCTGCCATTCAAGCTTGACGGAATAATGTTTGCATTTTCAAGCGACTCCCAGCACACCTCTAGTAGTAAATGTTGCTGTGGATCCATGCTTTTAGCTTCGCGTGGCGAGATGCCAAAAAATTCTGGATCTGACTCTTGAACTTGAGTAAAGAAGGCGCCCTGGGTGGTGATGATTTTTCCTGCGTCATCATAATTAGGGCTATATAGGGATTTGCTATCCCAGCGGGTAGAGGGAATCTCTCCTACGGCATCCTTTTCTGCATTCAGAAAATTCCAGAAATCTTGAGGCGTGTTGACATGCCCAGGGAAACGACAGCCCATTCCAATAATGGCAATAGGTTCGTATTTTTGTTTTTCAGCGGCCTCAATTTGCTTGCGCGCAGATTGCAAGGCAACTAAGGCTTGCTTAACAGTTGAGAGGCCTGCCTCAGGGTGCACTGGTTCCATTTAGCTCGGACTAAAGATTCAACATTTACCATCGAATTTTTATCAGATTGATGGTAAAAAAACGGCAGATTTCGCAATTTTTTAGGTTAACACATGTATGTGAATTTGCTAGCCTTAGGGCTAGTCTAGGCGCCATTAGAAGCGGCTTATGCACCAAAATAATGCATAAATTCAAGTGCGTTTGTGGTCTCTAATTGGGTACTGAAGAGAGGGAATTTATTGACCTTGAAATATGGTCCAAAACCTCTTTCGCGTGTGAGCGAAGAAAAAAGTGACCTCCTTCAAAAACCTTTAAATTTGACCCACTTTGTGAATAGTCAGCCCACGCTTTCATCTCGTCTGGGCCGGCCTCAGGGTCGCCGGCTCCGGCAAAAATCTCTATAGGCGTATGAAGTTGTGAATCTTCATTTTTGAAGGCATATAGGTCACAAAGCGTCATATCTGAGCGCATTGTAGGTAGTACAAAGTCTATAAACTCTTGATTATTAAGGATTTCTTCTGGAAATCCACCATATTGTTTGAGGCTTTCAATGAATTGAACATTTGGTAAAGCATGCAAAAGTGCCCGTTTTCTAGGCAAATGTGGGGCGCGATGGGCTGAAACAAATAGGATTTCAGGGGCTTTTGCCTTTAAGCGAGCAAGCTCCCGAGATACTTCATAAGCACGCAAAAGTGCCCGTTTTCTAGGCAAATGTGGGGCGCGATGGGCTGAAACAAATAGGATTTCAGGGGCTTTTGCCTTTAAGCGAGCAAGCTCCCGAGATACTTCATAAGCAAGCAAGGCGCCCATGCTATGGCCAAAAATTGCATAAGGTCGATCCAAGAAAGGGAGCATTTGGGCGGCTATTGCCTGAGCCATTTGATGGGCATCGGTAATCGGCTTTTCGGAATAACGATTTTCTCTTCCAGGCAGTTGGATTGGGCAAACTTCAATAGTGGGGGCAAGCTGAGTAGTCCAGGGTCGATAAAGCGAAGCGCCTCCGCCTGCAAATGGCAAACAAAAAAGTCTTATCTTTGCATCTGGCTGAGGTCTTGGGCATGTAACCCAATTATTGAAAATGCCTGTACTCATTTGTTATCAAATCCCATTTCTCTTAATGCTTGCTTGAGTGACTCTTCAGCATCTTCTTCGCTGAGAGCTTCGATCGCTTTCAGCTCGGCATCATTATCTATTGTTTTGTCGATTGTGGTCGAAGATTGACCATCAATGAGTTTGTGCAAAAGGTGCTCAGCCAAGCTGGTAATGTTTGGGTGGTCAAATGCTAACGTAGCAGGGAAAGTTATTTTAAGATCCGTACTCAGTCGATTTTTTAGTTCAACTGAAGTGAGGGAATCCATTCCCATATCAAAAAATCCTTGCATTCTATCCATCTTGCGAGATTTTGGAATGCCCAGAACGGCAGCAACATTTTGCGCAACATAAGCTTGTAATAGCAAGCCTTGATCTTCTTTTGGAGTAGTCTGCAGCTCCTGCAGTAAAGATGAGTGAACTGTTTGATGATTGGATTTATCGCCGTCTAATTTTTCAATCAAGTTGCTGAAAAATGAGGGGCGATTATTTTTAGATAAGTAAGTACTCCAGTCGATATCCATCGCACCAATTTGTATGGCGTCTGACTGCAAGATTTCACCCAGCGCGTGAAAGGCGACTGTTGGATCAATCGGCTTAATACCTTGTTTAGCAAGATGATCATGAAGATTCATTCTGGCCGCTAGGCCAATTTGATTCCATGCGCCCCAGTTAATTGAAAATGTGCGCAATCCCTGAGCATGTCTGTAGTAAGCAAGCTCATCGAGGAAGGTATTAGCTACAACATAATTTGCCTGGCCTGGAGCACCTAACATAGAGGTGGCAGATGAGAAGAGTGCTAGAAAGTCAATTGGAAAATTCTTCGAATAATGATGAACTAGCCAGGTACTATCCATTTTTGGAGACAATACTTCTTTAAAGCGATGTACATTTTGTTGCGATAGCATGCCATCATCAACAACACCAGCACATTGAAATATCCCTTTAAGTGGATATCTTGAGTTCGCAAGTATTTCAAATACATTTTTTAATTCTTCAGCATTTGAGATATTCGCCTGAATGTACTCAATAGTTGCACCCTTATTGCATAACAAATCGATATAGCTTTGCTTTTCAGGGCTTGGCGGAGTTCTGCAAACGAGAACAACATGCTTTGCATTCTGATCAATTAACCATTTGGTTAAGGCCAGACCTAAGTCACCAAGGCCGCCTAGAATCAGATAGTTTGCCTCCCCCTCAATCTTCACTGGATTCTGATTTAGATCAATCACCACTTTGCCTGTGTGCTTGGCTTGTTGCATGGTTCTAAAGGCAGTCTCTACTGTGCTAGCTGGGTAAAGCTGATAAGGCAATGGTTTGAGCTCACCTTTAGCAAAGCGCTCTAAAAGAGCTTGGAGTAGTTTTTGCAAGACAGTACGTTCATCTCGGTATAAATCCATCAGATCGATGGGGAAGTACTGAACACCTGAGCAGATCTGCTCTACTTGAGCCGGGGTTCTGAGGTCGGTAATACCAATTTCTAAAAAGCGCCCACCTGATTTTAGTAATCGTAAGCTGGCATCGGTAAATTCTCCAGCTAAGCTATTGAGAACGATGTCTACCCCTTTGCCATCAGTCAATTGATTGATCTCAGCTTCAAACGCAGTAGTGCGAGAGTCAAAAATATATTTGACCCCGAGGTCTTTGAGTATTTGCCATTTACCTTGGCTGGCAGTAGCAAATACTTGAGCTCCTGCCTGCTGCGCTATTTGGATGGCTGCTTGACCAACGCCACCAGTACCAGCATGGATGAGGACGCGATCACCAGGACCAATCTTAGCAAGACTCTGCAGTGCATAGGCTGCTGTCAAGAAGGTAATTGGAATCGTAGCTGCAGCAGCATCTTCTAAATCAGGCGGCAGGGCAGCAGTTGTTGCTACTGGAGCGCAGGCAAAGCGAGAGAGGCTTCCTGGCACCATAGCCAGGACACGATCACCGACGGCAAATTGCGTAACGCCTGGACCAACTCTAGCAACAGTACCGGCGCACTCTACTCCTAAGCCATCACCTACTGCATTGACTCGATGTAATGCTAAGAGAATGTCCTTGAAGTTCAGGCCAGTGGCATGCACTTCAATTTCTACCTCATCAGCTACAGGGTCCTTGCGCTCACAGCTTTGCCATGACAGATCTGCCAAGCTACCAGAGGTAGGGATAGAGAGGCGATATGAGGCGGTGGCGGGGAGGGTGAGGTGGTTAGCGTGCTGCAATCGAGGCACATAACGTTGCGCTCCTCGATACGCAACTTGATGTTCAGTTTCTGCTGTGCGCGCTCGAGTGAGTTCACTAAAAAGAATTGCAGCTTCAGCAGCAGGATCAGTTTTTGTATGAGATACATCTAAATCAATAACTGTGCAGTTTAGATTTGGGATCTCAGCTGCAATACTTTTTCCAAGCCCTAGAAGAGGTGAGTGTCCAAGGTTGGGTGAGTTAAATCTATTTACAGAAAATGCATTGCGGGTAATGAATGTCAAATTACATTTATTTTGACCAGAACTCTTTTCTAGGGCTTGCGCTAAGTAGAGTGGTGCTTCCCAGGCCAATCGCAGTTGATCACTTAGTGCTTGCTCATAATGAAGGGTTTGGGTGATATCAAGCCCCCATAAATAGATGCAGTTATTGATCTTATGAGTACCCAATCTCTCAAAAAGTAATTCAAATGATTTAGGGTCTTGTGGATTTACTTCAAAGTGCTGCGTATCCTGCTCCACAAAAGAGCTTCCCTTGGTAATTAAAATACATTCAATATCAACATTCTTGCATTGCACTTGCAGCTGTTCAGCTAAATGCATCTCATCTGCAAAGACTAGCCAGCAGAAGTTCTTAGTAACTTCGGAATCGGAGATGTCAGTATTTCTCAAAGGGCTACTTTGCCATTCGATGTCATAAAGCAAGCTGGCAACTTCTTTTGCAGGCATTAACAAGTTTTGAAGTTGTAGCGGAGTTGCTTTTTTGGCCTTGATGTTATCGATGATGCACAGAATTACACCGCTAGAGGACAGCACTTCAATGTTTGCAAGCTGTACCTGTTCCGTTGGGTCTGTTTTTAATTGCACGTGGCAAAAAATATTTGTACCGAAAGAATGGTATAGCTTTAAATGTTCTAAACCAATAGGGAGCCAAATTTCATCCTTGCCTCCTTGTGGAAGCACTGCCAATAGCGTTTGCAGGCATGCATCAAAAATAGTGGGGTAAGTGTGGAAATGCTGCAAATGTGGATCGACATTGTCAGCAAGATTGATTTTGGCGAAGGCTTGATTCTCATTAAGCCAAAGCTCTCTGATTAATTGATACGACGAACCATACTCTATGCCTCGTAACTTACAGGATTCATAAAATTCTGAGATTGAAATTCGTTCTTTAAAGGAATTTTTTAAGCGCCCAATGTCTATGGGCTGGGGCATGGAGGATTCATCAAGATGCTTGATTTTTCCGTGGCTATTTGCAATCCATTTATTTTGACGATTTTCAGAGATTGGATTATTGCTATAGATGAAAAATTCAGTCTCATCTTGCTTTAATTGAAGAACAATTTGAGTATGAATTTCATTTCCTTGCGGAATGAAAAGGGCTTGGTCTATCTCAAAATCACGGATGCTGATTGGTAGGCTTGAGTCAGCTTCCAGAAAAGCAGCTATGGCCATCTCAATAAAGGCCGTGGCTGGCAAAATGGCCTGAGAAAAAACTTGATGCTCTTGCAAGTAAGGTTTATTGCAATCTAAGTAATTGTCATACCGAAGTTGATCGGTTGATACGCCAGGCAATGAAAGTAGAGCGCCAACTAAGGGGTGGGTATTCTGAGAAACCACCTTGGGTGTTGATCCGAAAGACCGCTCAATCCAGTAGCGCTCTCGCTGGAAGGGGTAATTAGGAAGTGAGACGTGGGTTAGGCTCGCACGTGGATAAATGGATTCCCAGTTAATTGCTAGACCTAAAGCATTGAGTTTTCCAAGTGACTGTAGAAATTGCCAGTCAGACGCCTGATTCTGTTTAAGACTCGGAATGAGTATTTGCTCAGACAGTTTCTCGCTGGCCATTGCGCTCAGTATTGGATTTGGTCCAACTTCAATGCATATGCCAATGCCACTTTCTTTCAAGGTATCTATTGATTTAGAGAATTGAACAGCTTCCCTCACGTGGCGTAACCAATATGCTGGCGTGGAAACTGAATCATCTGCAAGCAAGCCAGTGAGATTGCTAATGATTGGAATCTGGGTCCTGCCGAAAGAGATTGGAGCTAGAAATTGTTCGAATTCCGCAAGCATGGGTTCCATTAGTTGGGAATGGAATGCATGGGAAACTTGTAGCATCTTGCTACCAATTTTTTCTGCCTTGAGTTTCTCAAGTAGTAGGTTAAGGTCTACTGCATTGCCAGAAAGAACGCAAATAGCATCACTATTATTGGCGGCAATGGAAATGGTTGTAGAGAACTCTTTTAAATAGGGGGTCAATATTTCTGCAGAGGCAGAAACGGCAGCCATTGCGCCATTTTTAGGCAATGCCTGCATTAATGAAGCACGCTTATGAATGATGGCAATTGCATCTTCTAATGAAAATACCCCTGCCAAGCAGGCTGCTACATACTCTCCTAAGCTATGACCAATTAAAAGAGAGGGTTGAACGCCCAAGGCCTGCCAAAATTTTGCTAATGAATATTCAAGGCAAAAAAGGCTTGGCTGTGTATATAGGCTTTGATTGAGGGTTTCACTATCTGAATTAAATAGAAGAGTAGTTAAATCTATGTCGCTATATTTTTTTAAAATACTCTCACAGTGGTCAATCCACTTTTTAAATTCTGGCTGAGAGGTATATAACTCTCTACCCATGCCAGGATATTGTGATCCTTGTCCAGTAAATAAAAACGCAATCTCATGATTCGTTTTCTCACCTGACTGTGAGGTTGCTATTTCTGGAGATGGAGAATGATTGAGATAATCTGAGATATTTTTCTCTAACTCTTTTTTGGCATTAGCTAGAATCGATAAGCGATATTTCAGCTTCGACCTACTTTGAGAAGCGCTTGCACATATTTGATATAGGTCTTTTGTATCCTGGCTCTGTATTTTTATTTGATACGATTTTGCGAGTTCATATAAAGCCTCAGGCGACTGGGCACTTATATTTAAGAGTTGTGGAGAATGATTGCGATCGACAGTACTCTTCGTCTCCAAAGTCTGTCTAGTCGGAGCCTCTTCAATCAATATATGGGCATTTGTGCCACTAAATCCAAAGCTGCTAATGCCGGCAATGCGAGCCTTTTCTGATCTTTCCCACTTACTTAAATGTTGGGCAATTTGAATTGGCTTTTCAGACCATGGGAATCGATCTGTGGGATTGGTGCAGTTCAGGTGGGGTGGAATCTGTTCATGCTTGAGTGATAAAACAAGCTTCATGATCCCCGCAATTCCTGCGGCAGCCTCTAGGTGTCCGACGTTAGTTTTAATTGAGCCGACTAGTAGGGGATGGTTAGATTTTCGACCCTGACTAAATACCTGATCTAAGGATCCTAGTTCAATTGGATCGCCTAAAGATGTTCCTGTGCCGTGAGCTTCAATGTAGTCAACAGCACTTGGTTCGCATCCAGCATTTTTTAAAGCTTGTCTGATCACGGATGCCTGGGATGGCCCACTTGGAATGGTTAAGCCACCACTAGCGCCATCTTGATTCACTGCCGAGCCTTTTATCAAGGCTAGGATTGGATCATTAGCAGCTAATGCGTCACTAAGCCTTTTTAAAACTACGATTCCGCAACCTTCGCCACGCACATATCCATCGGCTGAAGAGTCAAAGGTCTTGCATTTTCCGTCTGGCGCAAGCATGTGCGCCTTGGAGAAATTGACACTAAGACCAGGCTCTAGCATGAGGTTTACACCTCCGGCAATTGCTAAATTACATTCTTTACGTTTTAAACTTTCGCATGCTAGGTGTACCGTCACTAGTGAAGAGGAGCAGGCCGTATCAACACTCAAGCTTGGCCCGGTGAGGCCGAGCGTATAGGAAAGTCTTCCGGCTGCAACACCAAGGGATGAACCAGTGCCAGCGTAAGCATCAATCTCATTGATCCGGTTGATTCCTAAAATTCGCTGCCCATAGTCATAGGCAATAATTCCAATAAATACTCCCGCAGATACGCCATAAAGACTTTGTGGATTGATATCTGCATTCTCAAGCGCCTCCCAACATACCTCGAGCAATAGTCGTTGTTGCGGATCCATTGAGGCAGCCTCACGAGGAGAAATGCCAAAAAATTCAGGGTTAAAGTCGGTGACGTTATTAACGAATCCGCCAAAGCGCGTATTCATCTTCCCTGGAGCATTTAAATCTGCGTCATACAGCTGTTGAATATCCCAGCGTGTGTTGGGCACCTCAGTAATGGCATCAGTGCCTTTAGCTAACAAGTCCCAAAGAGCTTCAGGATTATTTGCGCCACCTGGAAAACGGCAGCCCATACCAATAATAGCGATGGGCTCATTTTTTTCGGCCTTTAAAGACTCTAATTCAGACTCAAGTTCATCAATCTTTATTAGCGCACCCTTGATGAGGTCACGTGAGTTTTGGGGATTAGGATTTCCTTCGGCCATTCTTCAATTCTTTAATGTTTAATTTTGGAGGCAAGCAAACGCTCAAGCTCATCTTGGGACATTTCATCGAAATCTTCACCAGCACTTTGACTTTCCTCTAACTTTATAGGAGTTGACTCTACAAGAGTGGTTTCAAAGATTTCTGGAATGAGAGATTTGAGATGCTCACTAAGCGCCTCTAGTGTAGGGTAGTCAAAGAGGAGGGTTGGGCTCAAAGCGCAACCAAGATTGGCTTCAATACGATTTTTAAGCTCAACCGCAGTAAGAGAGTCAAGACCGAGATCGAATAAAGGTTTTCTGAGGCCAATAGACTCATTTTCATTTGCCCCAATCACGAGATTTACACCAGATTCAAGTAGCTTGATTAAAAGCTTGTTTCTTTGGGTATGTGGGGTTAATAGTAGGGTATCTCGCCAGCCTGAAATTTTTGTCTTAGTGTGATTTTTGCGGGAGGCAGTCTCAGCCAGGTTGACTTTTTGATTGCTCCTAATATTTTTGTAGAAAGGGTTTGAGTTTGCATTAGGAAATTGCTTCATAAACTGCTGCCAGTTCATCGCCATAATGCCAATTTGTGCTGGGTCCTTTGGTCCGATCGCATTGAAGGTTGCTAATGCAACTGTAGAGTCCAATGGCAGAATACCCAAATCTTGCAGGCGCATCATTTGTGATTGATTGAGTCTTTGAGCCATCCCAGCTTCTTCCCAGGGTCCCCAATTAATTGAATTACCAGGCATGCCTTGCGTTCTTCTGAGTTTCATTAAGCCATCAACAAAAGTATTTGCTGCTACATAATTGGCTTGACCTGGCGAACCTGTAATCGAAGTAAGTGAGGAGAAGGTGATAAAGAATTCGAGATCAAGTTTGCGGCTTATTTGATCAATATTTTCTAATCCAATCGTTTTGGCTGGAAGTGCTTTTTGAAATTGCTCCCATGTTTGATTAGCAATCATGCCATCATGAATTTGCCCTGCTAAATATAGGATCCCTTTTATGGGATTGGTAGCATTAATGGAGGTGATCCATTTTTGCGCAGCATTGAAATCCAGTGAGTCTATTTGTGCGATCTCTATGGTTGCACCAGTTTTTCTGAGCCCCTGAATCGCAGCCAGTGTTTTTTCATCTGGCAGGCTCCTACTACATAGGAAGAGATACTGAGCACCTCGTTCAATCAGATTTTTGGCCATCAAAAGACCGAGACCTCCAAGGCCGCCAATAATGACGTAGCTAGCATCAGCATGAATTTTGTATGCTTCAGAAGTGGGGCGTTGCAAAGGTATTAAACGTGGAGACCAGGATTTGCCGGAGCGGAAAACGAGCTCAGCCTCCCCCTCAATCTTCACTGGATTCTGATTTAGATCAATCACCACTTTGCCTGTGTGCTTGGCTTGTTGCATGGTTCTAAAGGCAGTCTCTACTGTGCTAGCTGGGTAAAGCTGATAAGGCAATG